>Ga0075120_10003767_pt1 | contig 10259 bp, 10 predicted proteins | sample AntAceMetag02UKL_FD_69792 | JGI IMG/M metagenome (GOLD analysis project Ga0075120, IMG submission 69792) | Saline lake microbial communities from Ace Lake, Antarctica - Antarctic Ace Lake Metagenome 02UKL | ecosystem: Environmental > Aquatic > Non-marine Saline and Alkaline > Saline | place...
GTGCGTCATGGGGTATCCCGGCGCATAAATATTCATAGGGACGGACTATTCACGGGGACAGATGAGCTCAACCAACTCGAAGATACTTCTGGTCGACGACGATCCGGCAATTCTGCGTATCCTAACCAAGTGGCTGGAGAAGGAGGGATACGAGGTACGGCAGGCCGAGGATGGTAGGCAAGCCCTGGCGGCGATCGAAGAGGAGTGCCCCGATTTTCTCATTACCGATTGGGAGATGCCGGGGATGGACGGCCTGCAACTGTGCCGCGCCGTCCGCGAGTCGAATCATACGCATTACATTTACATTCTGTTCCTTACCGTCAAGGCCTCGCCGGCCGAGTTGATCGAAGGGCTCGAGATGGGGGCCGACGACTTCCTCTCCAAGCCGATCTATCAGGGCGAGTTATTGGCCCGACTGCGGTCGGGTGCCCGCGTGCTCGAGTTGGAACGACGCCTGAGCCTGTTGGCTCGAACCGATCCGCTCACCGGGTTGTCGACCCAGCGATCCTTCTACGAGATACTGGAGAAGGAATGGCAGCGTTCCAAGCGGTTCCATCTGCCGCTGTCGTGCGTGATGATGGACCTCGATTTCTTCAAGCGGATCAACGATATTCACGGCCATCCGGCCGGTGACGCCATTCTCAAGCAAGTTGCCGGAGTGCTGGTCGACAATTGCCGCGGCAGCGACACGGTCTCCCGCTACGGCGGCGAAGAGTTCTGCGTCATGCTCCCCGAAACAAACGAAATGGAAGCCGCATTGTGGGCCGATCGGGTCCGCCAGCGCGTGGCCGCCATGCCGATTCCAGTCGGCCGGAAGGAAATTCGCGTTACCGCCAGCCTCGGTGTCAGCCAGAAAAACGACGACACGCATACCGGCGAACAGCTTGTCGATCAGGCCGACCAGGCCCTGTTGTGCGCCAAGCAATCCGGTCGCGATCGAGTGGTCCGCTACGAGTCGCTCAGCGACGGCAATGATCTGGATTTGGAAAAGGCCGACAAGTACGATAGTCTCTTTAGCGGAATCACGGCGCGCCGCGTGATGAGCCCACTGGTCGCCTGTCTCCGCGAAGACGAGACCGTGGGTCAGGCCAGCGAGTTCTTCCTCCGCTCGCGAATCAACTCGACTCCGGTGGTTAACAAGGATGGTCGGCTGGTGGGAATTCTCTCCGAGAAGGACCTCATGGCCGCCATGGTCTCGTTGGATTGGTGGCGCACTCCGGTTCTGGAAGTGATGAAGCCCAACGTCATCTGTTACGAGGAAGACACTCCGATACAGGCGATTTACGAATTCCTCTGCCGCGTCTCGATTCGCCGTATTGTTATTGCCAAGGACAACCGGCCGACCGGAACCATCAGCCAAAGCACGCTCTTGCGATGGTTCCGCAACGAAGTGTTCAACCAGGGCTTGCTCGACCCGGATGGCGTTCCAGAGGCCCTGGCCGGCGACGATCCACATCGCTCCAGGGAACGCCTGACCGAGACGGCCCAATCACTGGCCGAACTGGCCACCGACCTGCATCGACGCCTCGGCCAGAATGGCGGCGACCTGATGCCCTACGTCGTGGGTGGCGCGACTCGAATAGAAGAACTGGTGAACGACCTGCTGGCCTACTCCCGCTACGCCAACGACGGTACGGCCACGGGTGCCGCCGCCTTGCAGTCGATGCTGCTTACCAGCAGTCATATGGACTGAGTCTCCGGCCGCCGCCGCTCGCCGCGGGTTGCCCCGCTTGTCCGCCAGTGCCACTTGATCGCGCGAACCCGGCACGCCAGACAGGGCATTTGAACCATGCCGCCACAGCCCGGACACCGCTCGGGATGACCGGATAGAGCCGGGAATTCATCGCCGCGCTGCTTGCGGCACGCTTTGTAGTCGGGGCGCGTTCCCCGGGCAATCGCGCCGACCGTACCCCGACTGACACCCAGCCGAAGCGAAATCTTCCGCTGCGACAGCCGGTTCTCGGCCAACAACCGCTTGATTTCGTCAATAATCGCGGAGGCAATCATTGCCAGGCTCCCTCGTTTCAATGGGTTTTCATACTCAACGCGGTCACAATCCGCGGTTTCGTCTGTTATGTAATAGCGGTAAAACCGCAGTTCATGGCCGTGCGTGGTATAGCTCAGATTTCCTCTTCATCCGGCTCCGGCCAGAAATCGCCGTATTCGGGCAGGGGTTCGTCCAGGTCGTCATCCAACTCGAAGGCGTCCCAAATGTCGACCGGCCGCGAGCCCGGCTCGATCTCGTCCCAGTCGTCCGCCGGATCCAACTCGCCCGTATCCGAAGCCAACAAGTCCTCTGCCCGCACGCATTCCTCCTGCAACTCGTCACCCAACATGGCTGCCTCCTTGTGATTGGTGACTGGCGATGTGCGTTTGCCGGTCCGTTTTGGCCTACCCCCGCCACCATGCGGCCAGGGCACGATGAATCGCCAGAGATAGCGATAAGGTTTCGTTGGGCGGCCGATCGGCCGGAATGATTCCCAATTCGTAACGATAGTAGTGCTTGCGGCGACAAAGCTTGAAACATTGCATTCGACCGTGCGTAAGCACCCCATGCGGATCGACCTTGGCCAGTGCGTCACCCAACTCGGGATGAACTGCCGTCGCCGGCTTCCAACGAGGCGACCGGGGCGTGTCGCTGCCGGAACAGATGGGCAAGTAAGGACAAGGTCTGCCGTGTGGCTGACAAGCCTCGCTGTTGCGCCAGTGGCTTGCGCTGCGTCGTGCAAGCCGAATCTCCGTCGCCGTTTGCCAGATTTCCCTTTCGGCGCGGGCCAACTGCCGGCGGTCGTGTCGGATGAGCCGTCGGCGAAAGTACCAGTCGGGCCGCCCCAGCGTGTCTGCCTCGACGCGGATAGAATATAGCTCGGCCGTCTCGCGCCCGTCCCCTTCGACCGCCGTCTTCCGCTGCCGCCGATCCAGCGGCTGGCCGAAATAAGTTCCCAGCCGCCGGATTTCCGCCAGCGTTCCGCTCTTCTGATCGTCGCTCTTTGCGCTTGATCCTTTCGGGATCGCCCGGGGACGAATCGCCGGACGACGCACGACGTCGTAGAGCATCCCGTCGACAGAACGCTCTTGTTGAAGTTGGCTCAGACAATAGGTGCTCGATTGCCAATCCACGGCCACCCGCTGCCAGAACACCGAGTCGCTCTCGTCGATCGATTCGCTCACCGTTCTGAAGACCAAAAGAAACCGCTTGCCGCCACGCTCGATCAGGCCGGCGGACCGGCCCGCCCGAGTGAAGGTCCGCGAACGCCGACCGCTGGCCGGATTGATGATGGGCAGGTGAAAAGCCGTTCCGAGTTCGCTGGTCTTCCAACCGCCGTCGGCCCAGCGGGCGTGATATCCGCTCATCAGCCCTCGGGCCTTGGCTGCAATCTCGCTCCAATTACCCCCGGCTACCGGCGTTTCCTCAATTGCCCGTAGCATGGCTTCGAGAGTCTCGGATCGCCGAGAGGCACGTCCTTCGCCAGGATCGATCATTTTGTCCGCCTCCGTCAGGTGGCTCTTGCCGCGGGACGATTCGCCGAGTGACGATTTCGATTGTCCGGCGACAAGCCAAAGGCCAAGTTCAAACGAACCAACTTCCAAACGACGGAACGTAGACTAGCAGAAAGTGTACCTTTGTACAAGTGTCTTTTTGGCCACTTCATGCACCTTTTGTGTGGGGGGGTAGCCGGCGCGGAGCCACCCCGTCCTCGGGGCGGTCATTGCTGACGTGGAGCAAACTCGCGGTGAAGAGACCGCGGCTTGGCGTGAGAATCGTTCGCCGCTATTGCTTGGCCGCGTAGAGTTCGGCGAACTCCAGGACCCAGAGGTCGATCATCTCGGTGAACGAGGTAGCATCGACCTCGGCCAGGCGCTGGAAATGGCGAGGGTAACGGTTCGGATCACCGGGCGGGCGGACCAACACGAGTGATCGTTGAAAAACCAAAAACCTTAAACGAAGCGAACGACGTCGAAACACGGACAACGTAGCCCGCTCCGTGTGCATCGATTTGTTATGTGCCGTCTGTTGCAGCGAGCAATCCGTAATCCACCAACAAGGATTCCCATGCCTCGACTGCTTTGTTTGCAATCTCGTACAAGTCTCCAATGCGATTGCCGTCATTGTCAACGACATCACCAGTAACCACGGCCTTGGCCGTGCCATCTCCGATGAATTTGGGCACGCCACCAGTACCGACGGTCATAGCAATCATTGATCCTTTGTTGGCCTGAGTTTGCAAGCGCATGACGCGGGTGATTTCATTCAGTTGGGGACATTTGCCGGAGTGTCCACCATCGCGGGGCGGATAGCCGTGTTTGTCGTTATTTGACAGATCCTTGATTATCTGCAGTTGGGGACAATTATCGACAGCATCGTCGACCTTGTTCTTGTCTTGATCGTGATGCGACGCCCAGCGGCGCAAGTGATCGCGCAAATTGGCGATGTTGTGAATGACGGAATGGGCTTGGTTGGACAGGTCGTCGTCACTGAAGCCGCCGCGAAAGTCTTGGAACACGGCCTTGATCTTGTCCGTTTGGATAACGGTTGCCTTCAGCTTCTGCGGATCGTCTTCTTCGATTGAGCCGATCGCGGCGTAGATGCGGCTAATCCGTTGGAGAATTGCGTCGTCCATTTTGTTACGTGTCCTCTGCGTGCAGTGAGCTTTGCTGCGTTGCCCATTCGAGCACCCTGCGTCCTTCTCGTTCGTACAACGACGAACCTTGTTTCATCAGGTTGGGGTTGGTGGCACCGCCGCTGAGTTTGTATGCAACGTATGTGATTACGGGGCCGGCGACGATTAGCGCGAGACCGATCTTCCAATTGAAGAAAAGGGTGACGATGCCGGCGATGAAGGCAACGGCACCGAACAGCCATGCAAGATTGGGAGTTGCGGGTTCGGACGTGTTGATCGAAGGAAAGCTAAGAGCGGATTTGTAATCGTATGGGAATCCGGGGCTTCCGCCGCGATCGGAGAGTTCCATCCAAAGCGCAAGTGTGCGGATCAGATCAACGTCGGACCGTTGGGGTTGCATTGACGGCAGTTTGTTGGCGTAGAAGGAGTACCATGCGATGATTGATTCGCGCCGGACCGTTTCGGTTTCGTGCATGCGTTGAATTTCGTCAGCCGCTTGTTGAATGTCCATCATGTATCACTAGGAGAGTCAGCACGCGGGGCGAATTGGGCACATAACGCTGAGTTCAGCCGCGTGACAGGAGGCTATTTTGAGCGCAGCGAACAGCGGACGAGACTCACGTCGGCTGCAACGATCTTGTTCGCCAGTTTCATGGCGTATCAGGTAGCGAATCCATGAGCTGTTGAAATTGACGTTTTGTGTTTTCGGAATCTTCGATGTCGTGAAATTGCTTAATGATGGAGTGGAAATGGGAAACATCTTGAGCGACAGAAAGACCTGGAAGGGATTCGCGGTACTGGCGATAGGCAGTGATAATTCCGACGATGTACGCCGTGTTCGTTGTTCGGTCGAAATAAAAAACTGGTCCACCGCTGACGCCGTTAATGGCAACGCCGTCGATCAGGTAGCTTCTGGTCTCGGCAGCACTGATGGTTCCAGTGAAGAAGCAAAGCGTGGTGTCGATGGGGAATCCGAGCCATCCGACAGATGTTCCGATGGGGATAGAAGCTGGGAGGAAACTTATCGTATCTTGAGCAAAGTCAAGGAGATTTGGGATAAGGATCACGGCGGAGTCTGTTTCCAGGTCGGCGAGAATAAGTCGATGCTCGGGTTGAATCAGGTGGGTAGTGTTCGCAGCTTGGAGTCGGATGGGTTGTTGCCATTGATCAGCGTGGCTAACGACGTGTGCCGCAGTGGCAATTCCGATCCATCGGCGATTCTCGTTATACAGGCAGAGAAACCCAGTTCCGCAGCCATCGGGCGTGGTGATGCGGACAACGTAGGGGGCGATACTGCTAACGAGTGTGTCCCAGTTCATGTTGCGATCAGTTTTGATGGTTTTTGATCTGGCGAACGTCCAGGATCACCGACCCCGCGCCGTTCGCGTTTAGTATGAAACTGAGGTGTCATCGCGGGGTTCGGTGCATCCGCTTGTTAGCCAACATATCAAATACAATCTCATAACTCCGCATCTGGCGATACATAGCCAATCCGCTTGGCAAACTCCGACTCAATAATGCCAACCTTCGCAGGCAAACCTGTGAATGCAGCGACTAACGGCCAGACAAGTGCGACCACTGCTGCCACCGGCTGATGGTGAATGAAAAGATAAATGCAACAACCGATGGCTGCAGGCCACTTCAGGCAAACGACGGGGATAACGACCGCGCCTGCAATACGGGCACTCACGAACGAATAGCGGACGAAGCACCAGATGACGCCCAAACAAACAACTCCCAGAACGACGAAATACCACGGATAGAAAATAAACAAAATCGGGGCGACAGGCTGGGAAAGATAAGCAGGGAAAGCGCCCCACTCGATGGCGCGAAGCCACAGCCATCTCCTAATCTCATCGTCGGTGTAGGTCTCGAAGACCATGCGCTCGGATGCTGGCTAACTATGTTATTTATCGGCCACCCCGAATTGAATAAACGGGCGCGCCGATGCGCGCCAACTCACATAGGGGCCAGCGCTGAAAATACCACAAAAAGCCCTGCCACACAACGGGTTGCATGCCCCCGGCCGGCCAGGTTGATTTGGAGTAACTCGGCGTGAAAGTGCACGCCAATTCGCCACTTAACCCCCCGGCAGGAAGCGGAAAAGTGGATATACGGGCGCGCCGTGCAGATGATCTCCCGCAAGTCTCACCTGGCAGCCATCCACCACCAGCCACCAACTACCCTCTATCCACTACCCACCACTCCAGCAGTGGCCCAAAAAGTTTGCTGGAAATCAGACCACTGATCTGGTACGCTTGTACAGTTCGCGGCCTTGGCACCGCCGCGCGGTCTTTCTCAATTTGGTTAATCCGCAACGCGCGAGAAGGCAATAGACAGGATTGACAAGATTGACAGGATGAGTGCTGGGGGCGGACGCTTGTCTTGTTAATCATGTCAATCATGTCCAAATCCGAGATGCCTTCTTCTGATACGGGCCGGCAAAAATTCGCGCAACGCAAGTCGCTTCCACGAAGAGCTTTGAGGGCCGTAAATTGCCCAAATTACGACCTTTTCTGCAAAAACGTCGTCCAATAATTCAAAAGCCTTTCAGGGAAACGATTTGCGATGAGAGATCGACCCAAGATCGGCCGTCCGCCAGCCGACGAGTTTTGACGTAAACCCAACGGCGGGAGGCCTTTGGGATTTTTGAACGTCTGAAGGATGCGTGGAAAAATTGCCGGTGGAAGCGCATAAGTCGCTGAAACTGCTGCTCTTACGCTCTGGCACCCGCGATTGCGGGCAACTCCAAAAAGGGCAGCACTTCGGCCGTTATAGAGTTCGCCGCTACTGCTTGGCCGCGTAGAGTTCGGCGAACTCCAGGACCCAGAGGTCGATCATCTCGGTGAAGGAGGTAATATCGACCTCGGCCAGACGCTGGAAATGGGGGCGGTTGAAGAGTTCCTTATTCCGAATGGTCGCCTTGGCGGTCAGTTCCAGGACGAAGTACTCGGAGACAGGCCGGATGAGCATTTCCAGGCGGCTGAAGTAATTGGTCTTGCGCCGCTGCCGATTCACTCGCAGATCGTCGCGGCTGACCGCGGCGCCCCAGCCGCGATCGCAGACTACCGTTTCGAAACGGAAGCCGGGGAAGTGCCGAGCAAGCTTTTTGAGGCAACTGCCGATGTGTTCGTCCAACCGCAGGCGATATTGGGTGTGCAGTCGCCGCAACTCTTGCTTGGTAATGGCCTTTTCGGCGTCGGCCCGGGCTCGGGCGTCGCCCGTCCGCTGGCCTCGCTCAATCGCCTTTTCCAGTCGTTTCTCGAAATCCATTGGCCGTGCGGGGAGCGGTAGATATTATTGATCTTTGCATAGTCAATGCGCGGATCAAGGGGGTTTCGCCGGGGAGCCGGGCTGCGCCCTCGGTCATTGGCTATGCAAGGGTCAATAGACTGTTACGGCTCAAGTCTTGCGCAAAATGGCAAGAAGTTGGAAACGTTCACAATAGTCCCGGTTCGTCCGGGTTAGGGCTGGTCAGTGCCGCGGGCTTCATCGTCCGATGCGTCTTTTTGGTCCGATGCGTCTTTTTGGTCCGACGCGTCTTGAGACTTATCCTTGGCGGTTGCATCCTTGTTCTGCTTGCCGCCGTCGGCCGATTTGCCCGTGTCTGTCGTTTGGAAGAACTGGGCCAGATCGGAGAAAGTACGCATCGGCTCGGTACCCGTCTTCATGGCATCGGTGATGGGTATCAATGGTGTGCGCGGGGCGCGGGGCTTGTATGTCGGCTTGGGCGGCCGTTGTTGCTTGCCGCGCGGGGGACCCTTGGGGCGAGGTTTTCTTCCGGCGGGTGGACGCCGGCCGCGAGTGGCACCCTCTTCGCCGCCGGCCGGCTTGGAGCCGCTTGGTTTGGAGTCGCTCGGCTTGGAGCCGCGGCGCGGGGCGGGTCGCTCGCTGCCGGGAGCGATCATCGTTAGCGAAACACGACGCCGCTCCTTATCGACCGACACCACCCAAACCTTCACGATGTTGCCCACCGCGATCACTTCGTGTGGGTCGCGAACGAACTTGTCGGCCAGTTGGCTGACGTGTACCAGACCGCTGTCGTGCATGCCGATGTCGACAAACGCCCCGAAATCAACCACGTTGAGCACCGTGCCGGTCAGTTCCATACCCGGCGTGAGGTCCTCCAGCTTGAGCACACCCCGCTTGAAGATCGGGGCGGGAAGGTCCTCGCGCGGATCGCGACCCGGCCGCGCGAGTTGCGTAAGAATGTCGTCCAGCGACAGCTTGCCCACGCCGAGTTCTTCGGCCAATTCGGCCCGGTCTATCTTGGCGATCCGCTGCGTCAGCCGCGCGATGCCTTCCTGATTGCCGAGATCGGCGCTGCTGCCTTCAAGCTTCTGGAGCACCCGACCGGAAATTTCATAGCTTTCCGGATGAATCCAGGTCGCGTCCAGCGGATTGTCGCTCTTGCCGATCTTAAGGAACCCGGCCGCCTGGACGAATGTCGCCTCGCCGAGGCCGCTTACGTCTTTCAACTGCTGGCGATTGCGGAAGGGGCCGTGCTCGAGGCGGTGCTCGTACACTCGCCGCGCGGTCAACTGGTTCAAACCCGAAACGTAGTGGAGCAGGGCCGGGCTGGCCGTGTTCACGTCGACGCCCACGTAGTTCACGCACGATTCGACCACGGCGTCCAACGACTCGCGCAAGTGCTTGCCGCGAACGTCGTGCTGATACAGGCCGACGCCGATACTGGCCGCGTCGATCTTGACCAGTTCGCTCAACGGATCCTGCAGGCGGCGGCCGATCGACACGGCGCCGCGGAGCGTGGCGTCGTAGTTGGGGAACTCCTCGCGACCGAGACGGCTGGTGGAATAGACACTGGCACCCGCCTCGTTGACAATTACATAGGCCACGTCCCGATCGGCCAGTTCCCCCTCCGTCAATTTGGCGAAGAACTCCTCGGCCTCGCGACATGCCGTGCCGTTGCCGATGGTTGCCACGCTGAGTTGGAAGCGATTGATCAGATCGATTACTTTGCTTCGCGCCTGTTCCCGGCGTCGCGCGTTTCCGACCAAATAAATCACGTCGTGCCCCAGCACGTTGCCGAACTGGTCCAGGGCGACGAGTTTGCAGCCGCTCTTGAAGCCGGGGTCGACAGCCAACACGCGGCGGTCGCGAACCGGGGGCTGCAACAGCAGGTTGCGCAGGTTCCTGGCAAACACACTTACCGCATGCGTCTCCGCCCGTTCGGTCAACTCGCGGCGGATCTCTCGTTCCAAGCCGGGCAGGATCAATCGGGTTAGCGCGTCGCGAGCGCAGCCGCGCAAAAAGTCGGCATGGGGATGCTCGGCCGGGACGAGTAATTCATCGACCGCGGCGTGCATTGCCTCGATGTCGCATCCGACCTTCACGCGAAGCACCTTCGCCCGCTCGCCCCGGTTGAGTGCCAGCACGCGATGCGGCGGTATCTTCTTGATTTCTTCGCGGTAGTCGAAATAGTCGCAAAAGGCCTTGTGCAGCTTCTCCCGAGCCTTCTTCTTCCTCAACTGGGCCTTGTTCAGCTTCGGCTCGGCCTTGGAAGGCTTGGCTCGCTTGGCGGGAGGCTCTTCGGCTGGAGCTTGTTCGGCGGAAGACTCTTCGGTGGAAGACTCTTCGGTGGAAGACTGTTCGGCAGTAGGCTCTTCGGCGGAAGCT
>Ga0075120_10003770_pt1 | contig 10255 bp, 8 predicted proteins | sample AntAceMetag02UKL_FD_69792 | JGI IMG/M metagenome (GOLD analysis project Ga0075120, IMG submission 69792) | Saline lake microbial communities from Ace Lake, Antarctica - Antarctic Ace Lake Metagenome 02UKL | ecosystem: Environmental > Aquatic > Non-marine Saline and Alkaline > Saline | place...
ATAACGAATATTCAATTTTTGATGTTAAAGAAATAGATTTATGGTGGGAAAAAAATAAACTGGAATAAATTTTTTGAAGATGACTGGGAAGGCTAATAGAGATTATGAATAAAAAAAATTAAGGAGGCTACAGCTATTGGGATCATTAATAGATAGTTGATAGCTATTAATTGAAAACCAACAAGAGGAGAAGGAGCGTAAAGATGAGAAGAAAAAAATTGATAGTTTTAGCATTAGCGGTGGCAATGATTAGCATAATGTTTGTTTGGACATCCCAAGTTGTAGCAGGTGATACAATTGTTTGGAAAGCACAACAGGGAGCTTCAGCGGGAAGCAAACAACATGAATCACTAACGAGACTAAGTGATAAGATTTATCTATCCAGTGGTGGGCGTTTAAAGATTAAAGTTTATCCAGGTGGGGCTATTGCTCCTGGAGGAAAGGAGTTTGATGCCGTTCATGCAGGTATTATAGATTTAGGCGGCGATGCATCTGCCTGGTGGACAAACAAATGGCAATCTGCAGATTTGTTCAATTATAGGGTTGGTGGACTATCTGCGATGGAGACGTTACTTTGGAATATTAGCGGAGGAGGTTTAGAGTTGGTTCGTACAATGGTAAAGGACTACAACGTTCATGTCCTTCCGGCCTATTTCACTCCTCCTGAGGCATTTCTCAGTTCTAACAAGCCCATAAATTCAGTCTCTGACCTCAAAGGGTTAAGAATTCGAACAGCAGGTGGCGGAATTGATGGTATAGCTTTTAAAAATTTGGGAGCTGCAATCGTTTCTGTTCCTGCTCCAGAAATCTATGAAGCGATGTCACGTGGAGTGATCGACGCTTTTCAATGGGGACCCCCAGCCGTAGATTATGCGGGTGCGACTTATGAAATTATCAAGTACATGTATCTTTCGCCTGTTCGTCAACCAACGGATTTCTATTACTACTTAATAAATTCTAAATCATGGGAGGCGCTGCCTAAAGACATCCAAGCAATTGTAGAAGTTGAATGTATAGTAGAAGGATTAAATTATTACGCTAATTTGGTCAAAGAAGATGCTATAGCTATTGAAGGTTTTAAAAAGCATGGCGTCAAAGTTGAACCGATGGCTAAAGATGTAGAGGATTTATTATTAAAACAAGCGTCTAAAATATACGGAGAAAAAGCTAAAAAAGATAAATTTACTGCAAAAGTACTAAAATCACAGGATGATTATTTAAAAAAGGTGAGAGGCCTATACAAGCGATTTTAGAAGCATGGATTAGAATCCTCTATTAGGGGTACTTTCCTAATGGAGGATTCGATCTTAGCAAAAATTGAGTAAAACAAGGAAATTCAATAAAATGAGAACGGTTTTACGTATAATTGACGCCATTAGTGACCAAACGGGAAGAGTAGTCTGTTGGTTGTGTCCAGTATTTATTCTCGTAGTAACAAACGAAGTGGTGATGCGTTTTGTATTTAACAACCCGACAATGTGGGGATATGAGACGGGAATTATAATCGGAGCTAGTTTGTGTATTCTTGCCTGGTCTTATGCTCAACGTCACCAAGCCCATGTAAGGGTAACAATTTTTTATTCACTTCTGTCAATCAGAGGGCAGGCAATTATTGATGTTTTTAGCGGATTATTTTTAAGCATACCATTGTTTGGTATCTTTACATACACATCAGTGAAATGGGCGGTGCATGCTTGGGCAGTAAATGAGAGGATGGTTCAAACCTATTGGCATCCACCGTTCGGACCACTGAGGACTATTGTAGCGATCGGAGCTTTATTGATGCTCCTTCAAACCATTGCAAATTTTATTCGTGATCTCTACACACTAATAAGGAACGAACGCTATGATGATTGAATTTAGCCCAGAGATGTTTACTGCAATAATGCTTGGTACGATCATGCTTCTGATTTTGACGGGAACTCCTGTGGCGATAGCGATAGGTGGTTGCACACTCATTTTGGGGTATCAGGTTTTTGGAAGTGCGGTGGTTGAAGTATTATATTCTCGCGTTATGGCTGTGTTGACAAATTATATACTCTTGGCAGTCCCCTGCTTTGTCTTTATGGGGACCATGCTTGAACGTTCAGGAATAGCCGAAAAGATGTACGATGCCACTTACCAGTGGTTTGGCAGGATGAGAGGTGGATTAGCTATTACATCAATAATTATTGGAACCTTAATGGCCGCCTCTATTGGAATTATTGCCGCCTCAATCGCCATGCTATCAGTTGTCGCCATCCCTTCAATGATGAAACGAGGTTACAGTAAAAGTTTAGCTGCCGGCACCGTATGCGCCGGAGGTTCTCTTGGTATTCTCATCCCTCCTAGTATCCTCTTGGTAATTTATGGCCCAATGGCTCAACTCTCGGTCGGGAAGCTTTTTTTTGGTGCAATGATCCCAGGCCTTCTTTTATCGATTTTATATTGTCTTTACATCCTCATACACAGTTTTTTCAACCCGGACATTGCACCAGCTATGTCTTCCGAAGAATTAGATGAGACTTCTTTCTCTGAGAAAACGTATAAACTTATTGTCACACTTTTTCCAACCGCTTTACTTATTATGTCGGTACTGGGTGTTATTTTTTTAGGAATTGCTCCTCCCACTGAAGCAGCTGCAGTAGGTGCCGTTGTAGCGACACTGCTAACTGTATTCTATGGTAAGTTTAGTTGGCAGATTCTAAAAGAGGTCTGTTTAGCCACTTTAAAAACATATGGTCTTGTTTATCTTTTGGTGACACTTGCTTATACTTTCATCGCCGTTTTTATCGGTGGTGGTGGAGACGAGGTGATGAAAGAATTAATATTAAGCGCACCGGGGGGACGTTGGGGTGCCTTTTCGGCTATAATGATAGTGGTCTTTATCCTAGGATTCTTTATTGACTGGTTGGCAATTATGTTTATTCTTGTGCCTATTATAACACCCATCGCTGCTGACCTTGGTTTTCATCCGATTTGGTTCGCGCTTATGGTTTGCATCAACCTTCAAATGTCATTAATGACACCCCCCTTTGCTTATTCCATTTTCTTTACCAAAGGTTCGATTCCACCAGAGTACGATATATCTATGGGTGATATAATAAAAGGCGTTATACCATTTGTTCTTTGTATTGTGCTGGCCCTTCTTTTGTGTTTGATTTTCCCCCAAATAATCACTTGGTTACCTGACTTGATGCTCTGAGTTAGAAGTTTAGTTAATGAATCAGAAATAATGAAAAAAAATGATAATAATTATGTCTATTGTGGGGAAAAGTATTAATCGCGATAAACACGAAATTTAAGATACTTGTATCCTAAACTCATTCTAAATAAACCAGAGTAATAAATTAAAACCTTATACAACAAGAACAGTGTTGTATAAAAGGAGGAGGAAAAGCATGAAATACCGACTTCTCGAATCATGCCACATCGGGAACATGGAACTGAAGAATCGCATAGTGATGCCGCCTATGTTAAACCAATATGCTAGTCAAGATGGCTATATAACAGAACGCACCAAGAATTACTATGAAGCACGGGCTGTTGGAGGTGTAGGGTTGATCATTGTGGAGGGTACTTATGTTCATCTTGGCGGGCAGGGATTTGGAAACCAGCCAGCAATAAGCGATGATAAGTATATTGCTGGTATGAGCGAGTTGGTCCAAACTATTCATAAGCATGGTGCTAAAGCTTCAATTCAGCTTTTTCATGCAGGAAGATTGGCACGATCACAATTTAGTGGGATGCAACCATTAGCACCCTCTCCGATTGCCGCGAGTGGATTAGGGTATGAGATGCCAAAAGAGTTAAGTATAGAGGAGATTTCGAAAATTATTTCATATTTTGCGACTGCAGCCCTTAGGGCAAAGAAAGCCGGTTTCGATGGTGTAGAATTACACGGCGCACATAGTTATATTATTGATCAATTTCTATCTCGTGTTTCGAACAAACGTAATGATATGTATGGGGGTATTCTGTCTAATAGAGCAAGATTTCTCGTGGAAATGATAAAAACAGTAAAGAAGACTGTAGGAACTGATTTTCCTGTCTGGGTTCGAATAACTGGTAAAGAATATGGGCTTGAGGAAGGAATTACAGAGAAAGAGTCACAAGAGACTGCGCTGATGATACAGGAAGCTGGTGCTGATGCCATCCATGTATCTGCCTTTGGTCCTGGTGCACCAAACAATTTGACTCAACCAAAGTTCCATCCTGGTGTATTAATTCATTTGGCAGAAGGTGTGAAGAAAGCGGTCTCAATACCGGTAATTGCTGTTGGCAAGATTACCCCTTATGCGGCAGAAAAGTTTTTAGACGAAGAAAAGGCAGATCTTATTGCTATGGGGCGGCAACTTATAGCTGATCCTGAATTGCCAAATAAAGTGTCCGTAGGTAAAATCGAGGATATTATACCGTGCATTGATTGCTTTGATTGTCGAAATGACCTGTGGTCTAATATAATGGGTTCCAGCTCGTCTACAATCGGCATAAAATGTAGCGTAAATCCTGCTTTGGGAAAAGAGGGAGAACAAAAGACTGTTCAGGCGGAGAAATCTAAAAAAGTTCTTGTCATCGGTGGAGGTCCAGCAGGCATGGAAACTGCTCGTGTTGCAGCACTAAGAGGTCATGTTGTTACACTTTGGGAGCAAACACCAAAATTAGGGGGACAGTTAATCTCGGCGGCATCTCCACCGCATAAAGATCGAATTCAAGTTTTAATCAGGTATCTTGCAACACAGTTAAAAAAAAATGGTGTTAAAGTCGAAATGAATAAAACGGCATCAAAATCTGAGGTTGCACAGTTTAATCCTGACATAGTGATCGTTGCGACAGGGGTAAATTACACTATCCCATCGATTCCAGGATTACAAAAAGCTACAGTAGCTGAAGCAAGCGATGTTCTGGAAGAAAAAGTTGATGTAGGAGAAAGGGCCCTGATAATTGGGGGAGAATCTGTAGGTTTGCAGACCGCAGAATTTCTTTTAGAAAAAGGAAAGAAGGTTACAGTTATTCGAAGAGGGCCAGAAATCGGTGCAAAAATTGGTCCTGTCCTTAAAGATTATTGTTTGAACCGACTTTTGGAAAAAGGGATTAAATTTATAACGAATATTGCATACGAGGAAGTTACAGCCAGTGGTCTTGTGATTTCAACTAAAAAAGATAAAAGAAAAACTATTAAGTTCGATACGATTGTTCTTTCAGCAGGATCAGTTTCCAACAGAGAACTTTACGACAAAATCAAGGCAGAGGTCCCTAAAATACACCTTGCAGGAGACAGCCTAAAGCCACGAACAATACGTGATGCAATAGCAGATGGCAATCGTATTGGTTTAACGATATAGACAACAATTATTATATTTTATTACGCAATGATTTGAAGAAAAAATGGGAGTCTTGAATTAAATGGTACTGAAAATAAATAAAAAATTTGATTTCTTGCAATTGATTGATTCAATAGTGACTAAAGATATTGAAAAGACTATCGAAATTATCAAAGAAGGCATTAAAAAAGGCATTAAACCTGGAGATATTATTACGAACGGTATTCAACCCGCTATGGTAACTGTTGGGGACAAGTTCAGTACAGGAGAATTTTTTATCCCAGACATGCTGCTATCTGCTCGAGTATCGAAAAAAGCCATTGAGTTTCTTGAACCTTATTTAAAATCTGAAAATTTACCAACCTTAGGAAGAGTGATTATTGGAACAGTACGTAATGATATCCACGACATAGGTAAAAATTTGGTTGCCAAATTTTTGTATGGAGTAGGTTTTGAAGTCATTGATCTTGGAATAAATATTTCAGCAGAATCTTTTGTAAAAGCTGTAAAAAAATATAACCCGGATATAGTGGCGTTATCAGCTCTGCTAACTACAACTATGCTTGAAATGGCGAATGTCATTACAGCTCTTGAAGAAGCAAATCTACGCTCTAAGGTAAAGATTATCGTTGGTGGTGCACCAATAACTGAAAGATTTTCAGAACAAATTGGAGCTGACGGTTATAGTCCTGAAGGTGCAAGTGCAGCTCGATTATGCAAGAAGTTGATAGCAAAACAAATTAAAGATAATTGCTGATACATTAAGGAACTGATTGTGGAAAATATTCATAAACAAAATTTATTGGCAGTTGCGCGGAAACAGAAAATAGATAAACTTCCATTCATTGCACGTTTTGATCTTTGGTATAATTATCATTTAGGGCATGGCACTCTTCCAAAGCGCTACCGGAATTGGGATATGATTGATATTGCGCGTGACCAAGGCGCAGGTATTCAGATTCGTAATATTAAGTTATGGAAATATGAATATAAAAATATTGAAGTGGTTGTTGATGAATGTTCCGATCACACAGTAATGGAATTTAGGACGCCTAAGGGTGTTTTGACTCAAAAGACCGTACTTTTTAGTAAAGAAGGTATGACAACCGAATATGAATTAGAATACCTATTTAAAAGCGTAGAAGATTATCCCGCACTCGAATTTCTTTTAGAGAACACGATTCTTGTTCCTTATATGGATGATTACCTTAAAGCGGAGAGAATGGTCAAGGAAGATGGGCTAGTCTTCTGTGGAGATAGTTATTCACCCATGCAGGCAATAATGCGCAGGATAATGGGTTACGAGACATTCTTCTATGAGCTTTTTGATCATCAAAGAAACGTTGAAAATCTATACGAACGGATGAAGGATGTGGCATGGCAAGAAATCAAAATACTCGCAGAGTCTCCGATAGAAATGCCAAAAGTATGTGGTAATTGGAGTGAGGATATTCATACCCCTATATTCCAAAAGTATTTTGTCCCCTGGTTAAAAGAAGTTACGGAATTCTTGCATGCTAATGACAAACTTGTCCAAGTCCACATTGATGGTGAAATGAAAAGACTAATCCCAATGTTTTTAGAAACAGGAATAGATGTCGGGGAAGCGTGGTCTCCAAAACCGATGACCTCTCTTACTAATGCTGAATTCAAGAAGGCTTGTGGCGACCAAGTGACCATATGGGGTGGAGTACCTTCCATGCTTTTTCAGCAGCAATATAGTGATAAAGAATTTGATGCTTATATAATGAATCTTTTAAGAGAGATAGCACCTGGTTATAACTTCATTTTAGGAATGGGGGACAATTTCCCTGCTGACGGAGATATAAATCGAATAGGTAGGATAGTCGAATTAATAGACAAACATGGTTATCTCCCCATAAAAAAATAAAAAGGAGTCAGTTGATGGAAAGAAAAGTTAGAATTGGAATAACAAAAGATCTTTTTGATAAAACCGGTGAATTTATAATGCCAGGTTTTAACCCTAAGCAAATAGATAACATAACAGGGATTGTGTGGGAACCACTACCAGAATTTTCGCGAGAGGTTACTCCGGACCAAATAAAGGGTTTTGATTTTGTAATCAGCTCATCTCTTCCCCAATGGACATCGGTTTCAGTTGCTGACAACCACCAGCTTCTTTCAATTCTTCGTACTGGAATCGGATATAATTTGGTTGATGTACCCAGTGTTACACGTGCCGGAGTACTGCTGGGTATCACTCCAGAAGCAGTCCGCCGTCCTGTAGCCATGGCAGTATTAACTTTTCTTCTAAGTTTAAGTACACGACTCTTAAACAAAGATAAGCTTACCCGTGAAGGTCACTGGAATCAAAGAGCAAAATATCATGGTATTGGTTTGCCCGGTAAAACTTTGGGGACAATAGGCGTGGGAAATATTGGGCATGAGATGTTTATGTTAGCCAAACCTTTCGGTATGAAACATATTTCCTACGATCCTTACGTTAAGCAGGATTCCGTAGCTGATGCTGATGTTGAAATTGTGGATATAGACGTGGTGCTGACACAATCTGATTTTTTAGTCATTTGCTGTCCTTTAGTTCAAGAAACCCATCATCTTATTGGCGAAGGAGAGATACGGAAGATGAAAAATTCGGCCTTTTTGATAAATGTTGCGCGTGGGCCGATTGTGGATGAAGTTGCGTTGATAAAAGCTTTGAAGAATGGATGGATACAAGGGGCCGGATTAGATGTGTTTGAAGAGGAACCAATATCATCCGATAATCCTTTACTCAATATGGACAATGTCATCGTAACACCTCACTCGCTATGTTGGACCGACGAATTCTTTAAAGTCATGTGGGAACAAATTTTTAATCAAATCACGCAGATTATTGATACAAAAATTCCCTCTGGAATCGTCAACCCAGAGGTTTGGGATAACTCGGAATTTCAATCAAAACTGAAAAGGCTTCAAGAAGCTATCAAATAGATTTTATCGCATTAAAAAGTATAAATTTGGGAGACAAATCATGGACCAAAAAAAAATCACACAGGATGTAGTAAGATATTTCCATTCTGATCAGTGGGAAAAGTTAATGAGAATGCTTATGCAGACTGATGAAGAGCTTTATCATATTCACTTATACTGGGAGAGCCAATTGGATGCCTATTCATTGTGCAATTTGTTTGAAAGATATTTCAAACTTAAAGGGATGACCCTTGATAGGAAAATTGATATAACAACGGTCCCATCCCCGGGTATGGTTGGGTTGCACAGTGTTCACCCACATAATCCTAAAAGAAGCTTATATATTCCCGCTATTGATATGTGGTGGCGATTTAACCCCAACGTTGTACTTGAGCCTGCAGACCTGTCTAATGGTGAAGAGGGAAAGAATATCATAGGGTGGGGAAAAAGTTATATGGACAGATTCTACAAAAAATTTAATTTTAAAGCTGTAGGTCCTAAAGAAGAACGTGAAATTCGAAATTATTTTAGATCGGCTCATTGGAAAAAACTTCTTAGAATGATAGATTCGGGTCTATATACTCATATTCACGCGAACCTTGAGATCAACTTCGATCCTTGGATTTTAAAGATGTTTGCAATTGAAGCTTTAAGCCAAATTGGATGGAAGGTAGACCATGTCATCCCGTGTGTTTTCCATGGAATTGGCGGCAAAGAACAAGGAAAAATAGTTTTTCTAACTGCATACCCTGATGAAGTATGGGATATAGCATGGGACTATAACCCTAATGTGGTCATCAGACCAGCTGAAAAAGAATTTGTGGGACATCTTCCTGAAGATGGTGATATCGCTTTTGATGTATTTACACAAAACAGAGTTGAAGAAACATTGGCAGAGGAGAACTATCTGAGACTAACTGATGAACAAATAGAAAATATATTAGCTCAATTATAGTAACTAATAGTCATGCATTTGGTGAGAATATAACATAAAGTAATAATTTTTTTCGGACATTCGCTATGTTCAGTTTAAAGGAAATCGATCCTCATGAAGGCTATGAACATGGATTATAAATGGACAATATATCAAAAAGATTTAGTCTCGCCCAAATATTTTTATGAGTAGAATTAATAACCATATTCTTAAGTTTGAACTGTAATATACTTAGAAAGCAAATCAGGTTTTATAATTGGCCGTTATTAAAATTGAGAATCAGTCACTGAATAACTATTAAATGGAGTAATTAGATGAGATATTTAAAACAACGTATTAAAGATGGGGAGACAGTTTTTGGGTGTTGGATAAACTTAGGGTCTTCAGTTAGTGCGGAAATAATTGGACTGGCCGGTTTTGACTGGGTGCTCATTGACTTGGAACATGGTTGTGGTACGGAAAGCAAAGCTTTTCAACAAATTCAAGTTTTAGAACACAGTACAGCCACTACGATTGTCCGTGTAGAAAGCTATGAAAGACAGCGTTTCCATCGCGTTTTGGATTTTGGGGCAGAGGGCATAATGTGCCCACGAATCAAAACACCACAAGAAGCACAAAAGGTTGCCAATGCTCTGTGTTATTCTCCAGAAGGGGTTCGTGGTGTCGCTAAGATGGTTCGTGCTACCAATTTTGGTAATAATTTTTCAGATTACTATGCCAATACAAAAAAAAATACTGTTGGTATTGTACAAATCGAGACCCAGGAATCCCTCAATTGCCTTGATGAAATCGCAGCAATTGACGGTATAGATGTTTTATTTGTGGGACCCGCAGATTTGTCCATGGCATTGGGAATTTACGATCAATTTGATCATCCTCTTTTTCTCGAAGCATTAAAAGAGACAGCCAGGGCAGCAAAAAAAGCTGGCAAGGCAACCGGAGTTTTGATGTCTGACCCAGATCAATACGGCAAATACCATTCCTTGGGGTTTCAACTACTTGCGTGTGGCGCGGATGCGGCTTTTGTTAATAATGGCGCGCGCTCAATGATAAAAGCCTTAAAATCTGAACGTGGACTTAATACATA
>Ga0075120_10003772_pt1 | contig 10255 bp, 6 predicted proteins | sample AntAceMetag02UKL_FD_69792 | JGI IMG/M metagenome (GOLD analysis project Ga0075120, IMG submission 69792) | Saline lake microbial communities from Ace Lake, Antarctica - Antarctic Ace Lake Metagenome 02UKL | ecosystem: Environmental > Aquatic > Non-marine Saline and Alkaline > Saline | place...
CGTCTTTCCCATCCGCCGCGCGAGTATATGCCCGAGCAACCCCATGCCGTAGTTCGAATACTCGTATTGCCCAGGCGGGCGACGGAGTTTGTGTCCCGCAAGGAACTCATGCAATTGCCGTTCTGTATAGTCCGCATAAGGGTTGTCCCTGTCCGCCGGCTTAAAATTGTCGGGCATCCGCGGCAGGCCCGAGGTGTGCGTGGCCAAGTGTTCCAGTGTGATCGGCTTTCCCTCGGCGACCGGCATTTGCACCTCCGCCGGAAGGTATTTCTGCGCCGGATCTTTGAGCCTCACGGTGCCCTGGCGGGCCATGTCCGCTAGCATTGCACCGGTGAAGACTTTACTGATCGAGCCGATCTCATAAACCGTATCGGCATCGGGCGCAACCCCCGACCCCTTGATTGTTTCGCCATAAGCAAGCACCTGCGTCTCACCATCCTTGACGATACCGACCACAAATCCAACGGCAAGGTCATTCTCAATTAGCGGTCCAGCCAGCGGATCAATCTTCAACTTCAGATCGAGCCCATAAGCGACCGTGGCCAAAACGCCCATAACGATCGGAACGCAAACGGCAACGCGGCACTTTTTATGTAATATCATTTGCTTATCTTCACGGTCCAGTTGCTGCTTATCGAGCATCTTCAAATTGATAATTGGACGCGCCACTGCCCAATGGCATTCCCGCCCGATAACATGATCTTAGTAAGTAAATCGTGGGAGTTCAATAGTCCGGGGGCCTCTCAATCTGTGTTCATCCGTGTTCATCTGTGGCCAATAATCATTCCGTGCTATGGCCATGCCATGCCGTGCCATTTCTATTTGTCATTCCCAATATTGCCATGTATTCGACGAATAATCTTGCACATGAACCTCAACGACGGAGACAGTTCGTATGCACGAAATCATTGTACTCAGGCGCAGAATACGGCTGCTGATCGTATTCTTCATGTTGGCGCTGGTCGCCAGCGGGCTGACTGCTTCTTTTCCGCTTGAAGCTGAACTCGGGCTGCTGGATAGGGCTGTAGGCGAGGGGTCGGCCGTCGAGGCGTGGTTGCCTTCGTTGGCGCGGTGGATTTCGTATGTCCACGATGGCGTCACACAGACGTATAGTCAGTATCCGTTTATGGCCTATGGAACCGACTGGCTGGCGTTTGCGCATATCGTAATCGCCGTGGCTTTTATCGGGCCCTTGCGCGATCCGGTCAAGAACGTGTGGGTGATCGAGTTTGGCATGATCGCATGCTTGCTGGTCATACCGCTTGCATTGATCTGTGGCCCGATGCGGGGCATACCGTGGTTCTGGTGCTTGGTGGATTGTTCGTTCGGGATCTTTGGGGTCGTGCCGCTGTTGATTACACGGCGGTATATCAAGCGGCTTGAAGCTTTGCAGTGAGCGTCCGGGACGCATCGGGAGTCTTCATTTTTCAGCCACAGATACACACCGATAAACACGGATAGCTATTACGGCGCGGGCTTAAGCAAAATCCGGTCCAGCCCGAACATGTAGGACTTCTTCGCCTTGGGATTGGCACCGATGATCTCGACGATTAGCGTGTGCTTGCCTTTGGCTAACTCCAGCGTACCCAGGCTGAGCGGGCCTGTGGGGACGACCTTGGGGTCGTAGAGGTCGATGGGTTTGCCGAGCTGGTTCCCGTCCAGGGATAGTTGCACTACGGCGTAGTCGGGGGCCTTGGTCATTTTGAGAACAAGCTCGTATTTACCGGCCTTCTCGACTGGCAGGGCCAGGCTCAATTTGTTACCCGGCTTGGCTTGCGTCCACCAGAGGTGGTTGTCTTTTTCCCACTTGCCGCGTCCGCGAGACGCAAGATTTTGCAGAGTCACACTGCCCGGGGGCATGCCGATGATGGTGAAACCCGGGACCTTGGGGGCCGGTTTGGGAGTATTGTATTTTACGGGCTGCGCGGCCTCGTTGGCGTCGGGCCGATGGTTGGCCGTGGCACCGGGGCGGCCGTACCAATACGTGGTGGCGGCGTAGTCGACCTCGGTTTTGCGCCAGTGCCAGACTTCCATGTCGAAGTGGAACGACTTTTTGAAGGGGATGGCGTCTAGCAGTCGCACGCGGGTGTTGGTCGTGTTGCCGAAGTTGCCCGGCCCCTCGGCCCGCGGTTGGGCGTGGAAGGGCGATTCGAAGAATTTTGGCGTACACCAGGCATATCCGTAGTAGTCTTCGGTGCCGGTGCCGAAGTGCGAGGGGAAGGTCTCGCCGTCGACGTAGATTTTCTCGTCGCCTTCGCCCCACCAGGTTTTGTTGCGGTTCAAGAGCGTCAGCGTATCGCCCACGAACACGCCCTGGCCTTTGGCCGAGAGATAGTTCCAGTCAAAGGCCGCTTGGCCGCCGTCTTTGGTGGGAATGTTGCGTTGCTGCCGCCAAGTCGTATAAAAGTGCATGGAACGGTCGTCCCATGTCCAAGGGCACGTATCCAGAAGCACGCTGGCCATGGTGACTTCCTGCTTGCCCAGGTTCTTCAGTCGGATGTTGCAGGATTTCTTGTAGGGCATGACCCACCAGCAGGTCATCATGCCATCTTTCTCCACCTGGCGGTACCAGTCTTTGAAGGGATTCACGCCCACGCCCGAGCCAAAGAAGTCGCCCAAGGGGCACCAAACGGTTTGCTCTCCGTCAAACTCCATTACTAGCACGGTGCTGCGTAACGCCTGGACCGGGTCGTCGGCATCGATGCGGACAGATAGACAGCAAACCGCGCCGGGGCCCTGGCGTGTGGTGACCAACTCATCGCCGATGTCGATAGGGCGCCCGGCAAAACCAGCAACCGTCGTCCTGACCGAGGCGGGCTTCAAGAGCGTGTCTTGCAGCTTGGCGATTTTCTGCTTGGCCGCTGCCAGTCCCGCTTGGGTGAAGCTTTGCACCTCTGTGCCGGGCGCGTAGGCGCGGTAGTTGATCTGATAGTAGAGAAGGTCTTCATGTTTTTTAGTGACCTGGAAGTCGGGACGGTCGAAGGTGACCTTGCAGGCTTTGGCGTAAGGGATGGGCAGATAGATGTTGCGTCCCCGTGCGCGTGGGGAAGAAAGCGGCGCGCCGACCAGCGCGGTTCCGCCTACCAAGTCGTCGACCTTGGCCGTGATGACCGGCTGGGACGAACCATCGAGGTAGATGCGAATTGTGCCTTTATAGGCCGGAGCGGTTACCCACCAGCGAACAATAGCGCCAGGGCCCTTGGCGTCCATCATCACCCATTCCTCGCGGCCGTCGTTCTTTTCGCTGCGGATGAAGTACGAGCGGTCGTTGTTGGCGAACCAGCCGGGCTGGTCGGCGGCCTTCGAAGCGGGATCGTAACTACTGGCCTGCAAACAGGTGTAGGCCGGCTGGGGGAACGACGCCAAGCTGGCTCGATCGGTCATCTCGTCCAAGAGCGACTCGAAAGAGATCGTAGCGGCCGGAGCGACAGCGGCGGCAATAACAATTAGCAATAATGTGGGGACGCAAAATCTGGCTTGCATGGTTCCTTCTCCTGGAGGGTGGATATGGGGATATAGGTGAGAAACCATAGGATACCCGTTTTGCCTGAACAATGTGCGTCAAAGTATTGCTTTTTTGCGACGGGCGACCGCGGTTATTTGTTGCACCCCACCGTATTTAGTATTCACAAGTCGTATTACAGTCAGTACTTACGACACGGGGCATGGCAAGCCAGGTCTGATGCACGGAAGTCCAATTGCCCCGCTTCGGAGTTCTCGCTAAACTGGGGTATTCGGGTTAGGGGTTATTCGGGTCACGGGTTATTCGGGCGACCGACATGGCCCGTTTTATATCCATCACAGATTTCATGCGGGAATTCATATATGCCAGCGGAAGGGACGCCGCCGTCCGAACCGTCGTTTATCGCCGGGCCACTGGCTCGGTTGACGCGGCTGGTGATGCGTTACCCGGTGCCTGTGATCGTGGGCGCGGTGGCGTTGGCGTTCTTGTCTGTGGTTCTGGCCGGCAGCCGTTTGGGGTTTCGCACCAGCCGCTTGGATCTTTTGAATCCCGAGTGCCGCCACAACCAGCTTTGGATCGACTACATCGAGGAGTTTGGCAGCCAGGACGATGCGGTGGTTGTGGTCGAAGGCGAGAACCGCGATCAGGTCGTGCCCGTGCTGTTGGAAATATCACGCGAACTAGGCAAGGAAGATCGTCTGTTCCATTCCGTCTTTCACGGCGTGGATCTAACGCGTATCCGCGGCAAGGGCCTGTACTTTCTGCCGACCGAAGATCTGCGAGCCATCGAGCCGTTTTTGGGCGAGATTCGACCGATTGTGGAAGGCGATTGGGCGCGGTTGGTTTTGAGCAACATGACCGACGGCATGTGCTGGCGTTTGGAACAAAGCCCCACGCCGGAAGCCCGCCAGTCGACCGTGGCCGAACTCGACCGTCTTTCGCAAGGGCTCTTGATAGCACTTTCCCGGCCCGGCTTGTATCAATCGCCCTGGCCGGAAATGCCGCACACGATGGCCGTGCAAACCGAGATGGGCAACGAGTATCTGTTGACCAACAAGGGCCGCATGGGAGTCGTGCTTTTACGGCTGGCGACCGGCAAGGATAAAGATAGTTTCGCTCATGGAACGGAGGCCATCAACGCGCTGCGCAACTTGATCGCGGCCGCGCAGGCAAAACACCCCGAGGTCGAGATCGGTCTGACGGGCTTGCCGGTGATGGAAAACGACGAGATGCGGGCCAGCCAGACGGCCATGTTGCAGGCCAGCCTGTTATCGCTTTTCGGCGTGGCCTGTTTGTTTATCGCCGGTTTCGGCGGCATGCGACACCCGTTGGTTACCGTGGGCGCGTTGCTGCTATCCATGGCCTGGTCGTTCGGCTATATCACCGTGGCCATCGGCATTTGAACATTTTGAGCATTGCCTTCGCCGTGATACTGATCGGCCTGGGCATCGATTTCGGTATCCATTATGTGGCCCGTTACTTGCAACTTCGCAAAACGATCCACCGCAGCGACGAAGCGTTGGCCGAGACGGCCTCGGGCGTGGGGCCGGGGATTGTGACCGGAGCGGTAACCACCGCCATCGCGTTTTTCATGGCCGGGTTCACCAGCTTTGTGGGCGTGGCCGAACTGGGACTGATCGCCGGCGGGGGGATTCTGCTCTGCTGCGCGGGAACAATCGTCGTGCTGCCGGCCATGATCCATTTGATGGACGCCAAGCGGAAGAACGAAATTTTGCCGGCGCCGTTGGATATTCACGGTTGGATGAGCCCCCTGTTCCGCCGACCGTTGGTGGTGCTGACGATAACGCTCGTGGGCACGGTAATGGTCGGCAGCGGGGTGAAGCGTCTGCAATACGACCATAATCTGCTCAACCTTCAGCCGGAAGGGCTGGAAAGCGTGGAGTGTGAGCAGCGGCTTTTAGCCAAGAGCGACAAGAGCGTTTGGTTCGCGCTTTCCATCGCCGAAACTCGGCAGGAATTGCTGGAGCGGAAAGCCAAATTTCTGGCCAAAGACTCGGTCGAATATGTCGAAGAGATCGTTTCCTTTCTGCCCGAAGGCCACGAGCAGAAACGGCCCATCATCGAGCGAATTCGCGGCCATCTGGAAAACTTGCCAGAGCGACCGCCCGAGATTCCCGTCGATCCGCCGGCCGACCTGGGCCGGGCCCTGGCTCGAGCGCAAATGCTGCTGGGTTCCAGTACGCTCGATCTGCAGGTGCGTGGTCGTTTGGAGCAAATCCGTGACATTCTGCGTTCGCTGACGGCCCAGCAGTGCTATCGCTGCTTGCGAGAATATCAACATGGCATTGCCGGCGATCTGTTGAGCCGCTTGTATCGCTTGCGGGCCACGGCCGACCCCAATCCTCCGGTGCTGGAAGACCTGCCCAAGAGTCTGGTGACGCGGTTCGTGGGCCAGGACGGACGCCATCTGTTGCGTATTTATTCCAAGGCCGACATTTGGGACATGGCCGAGATGGAGACGTTCGTCAAGGACGTGCGCAGCGTCGACGCCCACGCGACGGGCAACCCGCTGCAAACCTACGAGGCCTCGCGGCAGATGAAGGCCAGCTATGAAAAAGCGGCCCTCTTGGCGCTGGTGGCGATTACGGTGGTGCTGCTGTTGGATTTCTGGAGCTCGCGCGACGGGATTTGGCAGATGCTTTTTCACACACCGGCCTACACACTGCTGGCCATGGTGCCTTTGGGGTTGGGAATGTTGCAAACGTTCGGGCTGATGGGCCTACTGGATATTCCCTTGAACCCGGCCAACATGATCGTGCTGCCGCTTATCCTGGGGATCGGCATCGACGACGGGGTGCATGTGATACACGATTTCCGCCGCCAACGCGGTCCGTACCGCATGAGCGCCTCGACGGCCAGCGCCGTGCTGATTACGTCGCTGACGACCATGATCGGATTCGGCAGCCTGATGATCGCCAGCCACCGCGGCTTACAGAGCCTGGGACGGGTCTTGACGATCGGCGTGAGCTGCTGTCTGTTCACGTCGCTGATCATGCTGCCCGCCCTGTTGGCGTGGGCAACCAGGAATCGAACAGTTGTCGAAGAAGACGAGCAGCAGCATCCCGTCTCCGGCAAGCGGCCCGTGCGACGACGCCAAGACTCGGCACATTACCCGGGCACTAGCGAACACGCTATACCAAAGGTCGGCTAGCGTGAACAGGCGGAGACACGGTTGTAGGGTGGTTGGCAGTTCGTTGAAAAAGCTCCCGGCATCGATGCAATTCTTTCTAGATGGGCAGTCCGGTCCACGACGCACTCGCATTGCTCACGCGTTATCAATCACACGCTTACAATTCGGCAGCGAGTCCAAAAATACCTTGCCGTAGCGTTTTGTGCGGACGCGGGGGTCGAGGATCACGACTATGCCGGTATCGCGGCGCGAGCGGATGAGGCGACCGAAGCCTTGCTTGAGCTTGATGGCGGCGGCCGGCAATTGGTACTCGAAGAAGGGGTTGCCGCCGGAGGCCTTGATGGCTTCCTGGCGGGCTTCGACCAGAGGATGGTCGGGCACAGCGAAGGGCAGACGCGTGATTATCACGTTGACCAACGCATCGCCAGGCACGTCGACGCCTTGCCAGAAGCTGTCGGTGCCGAAGAGCACGGCACGGCGGTTGGCTTTAAAATCGGCCAACATGCGGGTCCGGGGGCGGCCGTCGGCCTGGTTGAAGAGTGCCAAGTTCTTGCGCGCCAACCAGGGCGTAATGAGCGTGGCCACGCGTCGCATCATGGCGTAGCTAGTGAAGAGCACAAAGGCGCGGCCATCGGTCTGCTCGACGTATCGCTGCACCATCTCGGCCGCCTTGCGCTCGTAGAGATCGGCGTTTTGGGCCGGGTCGGGCATGCCGTCCAAGAGAATCAGCTTGGCCTGGCTTTGATAATCGAAGGGGCTGCCCAGGCACAACGACTCGCATTGCGTAAGACCGACGCGGGACTTGAAGTAGTCGAACGAATTGCTACCGGTGGCCAGCGTGGCGCTGGTCATGATAACGGTGGGCACTTTTTCGAAAAGCTGCTCGCGCAGGGCCTGCCCGACATTGATGGGCGAGGCCGAGAGCGTGAGGCGGCGGTAGCCGCGGCGCTGGGTCTTTTCGATCCAATAAACGGCATCTTCGATCCGCTGGCCGCGCCACTCTTCCAAGGCGGCGGCCATTGAGTCGAGCCGGTTGGCGGCGGCCATGAAGTCCTGGGCCTCGTCTTCGTTTTTCGTTTTCCTGCCTTGCTTGCGAACCATGCCGGCCAGCGTGTCGAGCCCTTCGCTGAGTGTGTTATCGACAATATCGGCCTGACGCACGCGGCCGTTTTTGCTCGGCTGGCTCTCCTGCCAGGTCTCGACGTCGTCGAAGAAATCCGTCTCGCGACGGTGGCACTCCAAAACCTGTCGCTGCTCGTTGCCGAGATCGTAGTGGACCAGCAGGCCCTTGTTGGAGCGATCGTTGTAGAGCTTGTTGAGCGTGTATTCCACCTGGCCACTGGTAATGCTCAGCCCCAAATGGTCGCCAGCCACCGACTCGACGTTATGGGCTTCGTCGAAAATCACCACGTCGTAGTCGGGCAAGAGTTTCACGCCCTGCTGTCGCAAGGCCAAGTCGCTGAAGAGCAACGCATGGTTGACGATCAGAATCTGGGCGTTGTAGATCCGCCGACGGGCCCGATAGTAGAAACAGGTATCGTAGTGCTCGCAGTTACGGCCCATGCAGTTGCCCTGGTCGCAGGCCACCTCGTCCCAGACTTGGCCCATGGGTTTATAGTCGAGATCGGCCAGCGAGCCGTCGGCGGTCGACTTCGACCAGTCTTTGATCTGCTGCAACTCGTCGACTTCCTCGGCGCGGGCGAAGAGGCTCAGCGAACGTTCCATGGCCTTGCCCAGACGTCGCAGGCAGAGATAATTTCTCCGTCCCTTGACCAACACGGCCGTGAACTCCAAAGGTATGAGACTGTTGAGGAAAGGCAGATCCTTGCGGATAATCTGCTCTTGCAGGCTGATGGTATGAGTGGCAATCACCACCTTCGGACGCGCCTTCTTGCCGGGCTGCGGCGGGCCAGCAGGCGGGCCATCCGGATCGTCATTTTCATCCGCCGGGGCGTCTGGATTCTCAGGCGAAACCAGGTTTTCCTGCGAGGCCGAGGCAAGAATGGCGGGCACCAGATAGGCGAAGCTTTTGCCCACGCCCGTGCCGGCCTCGACGATCAGGTGGTGCTTATCTCGAATGGCGCGATCGACCGCGCGCGCCATTTCGAGTTGCTCGTCGCGGTGCTCGTAGTTTTCCAGCCGAGCCGCAATTCGGCCCTCAGGACCCAGGATTTCGTCGGGAGTAAGCATCGTGCCAGGGTAACAGGTGGCGGGCTGTTGGGCTAGGGGGTGCGGGTTTACTCATCACGCCCGACCAATGGTATGTGGGCCGCCGCGTGGCTGTTTGGGGGGCTTGCAAAGGTCGGCATTCTCGCCGTGGGCCGCTTGCATTATAATCCGCTTCCACATGTAGGGTGCGTCCGCGACGCACCACCGAACTTCTGGTGCGTCGCGGACGCACCCTACGAGAAATCGAGACTTGAGTATCCGGCCCATGAAAATAATTCGTTCGGAATCAACCTTGCATGATGCAAGCTCGCACTATAAGGGGCTTTTCATTTTGGCCGCGGTTTTTACTACGCTGGGCGTGGTAGCGTTCGCGGTGGATATGCCGCTGGCTCGCTATTGCCTCGCAGGCAAGCTGCCCGGCGATATTAAGCGGTTGTTTAGCATGTCGGAGGTGTTCGGGCACGGGCTAGGCGTGCTGATGATCCTCGTGACCGTTTTCGTGTTGGATCCCGACCGGCGGCGCTCGGTTGCGCGTCTGGCGACGGCCGCGTTCGGGTCGGGATTGGCTGCGAATTGCGTGAAGATGATGGTTGCCCGCTGGCGGCCCCATTCCTTCGATCTGGAATCCGGCGGAGTATGGGACACGTTCTGCGGCCTCATGCTCCTCGGCGGCGAGAGCAGTAAGATGCAGGCCTTCCCCTCGGCCCACACGGCCACGGCCGTCGGGCTTGCTGTCGGCCTGTCCTGGCTATATCCCCGCGGCCGCTGGTTGTTCGCCACGTTCGCGGTACTGGTCGCCTGCCAACGCATCCAAAGCGGTGCCCACTTTCTCAGCGATACGCTCTTCGGGGCCGCGCTGGGTTGTGCGGTGGCAACGGTTTGTATCGAGTATGTGAAATGGTTCGATCGGTTTGAAGGGAAGTTGTCCGAGCCACCCGCGGATTGCTAGGCTTCGGTGTCGGACTGCTGGCCCTCGTCCAAATCCTCGAAGGCAGCGTCGACCGCTTGGGCCATCTCGGCGGAATTCAGTGCTTCGTCTTCGGGAACACTGGCTGCGGGGTCGCTTCCCAATTCGGCAAGCTTGGTTTCATGGGAGTTTTTGCCCGAGTCCTCAGTGGATCTGGTCGGAACGGTTGACGTTTGAGTGTCCGGGTTGTCGCTTTTTCGAAGCTTGGGATCGGTTTTATCGCCGTCTACGTCACCGTCGATTTCTTCGTCGGGTACAATCGGCCGCCCGCCACTGCCGCTTGAGGCCAGTTCGAAACCTAGCGGGCCCTCGTTGGAGCCGAGCAACGCGGCCGAAGACACCGGCTGGAATCGCAGCCGAGCGCCGTTGGTGTCGCTGGGGGCGAGTGAACCCGAGAGCAAGGCGTCGGCTGCCTCACGCGCAACGAAGCTCTCGCCGGCTGACTGGCCGTCAAGAGCCCGATCCATAATCAGCCAGGCCGATGCGATGGGGAAGACCGTTATTT
>Ga0075120_10003778_pt1 | contig 10236 bp, 10 predicted proteins | sample AntAceMetag02UKL_FD_69792 | JGI IMG/M metagenome (GOLD analysis project Ga0075120, IMG submission 69792) | Saline lake microbial communities from Ace Lake, Antarctica - Antarctic Ace Lake Metagenome 02UKL | ecosystem: Environmental > Aquatic > Non-marine Saline and Alkaline > Saline | place...
GAAGAGACGAGCATCACATCCACGCCTCGCTTGCGCAAGGCGGCCAAATCCGCCGCCAGCGCGTCGATCCGCCGCTGATTGGGCCGCCCGGATTTTTCCACCAGAACGCGGGTGCCCACCTTGACGACCACGCGCCGGGCCCCTTGCAGAGATCCACGGATATTCATTTCACATTCATTCATAGCGTGATTCTGCTATCAAATTCAGACCGGACTTGTCGAGTGTGTTATGAAAAGGCCGCGAAGATCGGCAGTAGGGTTATACCCCATAGCAGAGAGCTGACCTATTACGTACTTTCTTTCTAAATAAATCAAAAAGTGATTTTTATCACTTTCTGACGCAGTCTCTCAATAAGCGCTTGCCGCCGTATGATGAAAGAAAGGATAATTATGATCGCTCACAAAGGAGTTCGAAATATGCACAGTAGAGTTATCGCCTGCTCGCTCGTCTGCGTTCTTGTTCCTCTCGTATATTCAACGCAGGGGGGTATCAATGCCGGACGGGCTTTTGACAACGACGAGCGGCCCATGACGATCAATCTCACGATGGGCCAATTCAATCTCAACAGCGGGAAAGTGGAGGAAACGCGCCGGGCCTATGACAATAATGACAAGCCGACCGGCTACGAAGCCTACCTGTCTTCGTACTCGTTCGACGAACTCGGGCTGGTTGGATCGTATCCAACGTACGGGCTCAATTTCGAAAAGCAGTGGAAGTACTTCACGTTGCGCATGGAAGGCAGTTACATCAAGGCCAACGCCAGCGCCGTGGCCTCCGCGCATCCCACGGCCAGCGAGGTGCCCGAAAAGCAACAGGGCTATTACATCAGCGTGAGTGACATTTCATACGAGGGTCAGTCGTATGAGTATATGTATATTCCAGAGGGGCAGCCCTTCGATGCCACGATCGACGGGGGCAGTGCCGCCATCCGCGGCCTGATCACGCCGTTCAGCCTCAGTATCTCCGATAATTTTGTGTCCTTTTCGCCTTGGCTGCACATCGGCGTGTACGCGGTGGGCGGGCACTACAAGATCGACGCGGGACCGGCACGCGGCACCGTGCAGTATGAAGTGCCTCCGGAAACCTACGTGGTTGGCGGCGAGGGAACAGGGGACGTCGGCGCAGCTCTCCCTGAAATCGGTTTTGGCGGCGAACTGCGTATCCGCCTGGCACGCATGCGTAATGGCGATGCCACCCTGTCTTTGCAGGGTGACCTAGCCTATCTCACCTACAGGGGGAACACGAGCGACCTAGGCATCAGTGAAGAAAACTCGAAGGAAATCGACCTGACCTATCAGAACCTGGAACTCTCCGCGATGCTTGAACTACCCGTCAGCCCGAGATTCGACCTGGTGATAGGCGTTGCCTATCGCGTGATGACGGCCGACCTAGATTTGAACTCCCAAAATCGTGACGAGCAGGATCAGAAAAGTATCTTCCACGAGAAATACGATAAACACGCTGATATTGATTCTTCGTTCCTCTACGGCTCTGTCGGCGTGCGCTTCTGATACCAACCAAGAGCGCGATTCATCGCGCGTGCGGAAGGATTACACTTTGAGGGTGCCTTGCGTCACTCGCACATGAAGAAACAAAAACGGCCTGAGTTAGAACCGGGACGCAAAGTGGTGTTCCTGCTTTCAGTTGCTGGAAAGCCGTTCGCGGCCTTTCAGAAATCGGGTGGACGCAGTGGCTCTGCCCCTCTCTTTTCTGACGATGGATACGATCTCACTTGTCGAGACTCTCGCCTTGATAGATGGGACGTCCAGCGGGGACTTCTGCGTACGCTCCGGTGCTAAAGAAAACGTTCGTCCGTCCTTTCGGCGGATCAGGACTTTTCCTGACACTTCAGCTTTGTCCAAGACGCTCGATAGTTTCTGTCGGGCTTCAGAATATGTATAGACCTGCATTGCTCATACCTCCAGAACGTGGACCCCAATCTTGTCGGCCGCTCTCCTGAGCGGGCGATCGAGAGTCAGTAACGGCGCGGCATGCCGAGCCGCACAATCGAGAAAGTACGCATCGTACGCGTACAGATTTGCGGCGTGGGCGATGGAGAGCGCATTCTCCAAATCAACCGCAAGATATCGAATAGCGATGGACTGGAAGATGGTCAGGCCTAGCCTGACCTCCTCCATATCGACACGATGCTGCTTCAGCATCGCCGAAAACGCATTCCCGATCTCCCATGGAATGGAGCCGGGGCCAACAAGATTGTGTCCCTCGGTCATCTTGACAATGCGATCCCGTTCCGGCTCATCGACAAGGACGGCGAGAATCGCTGAGGCATCAATAACAATGTCCATCTTGGCTCCTTTCCTTCGCGTATTGACAATTGTACAACATAAGGTCCGGATGTCAATGTTGTGTCCTTTCGCGCTTTCGGGGAAGAGGTTCTCACCCCTCATTGATGACCGTATCTATTCGGCAGGCCTTCATCCAACGTTTGACGGATTGCCAGGCACGCACACAGGACCGGATAGCCAAATTCGGTGGTCCAGGTTTCGGCTGGCTCATCCGAGAGTACCCAGACCATGCCCGCGCCATCGCCGCGAATGGAACCCGCACCGCAAATCTTGGCCGCCCCGCCCCGTTGCTCCACGGCCTCGATAAAGTGCTGCACACGTTCCGGCACCACGCCGATTTTCACCAACAACCGGTGATTCCTGCGAATCAGCGGCGGAAGGGCCGCCGTCTCGCCATGACTCAGCGCAGCCGCCATTTTCTCGGCAATTCGCTCGAACTGCGTCCAGATTTTGGAGGTCCCGAAGCGTTTGCTCGCCTGCGCCACGCATTCGCCCGTGGAGGCTTCGGGCGTACCGGTATGCACAAGCGTGACGGCAAAATCCGTGCGCGCCAGCGGTTGGATCGCACCGTCTTTTCGATAGGTCATGCATCCGCCGTAGATCGAGGCATAGGCATCCACGCCACTCGGATGGCCGTGCTGAAGTCGTTCGCAATCCATCACGCGCTCATACAAATCCGGCGCATCAAAGGATTGGCCCGCCAACCGGCCCACCGCCTGAATCACGCAGGACGCCACAGCCGCCGAGGAGCCCATGCCGCAGCCCACCGGTAAATCCGTGGAAACCCGCAGGTTCATGCCGCCGCGCCAGTCCAGGGCCTCGAGGGCGCGCATCACGGCAAAAACCAGGAATTGCCCGGGATACTCCAGCAGCTCGCTCACCACCCGCTTGCCCTCCAGAAATTCCTGATAGCGCCCGCGCAACTGGGTGAATAGATACTGCGCTTCGGAGAATCCCACATCCACGGCATCGCAGAACGCTGGCGCATCAATCAGCAGACGCGACTCATCCAGGGGCGTCACCCTGCATTCCGCGTACCGATTCACCGCCATGACCACGGCCGTACAGCCATGCACCACGGCGTGTTCCCCGCACAGGATCAGCTTGCCCGGCGCACGGGCTGTGATCCCTTCGCTCACGGCTCCAACCCTCTGCACAGAGCCGCCCAGGCCTCCGGCGTATTGATATTATTCAGCACCGCCGCATCCTCCACGTCGAGACGGTGCTCCACCGGACGCAACAGCTCATCGAGGCGGGCGCTCTTCTCCGACGCATCGTCCAGCGCCATAATCGGGTCGTAAAGGACGCCAGAAATCCAACACAGCAGGCCGCGTTTGCCCTGATAAAACGGTCGCACGGAGAGTACGCCAGCCACGGCTGCCGCGAGCATCCACCGAATCGTATCGGCCTGCACACCCGCCGTATCCACGGGCAGGAGCACGCACCCGACAAACGGATGAGCTGCACGCAGGCCCGCTTGCACCGAGGAGATGCGCCCCCGACCCCAGCGCTCATTGAGTACGTAAGAAACGGTGTCGCCCAGCTCCCGCCTTACGTCTTCTTCGGCGCCACCCACCACCATGTTCACCGGATCACATCCCGCGCTCCGCAGGAGTTCCGCCTGAACCCGACCCAGCGGGGTTCCATCCGACAGGTGCAGCAGCGGTTTCGGACGACCCATGCGCGACGATGCACCACCCGCCAGCACCAGCCCCACCTGCTTGCTTTGTGTCTTCTTCATACGTCCGCCGCATCAAGGGCTGGTCACGTCGGGAGCTTTTTCGGCGCTCATGTTTTCGCGCAGGACTCCGGCCATATCCCTGGTAAGCTGCTGCAGAAGGTCGCCCAGTCCGGCGACATAGGCCGGATAGCCCGAATCGGCCAGCGCGGATTCATACGTCGAAGTACGCCGCACCAGTGGCGGGTGTTCTTCGCCGGATGAAAGAATCGTCCATTGCGCAATCAGAATGGCTTTCTCCCCCTGCACACCATCCAAGCGCAGCACGTCCACCATGATTTTATATTCGAACGGGTCGCTGACCGTCCAAGGAAAGAGATCGATGTAGGCATCCGGCAATTCCATTGCCAGATTGGCGGCAACGGCACCCAGCACGGCCTGATCCAGCGGGGCGGCCCAGCGGTTGAATTCATCCACCACCACTTCGCCACCACCACGCACGCTCACGATCTGCGGACGATCCAGATAGGGACTAATCTTCACCGGATAAAATCCGACCTGAATCTCCGAGCGGGCCACATCCACCGAGGTGCCCGGCGCGGTGTTCAAAGCATTCGGAAGCGCATAAAAGCGGGAGGGGTTGCTGGTTCCGCAGGCGGTCAACAGCAGGCTGAGCGCCAATGCGGTGCCGGGGATGAGGCGGTTGAATCTAAGCAACGATAAGTCATATCGTGTGTTCATATGAGCATCTCCTGTCGGTTTATTGTTTTCCGTGAATCAAGGATTCGGGATAGCGTTCCAGGTAATCGGTCAGATAGCGCAGGGAGCGTGCGGAGCGGCTGATTTCTTCGAGCGCATGCTGCGTTTGATAATTCAACGGAGACTGGCGTTTCAGCAAGTCGCTGACCTGGTCGGCCAGCTTCGTGGCGCTCTGCACGAAGGGCTCGATTTGGGGCTGTATACTGGTCAGCAATGCCTGCAACTGGTGCATGGTTTCGTTCAGGGATTCGAGGGAGCCAGCGGCCTCCTTCATCATGGGCTCCAGATCCCGGTTGATGGTGGCAGCCATCTGGTCAATCTGTTTGAGGGCACCAGCGGCACTGGCCACGGCCTGCTGCGTGGATTCCGAGGTCACAATGTCGGATATGCCCTTCATGGCGGAATGCACATCATACACAATTTCCTTGAGCGGGAGTTCCTGCACCTCGACCGCCATGCGGCGCAGAGGCGACAACGTGGTGGGCATCTGCCAGCAGCCAGAGACGGCTGTTTCCTGTCGTTGCATCGGCATATCCGGGAAGAGGCCCAGCTCGATTTTCAGTTTGCCGGTCAGCAGACTTTGCGAGGCGAGGCGGGCGCGCATCCCCTGGCTGACGAGATATTCCATGCCGTCTTCTATCCGGTTAAACTCCTTGTCATCTCCAATGTAGCCGATGCGCCCACCCTCGAGGCGAAAGGTCACCGGGCGGATGATTTTTTTGCTGACGGCCCGGTCCATAATAAGGCGCACGTCCGTCACGGTGCCGACACGTACCCCCTGAAACTCCACCGGAGCGCCAATGTCGAGTCCGGTAATGGACTCCTCAAAAAAGGCCACGCAGTTGAAATGCTCCTCGAAGAGCCCGCCTCCGCTCAGGATGAGTATCCCGGAAACGGCCAAGGCAATCGCGCCCATCACGAACGCGCCAATCAACGTGGGATTTGCTTTCCTGCTCATACCTTCACCTCTTCCTGCTCCGTCTTCAGTGGTGTCTCGTTTCCTCGATTGAGGAAACGTCGCACCTTTTCTTCCGGGCACTGGTTTATCAATTTGCGAGGGTCTCCTTCGGCAATCATCGTGTGCGTCTCGTCATCCAGAAACAAGGCGCGCGTAGCAATGGCAAAGATACTGGCCAGTTCATGGGTCACAATCACAATGGTGGCACCCAGGCTTTCGCGCAGTTCGATAATCAGATCATCCAGCCGCTTGGCGCTGATCGGATCGAGCCCGGCCGAGGGCTCGTCAAAATAGAGAATTTCGGGATCGAGGGCCATCGCACGCGCCAGGCCAGCGCGTTTTTTCATGCCTCCACTAATTTCCGAGGGATAAAACCCGCCGAATCCAGCCAATCCCACCAGGGCCAGTTTCAGATTCACCACATCACGGATTTCGCGGGCGGAAAGAGCTGTATAGGCCTCAAGCGGGACGGCAATGTTTTCGGCCAGCGTCATGGAACTCCACAATGCGCCGCTCTGATAGAGAATACCGGTCCGCCGCATCAGGGCGCGGCGCGTTTCCGGCTCCGCCGCCCACAAATCCGTTTTGCCGTAGAGTACCCGGCCCTGCGCCGGGCGGTGCAGGCCAATCAGATGCCGCAGCAGCGTGCTTTTCCCACAGCCGCTACCGCCCATGATCACAAACGTTTCCCCGCGCCGAATACTGAAGGTCAGATTCTGTTGAATCACAAAATCTCCAAAGGCCATGGTTAACTCTTCCACGCGGATATGAGTGTCGTTTGCCTGCATCTTAAAATCCTGTGAAGGTGAAGATAATGGAGAGAATCGAATCCGCCACAATGATATACACAATGGCGTGTACCACGGCGGAGGTGGTGGCATCACCCACCGCAGAGGCACTGCGTCCGCAGCGAATCCCCCGCATGCAACCCGAGAAAGCCACCAGCACACCAAACACCACGCTCTTGATGAGCCCCGAAGCAACGGCGTCAAATGTAATGGCCTTAACCGTTTCCAGATAATACTGCGTCGGGGTCAGGTCCATCATTAAAACCCCCACCAAGGCACCGCCGATGATGCCCAGCACGTTCGAGAAAATGGTCAGCAGCGGCATCATGAGAATCAGGGCAATCATCCGGGGCAACACCAGAAATTCCATGGGCGAGAAACCCATCGTCTGGAGGGCATCCACCTCTTCGTTCACCTGCATGGTACCCAGGCGTGCCGCAAAGGAGGCACCGGTGCGACCCGCCATGATGATGCCCGTCATCAGCGCACCCATTTCGCGCACCATGCCGATGCCCACCAAGTCCGCCATATACACCTCCGCCCCAAACAGCTTGAGCTGAATCGAACCCAGAAAGGCCAAAATCATACCCACCAGCACGCTGATCAGCGAAACAATCGGCAGCGCCTCCGGCCCACATTCCTGAATGACCGACCAAAAATCCACCCTACGCATCCGCGCACGCCCACGAAGCAGAGCGCCGAACGCCAGCAGCGTTTCGCCCAGAAACGACATCGTTTTTTTGCAGTCGTCCAGCGTGGCCAGCGCCGACTGACCAACTCGAGCAAAAAAAGACCCGCCGGTCTCTTTTCGGTGTTCCTCGGTACGGTCCGGCACCGCCTGAGCCAGCCGCAACATCCGCTCGATGCCGGGTGCGAATCCCTCCAGGCTCACAGGCAGTTTCGATTCGGCGGCACGCTGATAAACGTGCTGAAGAAAAATCAGGCAGGCGCTGTCCCACTCGGTAATCCCCGAGCCCTCGAGCACGATTGCGGAGGGCACTGCGCCCACGCTCAGTGCCTCGCCAACGAAATCCGGTGCTGCGCGTTCATCCTGAAAGCGCCATGCGCCGCTCATACGAATCGTCAGCGGGCCTTCGGGACTCCGGACACACTCGATTTTATCGGTCTTCGTATTTTCATTCATCACAGCGGGCTCTTCCTAAAAATTAGTCCCGTGGAATTTAGCGGACCCGCGCTGGCAAGTCACGCAAAACAAGGGTGTAAAAGAGAAAGAATAGTGAGACATTGATTAGACATTTTCGAGGGCGCTTATTATGCTGGATGAACGATGGTACCGTTCCAAAGGAGTCCGACGCTGGTTTGGTATCTTCTGAACGGCATATATACGTTCCGTTCAGATCGGGAAAAAATCATAAAGGAGAGTGAGTATGAGTTCAGCAGCAAGAATAAAAGCGGTGTGTTTAGCGATCGGCGTTTTGGCGTCGAGCTATGCGATGGCGGAGGTCTCTTCGGAGGAATTGAATGCGCAAAGTGAAGCGAAGGCCAAGGCGACGGAAAACGTAAAACCGACGCCGGAAATGGTCAAAGCAAAAGTGCTTGAAGCCTGCGCCCTGGTGGAGCAAGAGGGCGCGGCAGCCCTGCCGAAGATGCAGGGATCGGATACGGACTTCATCTTTGCCGGGACCTATGTGTGGATTAACGACATGGACTGCATCATGGTCATGCATCCGATGAAGTACAAATTGAATGGGAAACCATTGATGAACATTAAGGACACCAACGGCAAGGCTTTGTTTGTCGAGTTCGTCAATGTCTGTCGTGACAAGGGAGAGGGCTGGGCGGATTATATGTGGCCGAAGCCGGGCGAAACGACGCCTGTTCCAAAGGTCTCTTTTGTGAAAAAGGCCGTCACCCCGGATGGACAGGAGTGGGTTGTAGGTTCCGGTCTGTACGATGTGCCTGCAGAGGAAATAAACACCCTGGTGAATAACTAGGCGTAATCTGTCGATGAGCCATGCAGAGCCGCGCTGAAGCGCGGCTCTGCATGGAGTCCGGCACGGAGGATTTATCATGAGCGTTTTGAAAGCATTGAGCAATTTGACGGTTAAGAGCAAGCTGATCGGGCTGGCCTTGTTTTCGATGTTGCTGATCGCCGGTATCGTGGCGGTCGGCATGGTCAACTATCTGAAAATTTCCTCCGCGCTCCTGGTCAAAGATCAGATTTATGTCATTTCAGAGGAGTTGCTTGATGCACGGGTTGCGGAGAAATCGTACCTGCAGTTTCACGACAAGGAGTATGCAGATAGCTTGGTGAGCATTGCGGCGCGGGCCCGGGAGAGCGCAGAAAAGCTGACACAGGAGAAACTTGGAGCGGCCCAGCAGAAGCTTGTCGGTGATATTTCCGAGCGGACACAGAATTACAGCGACAAGTTCAATGAGTTGGTCGAAGTCTATGCGGAGCGGGTTACGTGCAGAGAAACCATGAACGCGGCGTCTGTCCAGGCAGATGAAGTTCTTTCCAAGGTCTTGAGAACCATCGGCGATCTGGAATACGAATTGATGCTGGACGGCGATTCGCTTACGGCGCAGCAGAGCGCCATATTGGGTTCGGCTGGCGATTGCAGAGTCTATCTCGCGGTGGCCAACAGCATGCAAAAAGCGTCCGTCATAAGCGGAGACTTGGCCGATTATGCCGCCTATACCAACTATATAGGGGGTTCCGCCGCTCTATCACTGAGCGCCCTGGAGGTTGCTGCCAATAGCCTGGGTACGGTGCGCGACGTCAGCATGAAGGATATTGCAAAAGCCTTTCTGGATTCCGTGGCGGAGTATAAAACAGCATCTGGCAGGGCTCAGGATTTGTTTGTTCAAGAGCGGGCGATGACTCGGGAATTGGACGCCATCGGCACCGCCACCCAGGAGCAGGCAGGTCAATTGATTGCCGGGGCCGCTGAATCGGTCGCGGCGACACAGCGTGCGGTCATTCGGATGATCACCTTGTTTCTTGTTGTGGGTATATTCCTCTTCGTGGTGGTGGTCGTGATCATCATCGTTTCCATTACGCGCCCGATTTCATTGATCACCAACGTGGCCACCGTTTTTCAAACAGGCGATTTTTCCGCTGAGATTTCGTATCGTTCCAAAAATGAAATAGGTCAATTGGCGGATGCCTTCCGAAGCATGGCTCTTGCTCAGTCTAAAAAAATAGATGCGGCGGCAGCGATTTCAGACGGCGATTTGTCGGTCCAGATCGAATTGATGTCCGATCGTGACGCCTTGGGGAAATCCCTACAATCCATGGTTCGGGTGCTTCAGGATGTGATTCGGCAAAATGAAGTGACCTGTCAGGCCCAGCAGGCGGGGGACCTTGACGCCCGTAACTGCCTGGATGGCTTGAGGGGCGACTACCAGACGCTGGCGGGTGGAGTAAACGCAGCGCTCGATAGTATCGCGCTGCCGATCGTTGAAGGGATCGGGATGCTCAATGAATATGCCCAGGGCGATGTGAGCCGCGAGATGCGCGAGCTGCCCGGAAAACAGATGATGCTTACGGACGGTTTGCGGAATATCCGCAGTAATCTTCAGAACATGATCGAAGATGCCCGGAGCCTTGCCCAGGCGGGGGCGGAAGGGCGCTTGAGTTTCCGGGCGGATACCACCAGGCTGCACGGGGATTTCCGCACCATTATCCAGGGGATCAACGATACGCTGGACCATGTGCTGGTTCCCATGCAGGAGGGGATGGAGGTCATCTCCCGCCTTTCTCAGTCCGAATTTGTGCGGATG
>Ga0075120_10003780_pt1 | contig 10233 bp, 6 predicted proteins | sample AntAceMetag02UKL_FD_69792 | JGI IMG/M metagenome (GOLD analysis project Ga0075120, IMG submission 69792) | Saline lake microbial communities from Ace Lake, Antarctica - Antarctic Ace Lake Metagenome 02UKL | ecosystem: Environmental > Aquatic > Non-marine Saline and Alkaline > Saline | place...
CAGGACTTTACTTGTGGTAGTTTGAAAATTGAAAATGACGCTTCTTTTGCATGTGGAGGACATGAATTAACCATAACCGGGAATGTAATGGACGCAAACGACAAGGTTGCTATAGAAATCAGTAGTTCTCTAATTGTAACAAGTAGTCTTGTAATTCCATTTCCGATACTCGAATATTTTACGGACGCAAGAGATGGACGGACTTATAACACAGTGACAATTGGCAGCCAAACGTGGATGGCGGAGAACTTAAATATTTATACACCAGCAGGCTCGTGGTATTACGATAACGACAGTGCAAGTTATTCATCGGTTTACGGTAGGTTATACGATTGGGCAACGGTAATTGACGTGGGAACTAGCAGTTCGGCAAACCCAAGTGGTGTTCAGGGGCTTTGCCCTTCCGGGTGGCATTTACCCAGCCATGCCGAGTGGACAGAATTAACTGATTATTTAGGAGGCGAAAGCGTAGCCGGTGGCAAACTAAAAGAAACCGGCACAACGTGGGGAAGTCCCAACACGGGAGCAACGAACGAAAGCGGCTTTTCTGCTCTTCCAGGCGGTTACCGCAAAAGCGATGGTAGTTTCTACAGCACTGTCTACCTCGGAGGCTGGTGGAGTGCTACTGAGAACACTACCTCAGGCGCATGGTACCGGCGCTTGTACTACTCTTCCGCTGTAGTAGAATCGAGCAGCACCTTTAAGGGGTACGGTTTTAGTGTTCGTTGTGTCATGGATTAGGCGAACGAAGTGAGTTTTGCCTATCCCGATATGCCAAAGGCTATCGGGACGAATTGAACTCGTTTGGCTATTCTTCTATTTGTGTTATCGCGGAGCGGTCGATTTTTAAAATTGTGCTTTTCATTAAAGGCAGTTTCAAACTAGTTATATAGTATGTAGGATGCTTTCTATTTGTTAGAGCTGAATGTTTTTGATGGAAGAGTTTTCAGGATAAAGCGGTATTTCGGATAGGTGTATAAAATAATTATTAGGCTCGGCAAACTGTCGGGCCTTTTCGTTGTTAACCAATTAGTAAAAGAGTACTTTTGCAAATTGGTTTAAAATATCTTTTGCCCCGACTTTCAAGTCGAGGGATTAATGAATAAAAAGAACGTCGGGCTTTAGCCCTTAATGTGAAAATGAAGGAGAAAACAATTTCAATCTTTTCCGGTTTTAGATTAATAGAAATGAAAAAGAAAAAGTGGTGGAGAATTTTGTTGCCTGTAATTATTGCAGCAAAAATAGTGGTGATATTTATGATTCTGGAGTCGGGGCGGGCAGATGATTCAAAAATAATAGTTCAATCTAAAACAGAATTTAAGTCAGTTGAAATACCCGAATCGATTTCATTTGCTGGCGAACCAATGCCATTGGAACGGTTCGATGTTTACGAATCGCTGGATCGCGAATTGCTTTCCAACGCCTACTTTCATTCACAAACCATTCGTTATATAAAGCTGGCACCACGCTATTTACAGGTAATTGAAACGATTTTAAAAGAAAAAGGCATTCCGGATGATTTTAAATATTTGGCTGTTGCCGAAAGCGGATTTAATCCTCGGGCAGTTTCTTCAGCCCGTGCTATTGGTTTTTGGCAATTTATGAAAGGCACTGCACAAGATTATGGATTGGAAGTAAACAATTTGGTTGATGAACGTTATCACATTGAGAAATCGACTTATGCAGCATGCGAATATTTACTGGATTCATACGAGAAATTTGGAAGCTGGACTTTGGTCGCAGCTTCATACAATCGTGGGATGACAGGGATTAGGAAACAGATGACACGTCAAAAAGCGGATGATTATTATGATTTATTATTGACTTCTGAAACGGCCAGATATGTTTTTCGGATTGTAGCCATTAAACTAATTTTGGAAAATCCGGAGCGATATAATTTTGTGATTTCCGACGAAGAAAAATACCCGGTTATTCAAACAAAAGAAGTTGAGATAAAAGGTAAAGTGGATGATTTTGCTGATTTTGCGCAAAAGTATGGTGTAAATTATAAACAGTTAAAAGATTTTAATCCCTGGTTGCGTGATAATTATTTGACTAATTCAGCGGGTAAAAAATACATTGTTAAGATACCTGTTTTATAATAATGGCAGATTAAGTGACTTTTCATTTCGAATGAGGATCGAAGAGAATTGAAAATCAGCGGAGTTAAATCTCATCTTCAATGAGCGGATCTCACCTAATGTCGAGATGACAAGCAGTTTAAAATCTGCTGTTGGTAGGATAGCATGTCGCATATATTGAGATGTTAGAATTCACTCGAAACGTCAGGTTATTACTTAAAAGTTGATTTGTGTCTAATTTTTAATTTTACAATTGTGGGAAAAAGAAACATAGTATTTGTAGGGAAAAGCCTGGATGGATACATTGCTGATAAGAACGGCGGATTGGATTGGCTTCAATCAATTCCAAATCCTGACAACAATGACATGGGGTATGAAAAATTTATTGAACAGGTTGATGCAATTGTAATGGGTCGAGCAACTTTCGAAATGATTTGCAGTTTCGATTGCGATTGGCCGTACAACAGACCAGTATTTGTTTTGAGTAAAACAATAAATTCAATACCAGAAGATTACAAAGATAAAGCAGAGTTATTAAAAGGTTCCATAACAGAGATTTTGGAGACAGTGAATAAAAAAGGATTCAATCGACTTTATATTGACGGGGGGGCAACGATTCAAAATTTTTTGAGGGAAGACTTGATTGACGAGATTATAATTACAACGATTCCCATATTATTAGGTGGTGGAACTCCATTATTCTCAGAACTTCCAAAGGAACTTGAATTTGAACATGTAGCATCGGAAATGTTTTTAAATGAAATTGTACAGAATCATTACAGACGGAAAAGATAAATGAGTTAAAAGGTGCAAATGCTATCCGTTCAATCCATCGGGTAATCACAAGCGGGGTTTTAATATTTTAGGTTTAGAATGAAAAAAACAGAATTAGATAAAAACATACTTCAATTGGAAGAAATTGAATCGGAAGAAAAAATTGTGGTTCACGGAGCGCGTGTCCACAATCTAAAAAATATTGATGTTGAAATTCCACGAAATAAACTCACCGTAATTACCGGATTAAGTGGAAGTGGAAAATCTTCCTTGGCTTTCGATACAATTTATGCTGAAGGTCAGCGCCGTTACATCGAAACTTTTTCTTCATATGCACGCTCGTTTCTTGGAAATATGGAGCGCCCCGATGTAGATAAAATAACCGGATTGAGTCCTGTGATTTCAATCGAGCAAAAAGTAACCACAAAAAATCCGCGCTCTACGGTTGGAACGGTAACCGAGATTTACGATTTCCTTCGTCTTCTTTTTGCCCGTGCCGGCGAAGCTTTTTCGTATAATACCGGCGAGAAAATGGTGAAATATACCGAAGAGAAAATTATTCAATTAATAAAAAACGATTTTGCAGGTAAACGAATTAATATTCTGGCTCCGGTTGTAAAAGGTCGAAAAGGACATTATCGTGAGCTTTTTGAGCAAATCAGAAGAAAGGGGTTTTTATCTGCCCGCATTGATGGTGTGGTTACGGAATTAATATACAACCATCGTGTTGATCGATATAAAAATCACTTCATCGAAATTGTAATCGATAAACTTGTGGTCGACGATGCAAGCACGCAACGACTTAAGGAAAGTGTCCAAACTGCGATGAAACATGGCCATGGAGTTATCATGATTTTAGACCACGATACGGAAGAGGCAAAGTATTACAGTCGCTTGCTGATGTGCCCAACAACGGGTATTTCGTACAACGAACCTGCACCACACAATTTTTCGTTCAACTCGCCGCAGGGAGCATGCGAACGTTGCAATGGCTTGGGTAGGGTAACCGAAATAGATATGAACAAAATTATGCCCGACAAAAGTAAAAGCATTTCTAAAGGGGGAATTGCACCCTTGGGCGCTTATAAAAACTCTTTGATATTCTGGCAGATTGAAGCACTGGGTGAAAAGCACGATTTTACGCTTACGACTCCGGTCAAAGATATTTCGGAAGAGGGTTTACAGGCTGTTCTTTTTGGAACGAATGAACGCATTCAATTAAAAAATACACCGCTCGGAACAAGTATGAATTACTTAATGAGTTACGATGGTGTGATAAAATATATCGATAGTCAGCGCGAAGATAATCTTTCGAAAACCGCTCAAAAGTGGGCGAACCAGTTTGTGAAAACTACCGAGTGCCCCGTGTGTTTAGGTAAGCGTTTGAAAAAAGAATCTCTTCATTTTAAAATCGACGGGAAAAATATTTCGGAAATTGCACAGCTCGATTTAACTGAATTGGGCGAGTGGTTCGAAGGTTTGGAGGAGCGAATTACTGATCGTCAACGAAAAATTGGAACGGAAGTTATAAAGGAAATCCGCGATCGCTTAGGATTTATGCTGGGTGTGGGTTTAAATTATCTGGCACTCGATAGAACTGCCCGGAGTCTTTCGGGAGGCGAGTCGCAGCGAATCAGGCTGGCAACTCAAATTGGTTCGCAGTTGGTAAATGTGTTGTACATATTAGATGAGCCCAGCATTGGTCTGCATCACCGTGACAATCTGAAATTGATAAAAGCTTTGAAGCAACTGCGCGATTCTGGGAACTCGGTGATTGTGGTAGAACACGATAAGGACACAATGATGGCAGCAGACTATTTAATAGATATGGGACCGTTTGCCGGTCGTCACGGTGGAGAAATTGTTTTCTCAGGAAAACCGGAAGACGCTTTAAAAGCAAATACTTTAACTGCCGATTACCTGAATAACCGAAAACAAATTCAAATTCCCGAAGTTCGAAGAAATGGTGAAAGTGATGTTTTGGAGTTGAAAGGATGTACTGGAAACAACCTGAAATCGGTAAACGTAAAAATTCCGTTGGGGAAATTTATTTGTGTAACGGGTGTTTCTGGCAGTGGAAAATCGACATTAATTAACGAAACGTTGCAGCCTATTTTAAGCCAGCATTTTTATAAGTCGGTGAAAGATCCGTTGCCCTTTAAATCGGTAAAAGGATTGGATTTAATAGATAAAGTAATTCGGGTTGACCAATCGCCAATTGGTAGAACACCACGTTCGAACCCTGTAACTTACACCAATGTTTTTTCTGATATCAGAAGTTTGTTTGCTCAGCTTCCCGAGTCAAAAATCCGAGGCTATAAACCTGGTCGTTTTTCGTTTAATGTAAAAGGCGGTCGTTGTGAGGAGTGTCAGGGAGGGGGATTAAAACTCATTGAAATGAATTTTTTGCCCGATGTTTACGTGCCTTGCGATAAATGCAACAGCAAACGTTACAACCGAGAAACGCTTGAGGTGCGTTACAAAGGAAAATCAATCAGCGATGTGTTGGATATGACCATTAATCAAGGCGTTGATTTTTTTGAACTTATTCCCTCTATTGCCATAAAATTAAAAACGTTGCAAGATGTTGGGCTGGGATATATTACGCTTGGTCAGTCGTCAACCACACTTTCCGGTGGCGAGGCGCAGCGTGTGAAACTTGCCGCGGAACTTGCCAAACGCGATACGGGAAAAACCATTTATATTTTGGACGAGCCAACCACCGGACTTCATTTTGAAGACATTCGTGTATTGTTGGAAGTACTCAATAAATTGGTTGACAAAGGAAATACGGTTATTGTAATCGAGCACAATATGGATGTTATAAAAGTTGCCGACCACGTTATCGACATTGGTCCTGAAGGCGGCAAAAACGGTGGCAAAATTCTGTGCGTTGGAACACCGGAAGAAATCATCAAAAGCAGAAAATCGTTTACAGCTAAATTTCTGAAGGAGGAATTGGGAAATTAGTAACATAGTAACTTTAGGCGCAGCGATTTCCAAATCGCCACACAGAAAAGTAAGCTGGGAAAAGAACCGTTCTCTTTCCTTGTAAATAAGAAAGAACGGTTCCTTGCTGTCTCATTTTTTTAATACATTTACAAAACAGGAAACATAAATATTAAAAATGAAACAGGTAGAGATATTTTGTAAAAACACGAATTCAACGCACAATTATCCTTTGGGAACCTCACTGTTGGAAATTAGTTGCGATTTAAATATTCAATTTAAAAATACGGTTTGTGGTGCTATTGTCAATAACCAGGTAAAAGAGCTTTCGTTTTGTATCGTCAAATCAAAATATATCGAGTTTTTTGATGTTTCGCATCCCGATGGAATGCGAATGTACGTCCGTAGTTTAATTTTTGTTTTGTATGCTGCAATTAAGGAGGTTTTTCCTCATGTTTCGTTGCAAATTCAAAACGGAATTTTAAATGGTTATTTTTGTGAATTAAATGGTTTTGGATGCGAGATTTCTGACTCTGATATATTCTCTATTCAACAGGAAATGAAACAATTGATTCAGCAAAATTTACCATTTATAAAAAAAGATTTGTTTACTGAAAATGCTGTTGAATTGCTATTGAAACAAGGATTGGATGATAAAGCTCAACTTTTTGAACAACAAGGACATTTGTATTCAAGCCTTTATTTTTTGAATGATCTTGGAAACTATTTTTATGGACAATTACTTCCTTCAACAGGGTACATTTCAAATTTTGGATTGGTAAAATATTTTGACGGTGTGCTACTTCAAATTCCCAAAAGAAAGAATTTTAAATTGCTTCGAAAGATTGAAAAACAGAATAAACTTTTTGAAATTTATCAGGAACACAAAGATTGGGCAGAGATTTTAAATGTTTCGACCATTGGAAACCTTAACAAATTAACGTTGCAAAAGAAGTGTGGCCATGCGATTAAGATTTCGGAAGCGTTGCACGAAAAAAAGATTATAGAAATAGCCAATAAAATAACAGCGAAAAATAGTGATGTAAAAGTGGTTTTAGTAGCTGGTCCATCTGCATCGGGTAAAACTACTTTTAGTAAGCGCTTGGGTGTTCAGTTGTCGGTTAATGGGTTGCACCCCTATCAGATTTCGTTGGACGACTATTTTGTTGATCGGGAGAATACTCCCAAAGACGAATTTGGGGAGTACGATTTTGAGGCTTTGGATGCCATTGATGTTGATTTCTTTAATCAACAGTTAATCGATGTAATGGCAGGTAAAGAGGTACGGCTACCAAAATTTGATTTTCAATTGGGGAAAAGAGAGCTAAATGGAGATACATTAAAATTGTTGCCGGGTGATATTTTAATTGTGGAGGGAATTCATGGGATGAATCCTAATTTACTTACAAAGGTTGAATCTAAAAATACCTTTAAGATTTTTATTTCGGCGCTCACCCAAATCTCTTTCGACAAACAAACGCACATTTCTACAGCTGATAATCGCTTAATTCGTCGTATGATTCGAGACAGCAAATATCGTGGTTATCCTGCCTGGGAAACTATTAAACGTTGGCCGTCGGTGCGACGTGGCGAAGAAAAAAATATTTTTCCATATCAGGAAAATGCAGATGTAATGTTTAATTCGGCAACTTTGTACGAGTTGGGTGTACTAAAAAAATATGCCGACCCAATTTTAAAACAAGTTGCCGAAAACAGGGAAGAGTATAACGAAGCAACACGATTATTAGAATTTTTGTCGTTTTTCAAACCCATCAGCGATGATGAAATTCCGCCAACTTCGCTGCTACGCGAGTTCTTGGGTGGGAGTAGTTTTGCGTATTGAATCGAATTGAATTAATATTGCCTTTCGGTACAAAAATGTTTGAAACACTCCGCGCGAAAACATAAACAGAATCATCGCCAACCAAAGTGCATGGTTCCCGAGTATTGGGTTTAGAAAATAGTAAACAGGGGCAAATACGAAAAAGGTGGCTCCCAACAAAGCGTTTCGCATGGCTTTCGATGCGGTGGCACCAATGTAAATGCCGTCCCAGATAAACGAACCAAAGCTGGCGAGTGGCACCAAAATTACCCAAACAAGATAAGGTTGGGCACTCTGAATAACATCGGTTTGCGAAGTGAGTAGTTTTAGAATTAGATTTACACCCGGTAAATAAATAATTGTAAATGCTACGGCTAATCCGGCTCCCCAGTAAAACAACAATTTTACCACTCTTTTCAAGTTTGAAATTTCTTTGGCCCCCACAAATTTACCAACCAGTGCTTCGCCTGCAAAGGCAAATCCATCGATAAAAAAAGAGAAAAAGAGTAGCAATTGTAATAATATAGAATTAACCGCTAAAACGGTATCATTTATACCTGCCGACTTCGAAGTAAAAAAAGTAAATACCGCAATTATACAAAAAGTGCGAATAAAAATATCGGTATTTACCCTAAAAAACTCAAACAGTATTTTTAGGTTCATTATCCCTCTTCTGGAAATCTTTGTGAGTAGATATTTGTATTTATAAGAGAATAGAAACATCGCAATTATTAATCCAACGTATTGCGAAATTGCTGTTCCTAAGGCAACGCCGTCGGAATTCATTTTCAATACAAAAACAAAAAACATACTGAAAAGTATATTTACCACATTTACTGCAATCGCTATAATCATTGGGTAGCGTGCGTTTTGCATCCCCAGAAACCAGCCACTAAAAACAAATAAGCTCAAGGCTGCGGGTGCTGCCCAGACCCGAATACGGAAATATTCGCTGGCCAATGTTTCTACTTCAGTGCTTCCTCCTATTATTTTAAAACTTGCCCAGGCAATAGGAGCTTGTAAAATTAAAATGAGGATACTAATTAGTAAGGCAACTATTAAAGCCCGCGCTAGAATGGTAATACTTTCGGTGTTATTTTTTTCACCAAAAGCCTGAGCAGTAAAACCAGAAGTACTCATGCGTAAAAAATTAAAACCCCAATATATAAAGTTGAAAATTACCCCACCCAATGCAATTGCCCCAATGTAAATTTCAGAGCCTAAATGCCCCATTAAAGCAAGATCTACCAACCCTAAAAGAGGAATAGTAATGTTGCTTACAATATTCGGAACAGCTAATTTAAGTATGTTTCGGTTCATCAACAATAAATTTCAGTTGCAAATGTAACAGTTTTGAGTTCCTTATTCATAAATAAATTAAAACTATTATTGAATAGGGAATAAGGTTTTTTGTGAGGTTAAAACAATGAAGATTAGTGCATTAATTAAGTTGCTGTTCTTGTTCCTAATAATTCATATTACTTGTTATTGAATCAAACTATGAACAATAAATAATTTCAATGTGTTATTAGTTTAAATATTTGGAATTATTCTAAATAGCGCCTATATTTGCTTATCAGAATAAAATACATTTAAATCTTTATAATAATATATTTATGGCATTTGAATTAGCAAAATTAGGATACGATTATACAGCATTAGAACCGCATATTGATGCACGCACAATGGAAATTCACCACGGTAAACATCATGCGGGTTATACAAATAATTTAAACGCTGCAATTGCGGGAACTGAGTTAGAAGAAGAATCGATAGAAGAGATTCTCTCGGGTATTTCAGGTCGGTCGGTAGCAGTGAGAAACAATGGAGGTGGTTTTTTTAACCATAATATGTATTGGGATGTAATAGCACCTGGTGGATCCCCAAATCCTGAAGGTGTGCTGCTCGATGCAATTAACGATTCATTTGGTTCTATTAAAAATTTTCAAGAGGCTTTCGTAAGAGCTGCGGTAACGCGGTTTGGATCGGGTTGGGCATGGTTGGTACTTCAAGAAAAGGGACTGGCGATTTCATCAACACCCAACCAGGATAATCCAATGATGGATGTTGCGGAAGTTCAAGGTACGCCGATACTAGGGATTGATGTGTGGGAACATGCGTACTATCTGAACTACCAAAACAGACGTCCGGATTATGTGAATGCTTTCTGGAATCTCATCAACTGGGATGAAGTCGCCAGACGGTTTAAAGGTTAGTTGATTTTTGGTTTTTTCCCCGGGACAGAGGTCCCGGGGTTTTTAACGCTCTTTTTGTATTGTTATGATAAATTGATATGATCTAAATAAGATTGGATGTTTGTTAAATTGTCCGTTGTTATCGATTTTATTTAAACTCATTTCAAATTAACCCTCTGTTTAATCCTTTTTCAATTATAAATGTTTTAATTTTATAAAAAATCAAATTGAAATTATTCACCTTAAATTGAAAAATTATGGCATTCGAATTACCTGAATTACCTTATGCAAAAAATGCATTGGAACCGTATATCAGCGAAAAAACATTGGACTTTCATTATGGTAAACACCACCAGGCGTATGTAAATAATGTAAATAATCTGGTTAAAGGAACTGAATTTGAAAATGCTTC
>Ga0075120_10003783_pt1 | contig 10230 bp, 10 predicted proteins | sample AntAceMetag02UKL_FD_69792 | JGI IMG/M metagenome (GOLD analysis project Ga0075120, IMG submission 69792) | Saline lake microbial communities from Ace Lake, Antarctica - Antarctic Ace Lake Metagenome 02UKL | ecosystem: Environmental > Aquatic > Non-marine Saline and Alkaline > Saline | place...
GTGAAGAAAGCTGTGGATGGTGAATTTCCCCGTTCTGAAGTGGAGGATTTTGTTCAGGAGAATAACTGGCAGGCCCGGTTGAAAAGACTGCTTGAATACCGGAATGATATATAGGTTTATAATCAATAATGTACCGGGAAAACAAGAAAGAAAATAAGAATTTGACAATTACTTGTGGGTCGTTTAGAATATTGCCTGCTTTGAGTATCACAAACCAATAGGTTATATGTATGTCAATAAAACAAGTAGTTCCCATTTATGATACAGCCAAAAGTAGGATAGTAGCCATTTTTGAGCTGGTACAAGTCTGGCGGTATCGGGATTTAATCTGGCAGCTGATTATTAGGGATGTAACTTCCCGTTATAAACGCTCGGTCCTTGGTATAGCCTGGACTATGCTTAATCCCCTGGCGACAATGATCATTATGACGATCGTTTTTTCCCAGCTATTTAGTCGCATAGAGGGATACTCCGCTTATTTATTAAGCGGTTTGGTGATCTGGAACTTCTTTTCTCAATCCTCCAGCACAGGAATCAATAACCTGGTTCGTGGTGGACCCATGTTCACGCGTATCTATGTTCCTCGGACTGCTTTTGCTATATCTTCAGTAGGAACTGGAATAGTGAATTTGTTGTTTTCTTTAGTTGTACTTTTTGGTGTGATGTTAGTCGTTGGCGTTCCAATCACCTGGGCAAGTTTGTTGATTGTGGTTCCTATCTTATTTACAGCTTCATTTTCATTAGGAATGTCACTGATCATATCCAGCGCAGGAATTTATTTTGACGATGTAGTTCAAATGTATAGAATTTTATTGACAGCCTGGATGTATTTCACCCCCATTATTTACCAAATTGATATTCTGCCTGAGTATGCCCAGAAGTTGATGTTCTTTAATCCCATGTATCATGTTGTAGGACTTATCCGTAAAGCTACATACTATGGCGAGGGGTTTACCTGGACAGAAATTGGCTGGAGTGCCCTGTTTTCGTTTATTCCCCTTATCATCGGCTGGCTAATATTTGCCAAGGTATCTGAACAATTGGCGTATCGAACTTAATGGACAATCGGAATGATCTCCATGAGCAAACAAGTTATAAGTGTTGAAGATGTTGTGGTCCGGTATCATGTTCCCCAGGAAAATGTACGCTCTATAAAAGAATACCTGGTGCAGATCATGAGACGAGGAAGAATTAACAGTGACGAGTTCGCTGCCTTAAAAGGCGTGGATCTTACCGTAAATGAGGGTGAGTTTTTTGGTGTGATTGGATCGAATGGCGCTGGTAAAAGCACTTTATTAAAATTACTTGCCAAGGTAATGTACCCTACGGAAGGGAGAATCTGGGTAAAAGGACAAATAGCCCCCTTGCTGGCCATGGGAGCAGGTTTTCACCCTGATCTAACCGGAAGGGAGAATATATTCCTCAATGGTACTTTGTTGGGTTATAAAAAGGTGGAGCTGCAAGAACGTTTTGAGCAGATCGTAGATTTTGCTGGTATCCGAGATTTTATCGACTCCCCTATCAGGACTTATTCCTCGGGGATGAACATGCGACTGGCCTTTTCTGTAGCCACGGATAAAAAACCAGATATCCTGCTTGTGGATGAAGTTATGAGTGTGGGCGATGCGGCATTCCAGGAAAAAAGTCTTGATCGCATTCATGGCTATCAAGAATCTGGGACGACTACGGTGATGGTATCCCATGCTATGAGTAGAGTCGAGGAAAATTGTGATCGTGCAGTTTGGTTGGATCATGGAGAGGTTAAATTTATTGGAGATGCTAAAGAAGCAGTAGCCTTATATCTGGAACACAGTATATCCTAATTCCCGATACTTACCCGTGGAGATGTGAATGCCTAGTTCTTTCCCAAGGCTCTTACAAGATTGCAGATCAAAACTGGAAGATTGGGCTTCTTATTGGATTTCTCGATCCTCTATCTATCCCATTAAACATCAAAGGACAGAGGTATGGGAACAATCCAAACCACTGATCAGTGTGGTGATCCCTTGTTATAACCATGGTCACTACCTGGCAGATGCGGTAGATAGTATCCTTAATCAAACTTGGCAGGATTTTGAAATCATTATTGTGAATGATGGGTCTACTGATCCTGATACCATAAAGACCCTGAAATCTTTTACTCGACCAAAAACTACCATTATTCATCATACGGAAAACCGGGGTCTACCAGCAACCCGGAATACGGGTATCAAAAACGCAGTGGGGAAATATATTTGCTGCCTGGACGCGGATGATAAACTACATCCTACCTATTTAGAAAAAGCTCTCCTGGTGATGGAAACCAATCCGGGAATTGATTTTGTGTATTCCTGGACCCAGGTATTCGGAGATGGGGACCGGGTCTGGTATGCGTCTCAGTTCGATCCAACAACCCTGATCCATTTCAACCAGCTTAATTCTCCGGCGGTGTTAAAACGCCAGGCCTGGGAGGCAGTGGGGGGCTTTCGGGAAGAAATGCGGGAAGGATTCGAGGATTGGGAATTTTGGATCCGATTGGCTTATCATGGATATCGCGGCTACCGCATCCCGGAAAAGTTAATTTTTGTTCGCCGGGTGGGGCGAAGTTTTATTCACCGGGCTATGGAGATTCAGGATCGGTTGAAGGAGGATATCCGGCGCTATAATCCAGAGGTGTATCAGGATGAAGGCTGGCTGAAAAGCGTCACCGCAGGCTACCGGGAAATCTACCCCCGGGAGCCTTTTCTCAACTTGATCAGGGATTCCAGCTATCGAGGGCTGCCGTCCCCCCGATTGTGGACAGTTGATGATTTTGGAAAGGGAAATGTGGTTGATCTCTGCGCTGACCTGCCAGCTGATTTCCACACTGATATCGTTATCTCCAGCCAGCTGCTGCCGGAAGAGCAGGTTGACCGCCTGCTGGCCTGGACGCCATATGTCTACATCCTGCCCCATTATCTACCGCGCTATAGCTGGCGCCAGTATATCGAAAAGATCTGGATAAAACTCCGGGGTGGGATCGTATTGGGAATATGATATGAAATTCAGTGAGCTGCGATTGAAAATCAAGAATCGAATAAATAAACGCCTGAACCGGTGGTTTGTAACTTTTCTCAATTTTGTAAGAAAGCGATTATTCAGCAACAGGAAAGTATTTGCGATTGGTTTTAATAAGAGTGGTACCACTTCTTTGCATGCTTTATTCTTATCTCTGGGATTGAGTTCCTATCATGGCGTGGAATGGCGGGATTGTTGTGATTTGGATCTATTTTCCTCGTATCAATGCTTCAGCGATGATATCCCACGAGATTTGCCAAGACTTGATTGTTTGTTTCCAAAATCCAAGTATATCCTCCAGGTGAGAGATCTTGACAACTGGGTGTTAAGTCGCCTGGCTCATATTCAAAGGGAAAAAGAATCTAATACCTATATTGGTGGACCTGAATGGGATCTTACTGTAGCGGCAGTGAAATCCTGGATTTTAAAGAGAAATACCTACCATTTGTATGTGTTCGATTATTTTTCCTCTCGTCCAGGAGATTTACTGGTGATCAATTTCATCCGGGATCCGAATTCGGCCACTCGGGTGGCAAATTTTCTGGGATACCCGGGAAGGCACCGGAAACCCCAGAAAAATATCAATTCCAACCCGGATATCCCTCAATTGCATATTGATTTGTTAGAGTCCGCGGCATCCGAGCTTGAAATCTCACCTATAGAATTGAAATATGATCTGCTGTGCGGCAGCTTGATCACATCAAGAACACCCCCAGTCTGGGCTCAGGATACCAGCAACCTGGTACACTTCAAAGGCTGATTATTAATATTGTTCAATTAGTTGTGGATTCAACTTGGTGCAGAGAATGTCCCCGGTTTGGGCAAGTTCCCATCCTATACGTTTCAAGAATTGTGTTTTTTGATCATAAGTCAGTCATAGATATAGATATGGTGCTGGTAAAAGGATAGACCTTGTTGGACCGGAAAACCGGGTTGAACCAATATCCTTAGCGATGGTAACACGCGTATCATAGATATCAAGACAACGCATTCCATGGACAGAGTCCGCCTGGATGCAATCCTCTCCAAACAGTTCCAGTGGAAGCTTTCCAAAGATCTTCAATTTCAATATCAACGGATAATCTACCAGATCACCACTGATCGCCCTGCTTATGCTTTGCAAGGTCGTGCAGTGACGGTTTGTGAAAATGTGTTAGGGGAAATAAAGGTCTTGTTGAATAGCAGCCCATTGGCTTTTCAGGTCTTTTACCAACAACCCAAACAAGCTGCTGTAGTTTCTTCCAAAGATCTCAATCGAAAACCTGCCAAACCAGCTGCTGATCACCCCTGGAGAAACTATGGGTTCACCTTAGACAATCAAACTATTCAGCCCTAAATTAGGACATTTCTACTTTGCTGGATAGTAGGACATTTTAACTTTGCCTTGACAGCAACCCCGCGGTTTTTGAGTAATCTTGCTAGTTATGTTATACTTTTGACCGTGTTAATTAGTCATAAATAAATTACAGACTCATAAAAGATTTTGCAGAATCCTTATTATGACAAGCCAATGGTATGTTGTCCGCAGTAAACCCAGAGAAGAAACAGCTGCCTGGCACTATCTCATGTCAATGGACGTGACCTGTTTTTGTCCCTGTTTGGAGGTGAATCCAATCAACCCCCGTGCCAGAAAAGTGATCCCCTATTTTCCGGATTACCTTTTTGTCTTTTGTGATCTGGACCTGCTGGGAAACAATACCTTTCGCTGGATGTCGCATTCACACGGCCTGGTGAGTTTTTGCGGACAGCCGGCACCAGTCCCGGATAATGTGATTGCCTGCGTTCGGAAAACATTGACAGCGGCCGAATCTGGTTGCAGGCAAGAGGCTTGTGAATTTCAGGCTGGCGACTGCGTCCTGGTGGAAAGGGGGGCTTTCCAGGGGTATCAGGCGCTCTTTGATAAAAGCCTATTGGGGGGTGAGCGAGTTTGTGTTTTATTAAAGATGCTTGGGGAAAACCGGGAAGTTCCGCTTGAGCTGGACAGGAGCTGGATCCGAATAAACTGAGAAATTGGTTACCCTGTGAATAAGGTAAGAAGGAAAACATAAATCCGGTGATTTAGGATGGCAGGGCAGCGATCCGGAAGAGTGAAAAAAATAAAACCCATTTGACAGCAATTAGATCCTGTCAAAAGGGCGGACGCGTTAAGAACCAATAGTAAATTGAAGATAGAAAATTCAAAATTGATATTTATTCGAAAAATCCCAAGAATTGTGACAATAAATCTATTTTATATTATCAATCTTATATTTTCAATCGTATATTTTCTATTCTATTATTTATAATAGATTCATGAACACCAAAACACTTACCAGAATAAACACAGTCTTAGCGGCTATAGTGCTGATTTTGTTAATATCAGCCATCTGGCGCTGGTGGATATTAACAAAGGAATGGAGGGCGATCTCAGCGCGGAGTGCTGGGTGGTGCGCATCACGTTAATCTTGGCCGCCTGCATGGTGCTGACTTCTCTGATTACCGCCCGCTCTTCTCTTCATCGTTCATCCAAACCGGATCGTGATCATTAAACCAATTTTCTATTTTCAATTCTCCAATCAATACAGTACAATACCATAGGTATTATTAAGGTAAAGATATTGAGGAAATTTGTAATAAATTTCAAAATCCCGCTTGCCTGATTCACTAAAATATCAAAAGGTGGATTTACTCCGTTATTCGTTTTAACCATTTATGTGCAATATTGATTCTCAATACCGGAACTTGTAAAGAGGTTAAATAAGGACTTCATCAAATAGCTGGTAGCCAACCAATTTCAATTTTATATGAAAATTACACAAACAACCCTCCCAGAAGTTGTTCTAATTGAGCCAAAGGTATATGAAGACTCGCGTGGTTTCTTTATGGAAACTTATCAAAAGGATACATTTGCGAAAATTTGTAATGCGCTAGAATTTATTCAAGACAACCATTCACGCTCAATCCAGGGAACGTTGAGAGGAATGCATTATCAAATTCAACATGCTCAAGGAAAATTGGTCCGGGCTGTGGTTGGTGAAATTTATGATGTGGCTGTTGATCTGCGACGTTCCTCACCGTCGTTTGGAAAATGGGTGGGCTGTAATTTGTCAGCTGAAAACAAGCGTCAGATCTGGATTCCACCTGGCTTTACCCACGGATTTTATGTGCTCTCGGATTGGGCTGAAATCATATACAAAACTACTGATATATATTCACCCGAAAACGAACGCATTATCCTGTGGGATGATCCAACAATCGGTATTGAATGGCCATTGATCCCCAGCAAAGATATCCTCCTTTCTGATAAAGATCAAAAAGGTAAAAATCTAAGTGAGGCGGAGGTTTATCCATAATGTTTGATCGAATTTTAGTTACTGGTGGAGCCGGATTTATTGGTTCAAATTTCATTCGCTTTGTATTAAATAAGTTTCCAGATGTATTTATCCTGAATTTGGATCTGTTGACTTATGCAGGTAGTCTTGAGAATCTAAAAGAATTACCAGTGAATGCTATGTATCAATTTCTCCAAGGAGACATCTGCAAACAGGATTTGGTGACAGATCTTCTTCGTGATAACGGAATAAATGCGATTGTGCATTTTGCTGCTGAATCGCATGTAGACCGGTCAATCTCGGCGCCATCGGCGTTCATAAATACCAACATCCTGGGGACGTTTTCGGTTTTAGAGGCAGCCCGAAGAGTATGGCTCACTGAGCTACGATTATCTGATCAGGATGTACGCTTTCATCATATCTCAACAGATGAGGTCTTTGGTTCATTGGAACCTGGAGAGCCCGCCTTTTCTGAAAACACTGTCTATGCACCCAATTCCCCTTATGCAGCCTCCAAAGCGAGCAGCGATCATCTTGTTCGATCGTATCTCCACACTTATGGACTTCCAATAACACTAACAAACTGCTCCAATAATTATGGTCCTTATCAGTTTCCTGAAAAATTAATTCCCTTAATGATCTTAAATGCCCTTGATGGAAAATCATTACCAATTTACGGCGATGGGATGCAGATTCGGGATTGGCTCTATGTGGAAGACCATTGTGAAGCCATCTGGAAAGTATTACAGGAGGGAATAACCGGTGAAAATCTTAATATAGGAGGCGATAACCAACCTACAAACCTTGAGATTGTCGATGCAATTTGTGAACTTATTGATGAATTAAGACCCGATTCACCAAATATTCCACATCAAAAACTGAAAGAATTTGTTACTGATAGGCCAGGGCATGATCGACGGTATGCGATGAATATTTCAAAGATCGACCGGGAGCTTAACTGGAAACCGAAATACGATTTAAAGAATGGTTTGCGAAAAACGGTGGAATGGTACTTATCAAATCCAGACTGGATTAATACCATTCGAAAACAACAGCAATACAGCGATTGAGTTACTGAAAACTATACTGAGCGAGGAACAAAATGAAAGGCATCATTCTGGCTGGGGGCAAAGGCACCCGCCTTTTTCCACTAACATTGGCAATGAGCAAACAATTATTACCAGTCTTCGATAAGCCGATGATCTATTACCCCTTATCAATGCTGATGCTAGCCAATATTCGTGAGATATTGATCATCAGTTCACCTGAGGACTTACCTCTTTTCGAGCGGTTGTTGGGGAATGGTAAGCAGTGGGGACTCTCGTTATCATATGCTGAACAAGCCACTCCTCGGGGTCTTGCAGACGCATTTATAGTTGGAGAGTCCTTTATTAAGGACGAGTCTGTATGTTTGATATTGGGCGATAACATTTTCTTTGGACAGGGATTACCTGATAAATTACGTCTGGCGGCAAAATTAGCTAAAGGTGCGGTGATTTTTGCCTATCCAGTTCGTGACCCTGAACGTTATGGTGTTGTGGAGTTTGATAAGAATGGCAAAGCCATCAGTTTGGAAGAGAAGCCCCAGGACCCACGCTCGCCGTTTGCAGTGCCTGGTTTGTACTTCTATGATAATAAAGTCGTCTCACATGCAAAATCTTTAAAACCTTCTCGTCGAGGGGAAATTGAAATTACTGATTTAAATAAGATCTATCTAGAGAAAGACGAACTTAATGTGCAGCAAATGGGTAGAGGAGTTGCCTGGTTGGATGCCGGGACTCATGAATCCCTTCTGCAGGCTGCAAATTTCATTCAGGCTGTAGAAGAACGGCAAGGAATAATGATCTCCTGCCCTGAAGAGATTGCATATCGGATGGGTTTTATTGATCGGGATCAATTCATTGAAGTTGCTGGTAAGTATAAAGCAAATGGTTATGGAGATTACTTACAGGAATTAATCGATCAAAAATGGTGAAAATATTATTGATCGGAAAACACGGACAATTAGGTTGGGAGCTGCAGAGAACTTGTTTAACTCTGGGAGAGTTAACAGCTGTGGATTTCCCGGAGATTGATTTGTCTAAGACAAACGATCTTCGAGACCTAATTAGAACACATAAACCGAATTTAGTGCTTAACGCCGCTGCATATACAAATGTGGATAAAGCGGAGAGTGAGCCTGATCTAGCCAGAAAGATAAATGCAATCGCCCCGGCTGTCATAGCTGAGGAAATTAATAAGTTACGCGGTGTCTTCATCCATTATTCGACGGATTATGTGTTTGATGGAAAAAAGGGTTTACCCTATATTGATACAGATATTCCCAACCCATTGAATGTGTATGGATCAACCAAACTTGAAGGAGAACAACTAGTTCAAGGAGTTGACGGAGCCTCACTCATCTTCCGCACCAGCTGGGTATACAGCCTGAGACAGGGTGGATTTGTGACCAAGGTTCTGCAATGGGCTCGCCAGCAGGAGATTCTGAGGATTGTTGAGGACCAGGTTGGCAGCCCCACCTGGGCCCGCATACTGGCCGAATCAACCGCCCAGGTTATTGCCCAGGGACGCAATGAGATAGCAGACTATATTCAGGAAAAGGGTGGTTTATACCACCTGGCTGGGTCGGGTCACACGAGCCGCTATGAATGGGCCAAATCTATTTTGGAGCTGGACCCGAAGAAGGAAGAGCAGTTAGTGAAGCAGCTGCTAACTGCCAAAAGTGATGATTTCCCGACACCAGCAGTGCGACCGTTGAATACAGGTCTTGATTGTTCAGTTTTTGAAAGAATTTTCAATCTAAAACTTCCTTCATGGCAAAAAGCGCTAAAAATCGCACTTCAATAGTAAAGTATTTAATTCTTGTCATTGGATTCCTTGAGAAAGCTAAATATGATTCTCCAAAGTAGGTAAGGAGAAATGCCACGGTGCTATTCACTACATATAAATATATTGTCTGAATCGGATGTTGAAGGACAGGTTACAAGAAAGAAGAACAATTGGTATTTTTCCATGCCTTAGGTATCAGGCGCTCTTTGATAAAAGCCTTTCGGGGAGTGAGCGAGTTTGTGGTTTATTAAAGATGCTTGGGGAAAACCGGGAAGTCCCACTTGAGCTGGACAGGAGCTGGATCCGAATAAACTGAAAAATTGGTTACCCCGGGAAAGAGGTAAGAGGGACAACACAAATCCGGTAATTTAGGATGGCAGGTCAACAATCCGGATGAATGAAAAAAATACAACCCATTTGATAGCAATTAGATCTTGTCGAAAGGGCGGACGCGTTAAGAACCAATAGTAAATAGAAGATATAAAATTGATTTTTATTCGAATAATCCCAAGGATTGTGACAATAAGTAAATCTTATATTTTCTTAGATTCAAGTTTCAAGTGCAACATCACTAACTTCAAAAAACACCATTGCGGGCGTTCGGATATCCAGACATTTTCTTGGCCTAGTATTAAGTCTTTTTTCTACAAATTTTGTTTCTTGATCTGTGATATTTGAGAAATCACTTCCTTTCTGGAAATACTGCCGGGATAACCCATTTGAATTTTCATTTGATCCCCGTTCCCAAGAGGAGTAAGCATGAGCGAAGTATACATCCGCATCCAGTTCTTCGGCAAACTCCTGGTGATCCGCAAATTCTTTCCCGTTATCACAGGTAATGGTCAGGGTCTTAGTCTTGTAAGGTGTCAACATCTGAATGATTACCATTTTAGTAGCCGCAGCTGTGCGCTGATCAAATTTTTTCAATAATGTTAGGCGCGACTTACGTTCAACCAGGGTAACTAAAGCATAGGGACTCTTCTTCCCGATCACAGTGTCTGCTTCCCAATCTCCCAGTCGTTTTCTCTCCTCAACAATGGCCGGGCGCTGCTCG
>Ga0075120_10003784_pt1 | contig 10229 bp, 9 predicted proteins | sample AntAceMetag02UKL_FD_69792 | JGI IMG/M metagenome (GOLD analysis project Ga0075120, IMG submission 69792) | Saline lake microbial communities from Ace Lake, Antarctica - Antarctic Ace Lake Metagenome 02UKL | ecosystem: Environmental > Aquatic > Non-marine Saline and Alkaline > Saline | place...
ACAAAATTCAATTTTTAAATGTTCTAAACCGTTTTGAGTATTGGTATTTCGAACATTGAGTATTATTTGTATTTTGGAACTTGTCATTTGTTATTTAAAATATAGTGCTTAATTTCTTTAAGAATATTAATCGCTCTATCAACAGTTGAATCCTTTAGGTTTGCCCCCACTATCATTCTAATCACTCCTTGATTTTCGGGTACAGAGGGGAAAATAAATGGAGTAGCTAAAATTTTATTTTCGTAAAGCTTTTTGGCAAACAAAATGGTTTTTTCAGATGTACCCGTAACTAACGATGTTATTGGTGCTTCAGCATCTTTCACATTATATCCAGATTCAATTAAAGAATTACGAAGTTTGTTTCTGTACTTCCACATTCTGCCTCCTAAAACATCAAATTCTTCTTCTATAATATTAATTGCTTTTTCAATGCCTGCAAGAATTGCAGGAGTAATAGCTGTGGAATACATAAGATGAGAAGAGCTGTATTTCATAAACTCAATTAAACTCCTTTTGCCACTTATCATTCCTCCGAGATTTCCTATTGATTTTCCTAAAGATGCTGTATAAATTCCCTGGTAATCTTCAATTCCCGAATATTCTAATATTCCCTTTCCCGTTTTGCCAATAACTCCGATTCCATGAGAGTCATCTATTACAGGAATTGCTCCATATTTCTCGCACAATTCAACAATTTCTGCAAATGGTGCAATACTTCCTTCTGTTGAAAATACAGATTCTGTAACAACAAAAATTTGTTTATGATTTGAACTATTTTTTAAGTTCTTTTCAAGGTTTTCTAAATTATTATGTAAAAAAGGACGGATTTTACAGCCAACAGCCCTTACTCCCTCAACCAAAGATGAGTGTGCATATCTGTCTATGATTATAACATCATCTTTATTTGCAATTGCTGAAAACAAACCATTGTTTGCCTGGTAACATGAAGGATAAATAATGGAAGATTCCAAACCAACAAAATCGGATAGTTGTTGAGATAGGTTTCTATATAAATCAGCACAACCGGATGCAATTGGCGTGGCGCAAAGCGAAAGCCCATATTTGTTTATTGCATTGATAGTGGCTTCTTTGATTCTTTCATCATTAGCAATTCCGATGTAGTTATTTGATGCTAAATTGATAAATTCTTCGCCATCAATAATTAATGAATCATCAAGTCCTGACTCAACATTAACATAGTAGGGATTGAATCCTGTCTTGTGAATTAACTCATCATTAAGCAAGTGCTGTTTATAAAATTCCTTGATGCTCATTTTTTTAAGATTAAATATATTTTAACTCCAATGCCGTAACAATTTGATTTACTGTTTTAAAGTTTTCAATGTCATTTTCGTCAATTTCAATCGAGTATTCGTCTTCAATAGCATAAATAATCATCAATCTTCCGAAAGAGTCAATTTTAAGTTCATTAATGAAATTAGTGTCTCTGTCAATTGCCAGTTTACATTCTGTGTTTTCTTTGATTATGGATATAATCTTATCTGCTATTTCCATGATTTACCTCCTTTTTATAACATTTAGTTGGATATTTTGAATCGCACATTATTGCACAATAATTACAGTTTACACACTTTGATTTATAGTTTTCGTTTTCAGCCAATTTATTTGCAAAATCCGGCTCACAAATAAATGGTCTGCTCAAACTAACAAAATCAATGTTTTTGTTTTTTATAGTGTTTTCTATTTCTTTTTTCTCCCTAAACCCTCCTACTGAAATTATTGGAATCCTTGTAAGTCTTTTTGCAATCTCAGCATATTCCAAATTATATGTTGGGCTAAATGGTTTTAGTTTTTTAGTAACAAGCGGAAACACAAAATTCTTTAATACACTCTTTATAATCTTATTGTCAACTTTATATACTTTGTTATATTTTAAAACTAAATCAACAGGAACATCACCTCTGAAAATATTCAGTGCATCATCCATTGTTCCATAACTAATTTCAATTGCATCAACTTTTTTAGAATCTAAAAACTTGATAAGATTTGAAAATTGCTTTTCTGTGAATTTGTTTTTATAATCATCACTTCCACTAATCTTTATTAAGATGGGGAATTCATCTCCACATTTTTCTATAATATTATCGATTATCAAATCAAGAAATCTTGGCCCAATCCCATTTTCATTTATATCAAATTCATCTTTGCGATTATTTACTGAAGGCAATAGAAATTGATGAACTAAATAACCATGAGCAGCATGAATTTGAATACCATCAAATCCTGCTTGCTTTGCATAATAAGCTGATAATCCAAACTTTTCAATTATTTCAAATACTTCTTGTGTGCTTAATTTCTTTGGACTTCCTTTAAAATATTTTGACTTTTTTTCTGATGCTCCAACAACTTTTTGCTTGATATCAATTTCTCTGGTTTGCCTTCCTGTGTGAGCTATTTGAAGAAAAATTTTACTTCCATTTGAATGAACAGCAGAAGTTATTTTCTTAAACGATTCTATAAATTTTTTATCATTAATTCCAGCTTGCCCTGGCTGAATAGCTTTTCCTTCTTCCGAAACAAATGCAAAACCGGTTATTATTCCACCAATATTATTTTTTGAGAGTTCTTCATATAATGACAAATAATTTTCGTTAGGTATGCCATTTTCATCACACATCCCTTCGAAAGTTGCAGAACGAAAAATTCGATTTTTCAATTCACATTTACCAATATATGTCTTCTCAAAAATTTCCATTTTTTTAAGCTTTGATATTTGTATGCATATTAAAAAGAAATCCCACAAACACATAAGAACACAAGAATAAAAGCATTCCAAGCTCAGGACTAAAAAGCGCAATTATTGCAGCTTGTCCGCAAGTACATGCTCTAAAATTAGTAACCAAAGAATAATATGTCATTTCTCCTTTAGGATTCTTATAAAACAAAGATCCTGTCCAAACCTGTAGGAAAATTGTCAATATTCCTAATATTATAAAGGTGTTATTAAGCTCTATTTCGAATGACTGAAAACCAAAATATGAAGCAATGAATAAAACAGAGGGCAAAAAAGATAAAATAATTGCCAAAATTTTGTTTTTTTCAATTCCGTATTTCACAATAATAGTCTTCTTTCCGGTTGCTTTGTCTCCAATATAATCTTTAAAGTAAGTGTAATAAGTCATAAGTCCGTTAAGAATCGCAATCAAAACCAAAGCGCTAATTCTACTCTTTGTTAAATAAATTTCCATTGGTCCTGATGCCAGGAAACCAAATAAGCCGCACATACTAATCATTATCCCAAAAGTAATGTTTCCTAGAATTCCATATCCTTTTGCATATTCATATACAACATTTAATAAAGCTCCTAAAAACAAGGGAATCAAAGCAATGGGTTCTAAATATAAATATGTAATAACGGTAATTGCAGACATCAAAAAGAGTGAAAATAAAACTGCTTTAATTGGGTGTAACTCACCTGTTACCATAGGTCTTTCCGGTGCATTAATTCTATCTTCTTTTCGCCCAAGAAAATCATTAATAATTTGATTTATTCCCCAGGCCATGAATAAAATAATTAATATCACCAACTTTTTTTCTCCCGGTGTTGGAATTTCAACAGACTTAACAATTGATGAAGTCCCGATTGTACCTTCATGTATTGCTACAAACTGATAGTACGAAACTCCAATCCAACCAGCAATGCCTGTAATAAAAGAATAATAAAGTCGCATCGATTTCACATATGCCCCTAAAAAAACTACTGTCGGGTGTTTGCTTAAAGCATTTAGTGCTAGTTTAACCATTATAATTCCTCCAGTTTTTTATAAAATTCTGTTACATCTCCTCTTTTCCAGATTTCATATATTTGATTTGAAAGTTCAGGGGATAAAGGAAGACTTGCCAAATTATTTTCTGTTTTCAGCTTATGAATTTGACAAGAATATTTTTCGCACAACCATGATTGACATGGTTTTTCAAATACTTTTCTCATTTTGTCATAAATCGTATCAAAGTTATCAGTTTGGATATTTCCAAAAGATAAATTTAAAAACTCGCATGCTTGCAAATCACCTTTTGCATTTAAATAAAAACGGTCTGTTCCTCCGGCTGTACAGCCAAAATATTCAGCCGACTCTTCAAGAATCATAGGTGAAATAAAAGCGTATTTTCTGTATTTCTTGTCAAGATTGTATTTGTGAGCTAAGTTTTTTATGTGTTCAAAATCTTCTTTTGAAAAGTCTTCGATTCCTGATTCAAGCCAGCCACCAGCTGGTTTTGGTTTGATAAGTTGTAACAATGAACCATTAAAGTCTTTGACAATATTCATAATGTTTTCGAAAGTTCCATCATAAAATGCTTCTCTTAGCAAACAAGTATTGAAGGTAACTGCAAATCCAACTTTATGGCATAATTCAATACCATTTTTTAGATTTTCCCAAGCATTTTCAACACCCATAAAGCTATTCATTTCTTCCGGCTTATCAGTATGAAGAGAAAACATTATTCCAATAATATTTTTATTCTTTCGAAGCTCAGTCATATTTTCTAATGACATTCCATCACCAGTGGAATTAATCAAAATCTCTGATCTGTCATCAATTGCATTACAAACCATCTTTAATCTGTCAAAAACCAGAAATGGTTCTCCTCCTTCAATATTGAAAAAGGCAGTACCTTTATTTTGAAGGTTTTTTACTGTTTCAATTAATACATTTATGTCAGCATCTTTTCCTTTATCATGCTTTTGATAGCAATGAGGACATTTATATCTGCAAGCGGAAGTAATTGAAATCAAAGCTGAAATACTTGGCATTTTCTTGTCAAATTCAGTTACTTTATTACAAGCATGAAAATAAGCTTTCGAAGGAAATCCGGGAAGATATAAGTTGATTTTAAGTCTTTTTCCAATCTTAGCATATTTGTTTTGCTTCATATAAGAAAGGAAGAACAATAAACGTTTCAAGACCCTGATAAAATATTTCACTTTAATTCTGCCAAGAAATAACTGACCAGAAAAATAAATGAAAGTGTATAATTGAATCTTTAGATTAATTAATACTTTCGAAAAGCCTGTATAGTTTTTAACTCTAAGCATAATAGCTAAATTAAGTTGTTTTCTTTATACCAATTTACTGTATTCTTCACACCCACTTTAAGATCAAACTCATTTGTAAAACTAAGTAATTTTTCAGCTTTGACCGTTGAGTATTCAATATTATCATAAAACATATTAACCCTACCTCTTGTTAACAAAGGAGCATTTTTTAAAGAAAAAACAGTATTGAATAATTCCATCAAAAATCCAATTGGATAAAAAACTACCTTAGGAAGATTCTTTGGCTTTTTAATTTCCAACTCCTCACAAAAAACAGAATAAACTTCATCCATAAAATCTATTTCTTGATTCCCAATGATAAGTCTGTTTATTCCATTTGGTTTCTTAACAAAAGCAAGATAATAAGCTCTTGCCAAATCCTTCGCATAAACAACATGAAATTTGTTTTTGCTGCTACCTAAAAAGAAAGGTGTTTTTCCTTTTACTGATTTTATATACTCAAAAAATCCTGAGCTAAATTCATTTTCACCATAAACCCAAACCGGTTCAATAATACTAAGATTTATATCATTTTCTTCTGCAAACTTTATCGCTTCTTTAGTAGCTTGAGCTTTGCTGTCGCGATAATAATTCGTTTTGCAAGGAAAAACTGAATCCAAAAAATATTTATAATGAGAATTGTACGGATGTTCTTCGCTTTTAATTTCTTTTGAATTTTCTTCGCCATAACTCGAAATTGAACCTGTGATTATTACATTTTGAATGCCGTTTGCTTTGCATGCTTTTAACACATTCAAAGTTCCGACAACATTTGTTTTGTAAAAGTCTTCATATTTACCCCAATCCTTCACTAAGCCGGCGATGTGAATCACGCAATCCATATTTTTAAATGCGTTTTCCAATGCAGCATAATCTTTGACGCTTCCATTAATAATATTTATTGGTAAGTTTTCAATGAAAGATAAATCACTACTGCTTCTCACAAAACAAGAAACATCCACATATCTTTTGCAAAAATAGTCTGTAACGTGACCACCAATAAATCCGGCTGCTCCGGTAATAATTACCTTTTGCTTTTTGTTCTCGATATGTTGTTGTTCAAACATTTTATTCTTCAAATTTCTTTAATAAAATTGCTGCATTATGCCCGCCAAAACCATAAGATGTTTTAAGTGCATAATTTATTTCTTTATCAATTGTGTCAATTGCAAGATTCAAATCGTCAAAATTATTCTTTGATAAGTTAGCATGTATTTTTGATTCATTTATTGAAAGCGCAGTAACAGCAATTTCAAACGCACCACTTGCTCCAATTGTGTGCCCTAAAATACTTTTAGTAGAGTTAAGAATTGGCTGATTTTCTTTTTCTCCAAAAATTTCTTTAATTACTTTTCTTTCAACCTTATCATTTAACTCAGTGGCAGTTCCATGAGTATTTATATAATCAATTTTATGATTTCCTATTATACCTTTTATCAGTTTTGAAATTTGCTCACCTGATTCCTGCACTTGAACAATATTATATGCATCGCTGTTTGATTGATAATCTTCAATTTCAGCATAGATTTTTGCATTTCTTTTCTTGGCTTTTTCCAGTTCTTCTAAAATTAAAATACAACCTCCACCTTCGGCGAATAAAAAGCCACTTCTATTATTAGAAAAAGGCATGGGTTTTCCATCTTCTGATTTTGTAAGTGTTCCAAGTGAATCAAAGCCCCTTAATATCGTACCGCTTTCATCTTTTAATCCTTCTACTCCACCTGTTACTATTAGGTCGGAATAACCATCTTTTATTTTACGAAATGCATCTCCAATTGCATAAGTTGCAGAAGCACAACTTGCATTAACTGTATAATTGAATGACTTCATCCCAAACAATATAGAAACCCATGCAGCAGCTGAATCCGGCATGGTTGAAGGAATAACCATTCTGCTATATTTTGGTTTTAAGATTTCTTCCGATGTATTTTTCAGGATTTCGTTATAGGTGTGAAATGCATAATAATTAAAACCGGTATTGAGACTAGCCATTCCATTTCCTAATATTATTCCTGAATTTTCTAAAGATTCTGATTTTAGTCCTGCATCAATCAAAGCAAGTTCTGTCCCAACTAAAGCCAAAACTGCTGTTGCTTCCATCATTCTGGAATACTTTTTTATGAAGCTAAAATCATCTAAATTGATTTCAGGGAATGGAACATAAAATTTTGTTTTATAATCGTGATATTGCAAGTACTTTTCAGGAATCTTTTCAGCAACAAACTTTTGTGACAGAATATTTCTCCACAGTTCATCTCTGCCAATTCCATTTGAACTAACAGGACCGATTCCGGTAATAACAACTCGCCTTTTATTTTCTATTTCTTTCGACATAATTGTTTAGGTCTGATAAATATTCTTCAATATTATTATAATCTCTTGCGCTAATTTCAAAATTCATAAAGTCAATATTTTCATCTTCAGTTTTTATCTGTTTTTTATTCTTTCCTGTTATTTTACCAATCTTCTTAAAAACCAATTGATTTTTGTTTGCCTCCGATAACAGTAATGCTTCATTATTTTTGCTAATAGTAAAAACTAATTCATATTCACCACATTCTCCAATGAAAAGCATACATTTTGGCTTAGAAATCAATTTGCAAAGTTCAATTCCTTCTTTTTGATAAGGTAAATTTGAAATTTCAAAACCTACATTATTCAAATCTGAAATGGTGTTTAAAGAGTTTAAAACACCATCACTTGAGTCGATGCATGAAGTAGCATATTTACTAATTAATTCAGATTCTTTCAGTCTTAAATTTAACTTGAGTCTTGGGAGAATAATTTTATTTCCTAAAACATCATAATTTAAAACCAAATTCATCGCAGCTTCAATATTTCCTGCTCCAACATTGCCGGTCATATAAATTAAATCACCTTCCTTTGCTCCTATTCTTGTTATTGGTTTTTCTGACTCTCCAATTACAATCCCGGTATATTTCCATGATTCAGATTTTCCTAAATCGCCACCTATAAAACCTGCTCCACAATTTTTCAGCACATCTGCAATCCCTTGTGAAAAAGCTTCAATGAAATTAGTATCCCAATTTTCTGACATTGAAATACTATGAGAAAAAAATAATGGTCTTCCTCCACTTGCTAAAATATCACTAATGGTTCCAATTGCAAGGTTAAAGCCCAGTTCATAAGGATAATCGTCTCTAAAATAATCTTCCTTTGAAAACTCATCAACTGAAAATAACAGATTTCCGTTGTTAAAACTTAATATTTCTGCATCAGATTCAAAAAAGTTATTTTTCATGAATTTACTTTGTGGAAGTATTCTTATAATCCTATTTATTATTTCTGTTTCTTTATTCATTGTTAGATTCCAAATTTCATTAACGCAATATAATATTAATAATTATCAAATTCATTTTTGGCAATTCCTAAACAAAAGTAAATCAACAAAGGTATTTTTCAAAATCGAATTTTGCAGAGTGATTTATGATAATTGCAATATTTGCAAAAGGCAATTTTTTTTTTAATTCATTTTATATTTATTTGCATTATTTGCAATAGTAATGATCCGAATTAATAGATATCGCAAAACAAAAATTGGTAATTATTGATTTAGTATAATAATTTCCGCAATTTTTGATTAAAAAAACTATTATTATAAGCCCAATAATTTCTTTAAAATAAAACTTATCTTTTTCACTTATTCGATTACCACTTTTTTAACAATAAATTTTTCATCAGAGTTGAGTTTGACCAAATACATTCCTTTGCACCATTGTGAAACATCAATTTCCAAATCATTTGATTTCATTTCTTCGGAATAGATTAGCTGTCCTTTTATATCAAAGATACGGATTATAGGATTTGAAATATTCCCGTTTGTGCTGATAAAGAGCTTATCTTTTGCCGGATTGGGATAACATTCTATGCTTTGTGCTAATGAATTTAATTCCTTTACATTTTGTGGAGCTTTATAAAAAAAACTTGTTACAAAATTTGGAAGACCTGCATAGCAATGTTTATTATTCAGGCTAACACCATCGTGAATAAACAAACATTCTGTTCCCAATGCGTTTGGATTGCTGATTACACTTACGTAATTATGGTAGTAGTCCACGCAATAGATTTTTTCATCAGGTCCAAGCTGCAATGCTCCAAGATAACTCATTAAAAGAGTTGATACACCAACTTTTTGAACAGAATTAATAATAGCTGAGTTTGAACCTGCAATTAAATTAACTTGAAACAAAACGGTATCAGCAGTGAAATACATTAATTCTTCGCTTGGTGAAAATTCTATACCATAAGGATTGTTGTAAGTTGGATTGTTAAAAGTTATAGGGTTAGAAATTACTCCAGTGGTGGTGTTGAAATCAAATAGTTCGAGAATCCCCGAATACATAATTGTACAGGCAATCCTATTTCCCGAAGGGGAAGTTTTCATATATCCAATTGCATCAAGAGTCCCGTTTCCTCCGCCCACATGTTGCACACCAATTGCTGTAACAACAGGAGTTCCAATTCCTGAAGATGTAATGGGATAGGCAGCAAAACTGCTGTTATTATAATGGGCGATTAACCAAAAATCAGTTCCGTTTGAATGTTTAACAGCGGTAATTTTTTCTGTAACGGGAGTAAATAATCCAATATTTTTTTGTGTTACTGCACCCAAACCACTGTTCTGGCTCATATCAACAACAGAATATTTCAATCCATTGGAGTAAAAGAAAGCATCTGTTGTGAAGATGTAAAACAAATTGCTGTTGCCGGGTTTTGGCACTATCAAAGCTGATTGAGTGGAAGAATTATGACCGGTTAATCCTGTGCCATTGCTCATAACTTGATGATTTTTGTTCCAAACACTTATTCCGCTGGTGTAGAACAAAAGGTTTCCTGCTGTATCAGAAATAGATGCACAACCTTCATCTTTATTCATTGCAGAGTTTGTAAGTGCAACAGGTGTTCCTGATGTAAAATCCAATCCTGCATATTCACCAAAATACCAAATGTTGGCTTCTTTTTGTGAAAATGTAATGATTGGGTAAAGGAGCATAATTAATATTAGTAATCGTTTCATGTGTTTAAATTTTGTTATTTAACTGATTGTTTGACTTATAAGTTTGTTAAGTTAAAATCTTCATCAGTACCTAACATGGAATGCCCATAATTTATTCATCTCTTTTGGTGTACTTTTGTACATGGGCATTTCATC
>Ga0075120_10003785_pt1 | contig 10226 bp, 5 predicted proteins | sample AntAceMetag02UKL_FD_69792 | JGI IMG/M metagenome (GOLD analysis project Ga0075120, IMG submission 69792) | Saline lake microbial communities from Ace Lake, Antarctica - Antarctic Ace Lake Metagenome 02UKL | ecosystem: Environmental > Aquatic > Non-marine Saline and Alkaline > Saline | place...
GCCCGGGAGAATATCAGCCTGCCCCTGGAAATTCTCAAGCAGGACCAGATTCAACGGCGGACCGATGCCATGCTGGACGAGGTGGGGTTAGGTGACCGCCAGCATCATCTGCCCGGACAGCTCAGCGGAGGGGAGTGTCAGCGGGTCGCTATTGCCCGGGCCCTTATCATCAAACCGGCTCTGCTTCTGGCAGACGAGCCCACGGGCAACCTGGACATGGAAACCGGAGAAAAGGTGTCTAAGCTCCTGTTCGACCTGGTGGCCAAGGAAAATAAAACCTTGATTCTGGTGACCCACAATCTTGATCTTGCCCGTCAATGCCATAGAATTCTCACCCTTGACCGGGGCCGGCTTCTCTGATGCTCTGGCTAGGACTTGGGGTGCGGGAATTGATGAAAAACAGGGGGTTTGCCTTTTTTTTCATATTAAACCTGTCCATGGGGCTTGCCGGGTTTATTGCCATCCATTCCTTTGGCAGCTCGTTAAACCGTCATCTGGCGGATAATTTAAAAGAGATCCTGACGGCGGACCTGGTATTGTCGGCCAACAGCCCGTTGACCCAAGAAGAACTGCGCCTGGCAGACAGGGTGATGGGGCCGGACAAAACCCATGCCCGGCTGGTTCAATTTTACACCATGGTCAAGGCCGGGGACAATGCCCGCCTGGTTCGGGTGATGGCCATTGATGATGCCTATCCCCTCTACGGCCAGTTTTCTTTGGAAGGCAACGCTAGATCAACCAATATCCAGGACAGTCCCGGCGTGCTCATGACCCGGGATACCGCCCATGCCCTGGGGCTGGGCGCCGATGCCCCTGTGACCGCTCCCCTGGTATTGGGGAATAAAACCTTCCATTGGGATTTTTTTAAAAAGGACCCGGACAAGTCTTTGACGGCTGTTGAACTGGCCCCTAAAATTTATATGGGGCTAGGCCAATTGGAAGGGACCGGTCTAATACAGTTCGGGAGCCGGATCAGCTATCTTTACTATTATCGGTTCAGCCCGGAAGTGGATGTCCCGGTATTGGCCGGAAGGCTCGAACAAGGGTTCTATGAGATGTCCGGGGGACAGCCCCGGGTCAATGTCTATGACAGCCGGGATGTGAACCGGCAATTGGGAAGGATCACCGGGCATTTTACCGGGTACATGGGGCTGGTCAGTATTGTGGCCCTTTTTCTGGCGGGCATTGCCTCGGCATATCTCTTCCGGGGCTATCTGAATCTGAAACAGCGGGAAATGGCTGTTCTGATGAGTATCGGTGCCAAGCAATGGGAGATCTATCTTCTGTTTAGTTTTCAGCTCGTTTTACTGGGCTCCCTGGCCGCTGTCCTGGCCATTCTTATTTCCCTGTTCCTGGTGCCTGCTTTTCCCTTTATTTTCAAGGGGCTTATTCCTATCGATATCCAGCTTTCCACAGATCCGGTCACCATTGTGCTGGCATTGGTCATGGGCATGGGCAGCCTGGTTTTTTGCCTCCCTGTTTTTGTCCGCCTGTTCGGTGTGAAACCCCTTATTTTGCTTCGGGGCGAGGGGGGCAGGAGGATCCATGGGATGATCCTCTGGCAGGCCTTAAGCTTCCTCCCCGGGCTTGCAGCCTTTTTTCTGATGTCTGTTGTGGTGGCAGGTTCTGTGAAAAACGGGAGTATTTTTGCCGGCGGATTCATGCTGGCCATGGCCTTTTTTTCCGGCATGGGCTGGTTGATATTTTCAGGGTGTAAGATCCTTTCCTCCACCCGGTATCTGGTGGGGAAAATTGCTTTTCGGAACATTTACCGGAACAAGTGGTCTTCCTTGTCCTGTTTTGTCACCATTGCCATGGGAGCATTTTTGATTTCCATGATACCCCAGATCCAAAAGGGCCTTCAAACCGAGATCATGCGGCCGGAAGGCTTAAAGGTCCCCACCTTTTTCCTGGTGGATATCCAGGAAGAACAACGGCGTGATTTCGTTGATTTTATCGGGAAAGCACCTGGGGAACTGGTGAATATTTCTCCCATGGTCAGGGGCCGGATTCTTCGTGTGAATCAAAAAACCTTTCATGGAGGGGAAGGGACGTCTGGATCCGGACAATCCGGTTCCAAACAATCCGGCGTCCGGCAGACCCGTCCCCGGGGCCGGCGGCTGGAGTTTAACTTTTCTTATCGCACTCACCTGGATGTTTCGGAAACCATTGTCCAGGGAAGACCTTTGTCCAAGACCCCCTGGTCTTTTGGGGCTGTTCCCTTTGAGATTTCTGTTGCAACCTCCTTTGCGGAACGATATGGCCTGGGCCTGGGGGATCTCATCGGGTTTGATATCCAGGGCATCCCCCTGGAAGGGAGGGTGGTGAATTTGCGGAAGGTCCGGTGGAACAGTTTTCAGCCCAATTTTTTTCTGCTCTTCCAGGACGGAGTCTTAAATGATGCCCCCAAAACCTATCTGGCTGCCATCTCCCGGGTGGCCCCAAAGGATCGTCAGGCGTTGAAAAACAAAATTGTCGCGGCTTTCCCCAACATTTCCATCATTGATGTGACCCAGATGGCTGGCACCCTGCTTTCCATAACAGACCGACTTTCCTTGTCCATACGGTTCATGGCCTGGCTGGCCATTGCTGCAGGTCTTGTATCTATTTTTTCCATTGTCCGCCACGAGGCCCGGAAGAACGAAAACCAGGTCAACCTGTTAAAGGTGCTGGGGGCTGACTTTAAAATGATTCAGGCAATTACCCTTGTGGAATTCGGGTTCATCGGGTTTACGGCTTCCTTGTTTGCGGTTCTCCTGGGGTTTGGGTTTTCCCGGGCAATTTCCTGGTATTTTTTTGACAGCCTCTGGCAGTTTGACCCGGGGGCTTCCCTTGTGATTTTATTGCTCACAACCTTTGTCTGTATGGGCACGGCCATGGCTGCATCCCGGAAGGTTATGAATACAAAGCCTGTGACACTTCTGGCCAACTGATTAATTTTTTACCAGGTTTTTTATCCAGCGTTTGGATAAAAATCGGGGAATTCCCAGGCTCAGTTTATAGATTTCTTCGGTCAGGACCAGTGCCATGACCCAGTATACCGGCAGGTTCAGGAAAAAAGCGGCAAAAAATGCCATGGGAACTCCGATACACCAGACCCCGGTGAGATCCAGGAAAAACCCGAACCGGGTATCTCCCCCTCCCCGTAAGACACTGACCACATTTGTAAAATTGGTGACCTTGACGCACAGGGCGATACCCGCCACAAACATCAGGTGGTAGGCGTTCATGTAGGCCCCGTCCGAGACATTATAAAAAGAAAGGATTCTCTCCCTTCCCAGGATCATAATTCCTCCGGCAAAAAGGGCCATGGAAAATTGCACTGCCAGCAGAAATTTGCCGTATAAATAGGCTTCATCCGGCTTGCCCGCCCCGATACTATTGCCGATGATGATGGATCCGGAGAAAAACATGCCGAAAAAGGGGATCATCATGAAATTTTCAATGGATGCCACAATATTCACCGCAGCAATGGATTGGGTCCCAATCCTTGCATAGACCAGATTGTACAGGCTGACACCGGTTACCCATACCAGTTCATTTAAAAACACGGGCCAGCAGGTGGCCAGCACTCGTTTTAAAAAAGCCCTGTCAAAATCAAGCATTTCAGCTAGACTGGCCGCAATGGGATATTTTTTCCAATAGATCATGCCCATGAGGGCAAACCCTTCAACAAATCTTGAAATACAGGTGGCAACAGCAGCGCCTCTGACTCCCATTGCCGGAAATCCAAGGTGTCCGAAAATCAGGATATAGTTGAGACCCAGGTTGAGGAGGACAGCGATTAAACTGGCGTACATGGGGGCCTTGACGATTTCCATGCTTCTCAGGTTGTTCATATAGGAAAGGGTGAATACCGATATCCCAAAACTGATCCCGACGATCCTCAGGTAGTCCGACCCCAGGCCAATGACCAAGGGGTCCTTTGTGAACAGTGACATCAGGGCAGTGGGGGTGACGATTGCCGCAAATGTGAACAGGGAACCGATGGCAAGTCCCGCCATAAGACCGATTCCCGCAAGCTTCTTGATATGGGCTAAATCTTTTTTTCCCCAGTATTGTGCAGTAAAAATGGCCACCCCGCTGTGGATCCCAAACTGGATGATGATGAAAATAAAGACAAATTGGTTGGCAACCCCTACGGCGGCAATGGCGGCTTCATTCAATTGTCCGATCATCAAGGTATCCATGAAGGTCATGGATGAACTTAAGAAATTTTGCAATGTAATGGGCAATGCCAGCTTGAACAGCAAACGGATAAAATTTTTATTTGTTTTATTTAGATATTTTTTCATAGATTCCTGATTTTTTATACAAAAGCCCGCTTCGAGTTTGAAGCGGGCTTTTGTGATTTATGACCGATTCCAGGGATGCTGTCAATCATGCGACAATTTATTTGGGGTGATTTGAAAAATTGGGCATAAATTGTGTTCAATTAGCCGTTTACAAACAAGATTAAAAGCAATACAATTTTGGTTATAATCCCCATTGAGATCAGTGCCAGGGGCAATGGCGCTGACAAGGGCATTCAATGATTTACTTTGCTCCAATAAAAGGCGAAGGTAAAATGGCAGATGAGACATAAAGTTATTGTAATTTTTACGGCGTTTTTTCTTTTTTCTTTGGTGCCCTCCTGTTCACAAAAGCAGGGAAATTCTGCCCTTTCTTCCCAGGTCCACCCCAAAAATGTGATCATGATCATAGGGGATGGTATGGGGCCGGAACAGGTGGGGCTTTTGCTGACCTATGCCAGGCAGGCCCCCCATTCGGTGCTGGGTGATAAGACCACCTGTTTTGACAGAATCATGGAGAAAGACGGTTCTTTGGGAATTTCCTTGACCTATGCCCACGATGTTTTGGTGACAGATTCCGCTGCTTCCGGAAGCCAGCTTGCCACGGGGCAGCCTTCGGGATCTGAAATGATCGGGCTCGATTATAACGGGGATCCTGTCCCCACTGTTCTTGAAAAGGCTATCCTGGCGGGTAAATCCACCGGTCTTGTCACAGATACCCGGCTGACCGATGCCACCCCGGCCGCCTTTGCTGCTCACCAGCCTCACCGGAAGATGGGAGATGCCATTGCCCTGGACATGCTGACCCTGGGACCCGATGTCCTCCTGGGCGGGGGCCTGGGTAACTGGATCCCCCGGGAGGCCAACGTCAAGAATTCCGGGGTTAGACGAGAACTCGAAGAGATAACCCAGGGATCGGTTGCCATCAAATCAAAACGAAAAGACGATCAAAATCTTTTGGCAATGGCCCGGGAAAATGGATATGGGCTTGTTTTCAATCGATCCCAGTTGGCAGGGGTTTCGGGAAAAGTGATCGGTTTATTTGCCGCCTCTGCCATGCCCAATGCCATTGCGGTATCCAATTCTCTGAATGATCCTGCCAGATCCGTCCCCACCCTGGAAGAGATGTCCCTAAAGGCCATTGATATATTGTCCCAAAATGACCAGGGGTTTTTCTTGATGATAGAATCAGGACAAATTGACTGGGCTTCCCATTCCAATGATACCGGACTTGTGCTTCACGAAATGATTCGGCTTAATGAGACTGTCAACGCTGTCCTGGACTGGGCAAAAAACAGGAAAGACACCCTGATTATTTTCACCGCCGACCATACCACCGGCGGATTCGGGTTCAGCTACACTGCCAAGAATCTGCCCCGGGCAAGCCAATTGCCCGGAATGATGTTTAAGAACAGGGACTACAAACCCGGGTATAATTATGGGGATCCCCATGTGCTGGATAAACTTTATAACCAGAAGCTGAGCTATGGCGATATTTTTGATAAATTTTATCAATTGTCAAAAGAGGAACAGACGCCAAAGAATCTTGCCATTTTGGTGAACCAATATACCGCCTTTCCCATCACAATTGTCCAGGCCGAACGAATTCTTGAAACCGAGGACAACCCAATTTATATAGCCGATAACCGGAAATTTAACGCAAAGCGGGTCCCCAAACTGGACAATAAAGACGAATTTTATCCCTCTCAAAAATTTAGCAACATACATGCCCTTTTGGCCCTGGCCGTGGCGGGGGATCAGTTTGTTGTTTGGAATACCGGAACCCATACCAACACACCGGTGCTGGTATTTACCAAGGGGAGTGCCAGGGCCAGGCAGCCCTTTGCCGGGGTGATCCACCATACCCAATTGGGTCAGTATACCATTGATGCGGTGCTGGAGAGATAGGCGTTCGTGAGTTAATCGGCCAATGCCCTTCGAATATTTTCTGCGGTGACGGCACTGATGCGAATATTTGATTCCATTGTAACGCTGGCTATGTGGGGATCTTAATATCACGGTAGCGACTATTTTAACGTGAAGTACACAGTGACCTTTAAAATTACCGGCACTACATACCGTATTTGGAATATTTTGAATTCCTGAAAAAGAACAAACGTCCGAATAAAAAAATAGGATGTGAGTGTTTGATGTCGCAGGAAGTCAGCCACAAGTGGAACCGCCGCGGAACCAGCAGATTCTGGGCAAAAGGTTTCAGTTGACCCCGTGGACGCTTCCATGGGTACATACACCATATGATATGGTTAGATCAACAACAGTCCAGTTGACGATGCTTTTAAAAACACTCAATATTTTATCTGATATATGAAAATAATTAAGGGCTTCAACAACTTTAGAGCTATGGATAAATTTGTGCAATGGCCTCTTATCACGAAGGGATCGTTTTCTGTTTTTTTGTCCTGGAATTGGGGGAAATTGAGACCCTGTTTCTTCCAATCTTCTTGGATTGATAAAGCATTCTATCGGCTTCATTGATCACGTCTTCAACGCAGGTTTTTTTATCATCAATGGAGGCAACTCCCAGGCTGATGGTGTATTGAATCACGTCATTATTATCGGACTTGACAGAATCATGTTCTGTAAGTTCTCTTATCTTCTCCGCTGTCCTTCCAGCACCTTTTTTTGCAGTACTCGATAAAATAATAATAAATTCCTCACCGCCGTATCTGGCAGCCATATCAACACCTCTGATGTTTTTGGTTAATATGTTGGCCAGATGCTGTAACACCGTATCTCCTTGTGCATGTCCGTAATGATCGTTGATTTTTTTAAAATGGTCTATGTCGATCATGATGACAGACAGCTGTTTTTTATGGAGAAGGGCATTTTTAAATTCCCTCTTGCCGTATTCAATCAAGAACCTGCGGTTGTAGAGCCCCGTGAGCCCATCGGTATTGGCCAGATGCGCATTTTTGATGGCATCTTTCACCGCATAACGGAGGGACAGCTGGGTTTTGATTCGGGCAATCAGTTCCAGCCTGTCTATGGGTTTGATCAGATAGTCGTTGGCACCGGATTGAAAGGCGGCAACAATATCATGATTTTGATTTCTGGCAGTGAGCATTATAACTGGCAGTTCGTATGTTGTATGGCTTTTACGAATTTGACGGCACACATCATATCCTGACATGCGAGGCATCATGATATCGAGCAGGATCAGATCAAAAGTTTCTGCCTCAATCATCCTAATCGCCTCCAGCCCATTTGTTGCATAGGCGGTCCGGTATTTCTCTATTGAGAGATAGTTTTGAAGCACCTGGATATTGATGGCTTCATCATCCACGATCAGTATTCTTTCACCTGTGTTGTTAATAGCTGGGGTGCTCGTTTCTTGAATGGGCTTGTTCATATCCAGAAAGATCTTGTTTGAATCCATGACAGCCTTGCTGATAATGGTTTGCTCGTCACAGGAATCTTTAGTGTCAGTGCTTTTTTTCATCGTAAAAGAAAATACAGATCCTTTTCCCTCAACAGACTGAACGCCGATCCGGCCGCTCTGGAGTTCTACCAGTTTTTTTGTTATGGGTAAACCAAGGCCTGTTCCTCCGTATTGTCTATCAATGTTACCGTCTCCTTGCTCAAAGGATCGAAAGATATCATCATACAGACTTTCTGGGATGCCCATTCCAGTATCCTCTATAAAAACAATGACATGATCACTTTGTTCATTTGCACTGATTTTTACATGGCCCTTTTCCGTAAATTTTACGGCATTACCAATGAGATTATATAGTATCTGTTGGAGTCTGTTTTCATCTCCTATCACTAGGGGGAACGGATCACCAATCACATTTATGAGTTCAATTTCCTTTAAAGGAATTGTGGCCTTAATGACGGTCAATACAACAGCAACCATCTGTTTTAGGTCAATATTTTTTTCAGTTATGGTAATCTTTTTGCTCTTGAGTTTTGAATAGTCAAGAATATCGTTTATAAGGCTAAAAAGTCTTTTCGCGCTTGAAGAGATTAACTTTAGATTACGAATGGTTTCTATCGGCAGATTTCCGGTGACACCATCAATCAATGAGTCACTGATTCCAATGATACCATTGATCGGTGTTTTCAATTCATGGGAAGTATTGGCGATAAACTCATCTTTCAGCCTGTCCAGGAGCCGAAGTCTCTCCGAAAGATCTTCAACCATTTTGTGCTCATTGGAAAATTTTATTGCCAGCATACTGGATTGGGCAACAATAAAAAGTGAAAACCACAGAGTTAGATAGTAGCCTGTATTAATGATTTGCAAATAATGGAGCATGTCATTGGCTACCCCTGCAAAAACGAAAAATAACCCTGCAATAAAAATGAATGAGTATTTGAATCCTTTTATTATCGCATCGATGTTCGTTCCTGCGATCAACAGGCAGGAACTTGTGATTATCCAAAAGTAGGGTGCAAAGAGACTGGTATAAACCATGGAAGGGGCAAAGATTGCCAGTGCCAGATATCCTCCGTGCATGATCATCAATATCTGGTGTGGTCTTTTAGGGAATAGGGGACTAAAAAAATAATAGGAATAGGCTTGAAATGTCATGACGCATAAGGGAATCACCGCTGTTGCTACTCTTGAGCCAATCCAAAAAGGAAGATCCGGCGATAACTGCATCAGGAACGTAGTACCTGTTATTGTGGTTCGTAGGGCAATTAATATTGAAAATACACCGAAATAAAGGAGCTCTTTCTCTTTTCGACGAAAGGTAAACAACAAAATATGGTAAATACCGGCAAATAAACAGACTGCAACAAGAACCATCTCTGTAATGATACTGAAAAGGTTCTGTTTTCTGATATTTTCAGGAGATCCGATGAAAAAGCTCTGACCTATTCCGGCATTACTGTGGAGGTGATTTTCTATGTTGAGAAGGATTTCGATTGTATCACTGTTATTATAAAAGGTAAAAATCCGTGGACTTAAGAATCGTATATTCTCTTTTTTGAAATCCCCATACCTGTCGGCAGGTTGTCCGTTTATGAACAAATGATAGTGGGTGAATATTTCAGGTGTCAACAGACTCAGTGGCTGATTTTTGGTGCTAAGTTTTATTACTAATCTGTAGGAAGCACGGCCCTTGGCGGGAAGAGAGAGCCCTTTATATGCTGTCCAGTATTTTGGAACCGCGTAATAACCATCTGGTATTGGTGTGACGTTTCCTTTAAACTCTTCCGGAAGCTTGACACTGTCCCAGAAAAATTCCCACTTGCCATCCAGCCTTATATTACCGTCCTGGTAAAGATCATATTTTGAAATATCTAGTACACCTGACCGCTCTTCAGATCGTCCCTGTGCAGCCCCAATACTTATGAAGGTGATCAGTAGTATAGGAACAACAAAAATAGTTCGGAGCAGGGTGTGGGGCATAACTTAATCCTCTATTCTTCTACAGAACCCGATGAACGGGACTGATATTATTCTTAGATCGGAGTATCCCCCACCTTAAAGGAGGGGAGCTATCTCGTAGGGGGTATAGCCCAAAAAACTGCCCATTGTAAACGAGCAGGATCAAATGAACCAAGACACAATTCTATTGAAGATTTGCTTGGCTGCTGTTTGTCTGTTTTTGTATAAATCCGAAAATTTAACCATAACTTACATAAAGATTGACTTCCTCAATATTCAATAATTTAAATTGTATCTAAAAAACGTTACACCAAAAAGTTGGGAATTGCAAAATTAATATATAATTATAGCAGTTTTCCTCCTGAGCACTGATGGTATGATCGCTCAGGAGTCAAATTTCCTCATTTACTGAGTGTTTCTTTCGCCAGTAATGATATTTGTGATTTTTATTGACCAGAATCGTTTCATATTTGAGCTGGGGATCAAGGTTTTTTTCATAGAGGATTGCATTGAAAATGGTGAGAAAGCTTTCCTGGTAATCCACAAGGTCACTTAACCGATCATACCCAGTCCCT
>Ga0075120_10003789_pt1 | contig 10221 bp, 9 predicted proteins | sample AntAceMetag02UKL_FD_69792 | JGI IMG/M metagenome (GOLD analysis project Ga0075120, IMG submission 69792) | Saline lake microbial communities from Ace Lake, Antarctica - Antarctic Ace Lake Metagenome 02UKL | ecosystem: Environmental > Aquatic > Non-marine Saline and Alkaline > Saline | place...
CTGATCCGCATTAAAATTCGAATAGATTATCTTCACATTTTGCCAGAATTTTATGAGACTATTTTTCATATGTTACTCGTATCGTAAGATTTTTATAGGATCTAATCTACTCGCCTGCATTGCTGGAAAGAAACCCGCCACAAAACCAACTCCAACAGAAAGAACAAGTGCGATAATTATCATATTTGGATTTGCTGCTGTTGGCGAAGAAAGAAATTTCTCGAGGGCTTGTAGAAGCGATAAGCCCATCAAGACTCCGATTATTCCTCCAATCAAACTCATAAAAGTTGTTTGGATCAGAAATTGGACGAGTATGTCCTTTCTTTTTGCACCAATTGCCATTCGTACACCGATCTCGCGCAAACGTTCTTTTACCGAGGCAAGACTGATATTGGTGATGACAATACCGCCAACGATCAAGGATATACCTCCGACGATCATAAGTATCAGTTGTGTATCATTCGAGTTTTTCTGAATATTATCCAATCTATCACTATTTGCGCGAACTTCAAAAATTTCTTCACCCCCGCGTAGAGCTTTGAGAAATTGATTCAATCTATCCTGGGTCGGTTTTACCATTTCTGATGAAGCAACCTGAAAGTTAATCTCATCAATCGGTTCATCAGCATATAATTTTTTAAGCATCGTCGTAAGCGGAATGAAAGACTGGCGATTAAGCCAATCCATGGGATTGTGCCCACTCCATCCTGACATTTCCATCTTCTTTTCTTCCATTATTCCAACAACTTTGAATTGGTTATTGCTGATCCTAATGTTTTTACCAATCGCATTTTCTTTCCCAAAAAGAGCATCTTTGACACGTACGCCTATCGCAATAACGCGAGAAGCTTGTTCAATATCAAATTCAGAAATAAATCTTCCCTCTCCAATACTGAAATTCTCTGCTTCCTGATATGTAGGAAAAACACCATTTACACGAGTAGAATAGTTCTTTTCCTTATATTTCATTTGAAGCCATTTTGAAGTTTCAGGACTAAAATTCAGAAGGTCAGGAAAATAATTTCTTATGAGTCTCATATCCTTGAGCATCAAGCGCTGATCTCGAATTTGCGAGCGTTCATCAAGATCAAATGTCCACTTTGTATCAATCGAAAGTTTGAGCACTCCTCCACGCTCTTCAAGCCAGCGGATGGACTGCTCACGCCCGCCTTGCACGAGAGCAAGAACAGCAATAATGGACATTGTACCGAGGATAATTCCAAGCATAGTTATCAAAGTACGTCCAACATTGTGGACCATATCTACAATACCGAGTCGGATGTTATAAAAAATACTCATGAGCTTACAACTTTTCCATCGCTTAATGTGATCACACGCTGCGTCATTTTGGCTATAGTGTTATCATGAGTAACAACAATGATCGTATGCCCCTGGTCATGCAGATCAGAAAATATTTTCATAATACTGCTTCCGGAAGTGCTGTCCAGGTTGCCGGTAGGTTCATCCGCAAGAATAATAGAAGGATTATTCGCCAGTGCTCGTGCAATGGCTGTACGCTGCCTTTCACCACCGGATAATTCCTGTGGTTTGTGCTTTAGTCGATGACCAAGCCCTACTTGATCAAGAACTTCTGAAGCTCGCTGTTTTCTTTTTTTCTTATGAACACCGGCATACATGAGGGGCAATTCAACATTTTCCAGAATATTCATATTTGGCAAAAGGTTAAAAATCTGGAACACAAAACCGATCTTATTATTTCGAATTTCAGCAAGCTTATTATAGCTTAGATCACTCACCTTCTCGTGATCAAGATAATACACACCTTCAGTTGGAGTATCAAGGCATCCCAAAATATGGAGTAATGTCGATTTGCCTGAACCCGAAGGTCCCATGATTGAAGTGTAAGTATGCGGTTCTATCGAAAGGTCAATACCTGCAAGCGCAGGCACCTTTACCTTTCCCATCTGATAAATCTTTTTAATGTTTTCTATTTCTATTACGGTATTATTGTTCATTTTTTCCTTCGTATGCTCATCGTCCCGGAGCTATATAGCTTCAAGTTATAGCAACCATCCAAATCAATGTTTCTATCGAGTTCTTGTAACATATAAATATTTTTCAACTGTTTCTTATATACTTTCAGATCCGATTCAAATGAAAACCAGATATTTGCGATGCATTTTGCTGCTTCTGAAAGAAATTTCTCAGTTTTTAATATTGCTTTATCCCATCTGTCCGCTTTGACCTTATTTGGAGTAAGAAAATAATTATTTATTAACTGGTCGTAAGATTTATTGATTCGATAAATTGTTTTATAAAGATAGTTTTCCATATCTAAAATTCGATAGCGTCTTCTACCGACATCAATCTGTAATTCGTCGAAATGTTTACGCACATCCGCTTCATAAATCCTATGCGGCACTTCTTCAAATTCGAATCTGTATTTCCCATCTGTATGAAATGGTTGGTGCAGATCTGCAACATAATGAGAGATCACCCCAAGTTCAAATACGAGAGTTTTTATCGGATTATCAAGAATATGCACTATATAAGGAGCACAGTTTGGATGATATACAAGCGAGTTATGATTGTTTATCATCTCCCGGATGAGATCAGTTTCCTTTATTATTTTTTTTACTACACTGCCATAGTGATAACCTGACGGACTTGGAGTACAGTTAAAATAATGATTTGTTGTATCGCAGAATAATTTATCCGGAGCAATGATCCCGAGTTCAAAATATTGAGGATACACATTTATCAACTCATTAAAAAATGATGACATTTTTGATAATGCCAGTTTGCAGAGCTGTATATGAGTTGCGGGATTCCAAATCCAATTCATATTATTTTATCTTTGCCTTGCTCGATCCATCTCGCGTTCAGCATCCCGGGCTTTGATCTTATCACGTTTTTCATACGTTCGTTTACCCTTCGCGAGTCCGATAATTATTTTTGCTAATCCATTGTCGTTTATAAAGAGGGAAAGTGGGATAAGAGTGTATCCTTTTTCAGCAATTTTACTGTCCAATCTGTTAATTTCGTACTTATGCATGAGGAGTTTTCGGGGTCGCTTCGGATTATAATCATAGTTGAAACCTTTATCATATGGGCTTATATGAAGGCTTTCGAGCCAGAGCTCCCCTTCTTTCACCCGGGCATAGCTGTCAGTAAAATTCAATCTTCCTTCTCGTATGGATTTAATTTCATTACCAGTAAGCACAATGCCTGTTTCAAAGGTTTTCTCAATATAATAATCCTTTGCAGCTCTTTTATTTTTGAACTCCATGCTTAATTTTTATAAAATTCAATGATTTCCTGCAAAATCCGTGTAAGAGATACTTTCGGTTTATAATTGATATCTCTTCCTGCCTTTGAAATGTCAGGAATTCGACGTTTCATGTCCTCAAAACCTTCTTCGTATGCTTCTTCGTATGGGATAAGTTTAATTTGGGAAGAACTCTTTGTGAGTTCTTTCACTTTTTTTGCTAAGTCATAAATAGTTATTTCTTCGTTTGTTCCTATATTATAGATCTGACCGATACACTTATCATTATCCATAAGTTTCACGATAGCTTCAACAATATCTCCCACATATCCGAAACAGCGTGATTGCTTTCCATCTCCGTAGACAGTAATAGGGTGATCGAGCAATGCCTGCTGAACGAATCTCGGGACAACCATGCCATACTGTCCTGACTGGCGAGGGCCTACAGTGTTGAATAATCTAGCTATCACAACCGGCAATTTTTTTTCATGAAGATATGCCAGTGCAAGAAACTCATCAATGGCTTTTGATTCGGCATATGACCATCTGCGGATTGTTGTGGGACCATAGATCCTCATCGCATCTTCTTTAAAGGGAAGTTCGTCTGATTTCCCATATACTTCTGAAGTTGAAGCGATGAATATCTTTTTCTTATATTTATTTGCAGTCTGCAAGAGTATTTCAGAACCACCAACATTCGTTTCTATAGTCTGTACCGGATTATCAACAATAAAACGCACACCCACAGCAGCAGCAAGATGGTATATTTGGTCGCAACTTTTTGCTAATTCTTCAACAAGTTCACGGTTAAAGATCGTATCAATATGGACTTCCAGATTCTTGTGTCGATATATGCTTTTTATATTTGCTAATCGTCCAGTGGAAAGGTTATCTAAGATCACCACAGAATGTCCATTCTTTAAAAGGTGCTCTGCAAGATAAGATCCTATAAATCCCGATCCTCCAGTAATTAAAATATTCATTACTTCTCCTTGTTGTTAAGTAAAAAATTTATAGTTTTATATAATCCCTCCGTAAAAGGGACTTCGATTTTATAATCCAAGAGATCCTCAGCTTTTTTTATAGAAGCGAGAGAATGTTTCACATCGCCACTTCTTCTATCTGAAAACAAAGGTTCAATATTTTTATTCAGGTTTTCATTGATCATTTTAACAAGTTCAAGAAGTGTGGTGCTCTCTTGACAAGCTATATTTATTACCTGCCCTGCTGCATCTGGTGCAGTACAAGCTAAAAGATTTGCTTCCACAACATTCTGCACATAAGTAAAATCTCTAGACTGAGAACCATCACCATATATTGTAGGTTGGATATCATCTGAAATCAATTTAATAAATTTCGGAATTACCGCACTATATTGTGAAAAGGGATCTTGGTTCGGCCCAAATACGTTGAAATAGCGAAGACAAACTGTTTCAAGACCATAGATGAGTGTATGAATCTGACAATATCTTTCCGCAGTATATTTAGAAAGCGCATAGGGTGACAGCGGTTGGATGAACATGTCTTCACTCTTAGGAAGCACTTCACTGTCTCCATAAATCGAAGACGATGAAGCATAAACTATTCTCTTTATATCAAATTCACGAGCAGCTTCCAGGATATTTAATGTTCCTAAAATATTAACATCATTCGTAGTAATTGGATCCTGTATTGATCTGGGAACAGAGGGAAGAGCTCCTTGATGTAGTATATAATCTACGCCGCGGACAGCGTTTCGAACTGTATGGAAACTTCGCAAATCACCCTCAACGAGTTCAAAATTTTTATTATCTTTAAAGCAAAATATATTTTCACGTTTTCCTGTAGCAAAGTTATCGAGAACTCGAACATCTTCTCCTCTTTGCAGAAGTTCCTGAACAATATTCGAGCCAATAAATCCTGCTCCGCCAGTCACTAAATATTTCATTAGCCTTCCTCTGGTTTAATAGAAAACCAAAACATTATTTATTATTATTCTAACACAAACTTTATTTAATGAATGCATAGATCAAATCCACATGATATAGAATAATCTCATAAGTAGTCATAAGAATCGTTATATGTAAATAATGTCAACACTCCTAAAGTCTTCATTTAAATTATATATTACAGCATCAACTTTTCACTTTATTGGGGTATTAAATCTTCATATACTTTTACAATATCATTAATCATTGTTTGTGAACTAAAAATGGAACATGCCTTTTTTTGTGCTCTCCCAGCAATTGCTTCAGCTTCTGACTGATTTTCAATCAGGCGAATGATTGAATCTGCCAAAGCATTGGGATCTTTACTTAGAACCAGTAGCCCAGTTTCTTCATGCGCGATGACCTCGACAACACCTCCTACTGCTGATGCCACACAAGGCAGTCTCATTGCCATTGCTTCAACAAGCGCTCTTCCCATCCCCTCATTTAAAGAAGGTAATACAAAAATATCCATAATAGATAAAAGCTCAGGTATGTTGTCATTCATTCCGATAAAATTAATATAACCATCCACTTTTAAATTATTGGATAACGCTTCAAGTTCTTCGCGACTTGGACCGTCACCGATTATTAAAAATTTGGCATTTTTTACTTTATGAACGATTAAAGGAATTGCTTCGATAAGATATCTATGACCTTTGATTGGAGCTAATCGTCCAACGTTACCTATAATAATATCGTTGTCGGACAAACCCACCGATTTTCTAAGAACACTACGACTCTTTTTTACTGCATCCGAAGTAAACACATTCATATCTATCCCGCTATAAATGGAAACATACTGACAAGACCTGCCAATATGATAATCAAGCCATTGTTTCTTTCCGACATTAGTTATCGTAATCATTTTATCGGTAATCTTCACGGTTATTTTATTAAATAAAATAAACATCTTTGTAAGATATTTATTAAAATAACTATCAAAAATATTTCCATGTGTAGTATGGCATATAATCGGCACACCTGCTAATTTTGCAGCCCATCGTCCTAATATCCCCGCTTTTGAAACATGCGTATGAACTATATCGTATTTCTCTTTTCTGATTAAAACATATAATTTATATGCAGTAATCAAATCCTTTATAAGATTAGGCTGCCTAACAAAACTTGGTAGTACAAATAACTTAATGTCGAGTTGGTGGAAGGCATACTCAAGGTCACCCTCCTTTTGATCAGAAGGACCAGCAGCTAAGCCAACTTCATAACCCTTTTCCCGTAATCCCTTAACAGTAAGTAATGTATTATTTTCAGCACCTCCGCTTATCAATCTGGTAATTATGTGAAGAACTTTTATCTTTCTCATGTATTCTCCGAATTAAATGGACTACAAAAACCTTATAGAATCTATTCTCTTCATGATGTATAGTCTTACATCAACTTCCTCTGTTTTTCGTATATTCGTAAAATTTTTTCCAAAAAAGATTTCTTTCGTTATCCAATTTATCTTTTGAGTAGCTCTTTGCTCTCTCAAAATTGCTCATTGCCATATCTTTTAGATCAAACTTTTTTTCTATAATTTGCTGTAAATGATATGCAAGGATTTTATAATCTCCCGGTTTATGTAAATATTTTTCGTTCACCAATTCTGGGATTCCTGCTACCGAAGAAGCCAGTACAGGACATGCGCGGCTTAAAGCTTCAATTACGGCTCGTGGCAAACCTTCTTGCTTAGAAGGATGAACATAAATATCTATATAATCCAAAATCTCATAACCTCGTCACCTTTTAGAAATCCAATAAATGATGTTTGTTTCTCCACACCATGATCATGAGCTAATTTCTTTAGGTGATTCGATGTTCCACTTCCGGCAAATATCGCTTTAACCAGATAACCTTTTTTCTTTAAAATTGCCAATGCTTTAATTATGATATCAAAACCTTTATATTTGACATTGTAATGAGCAAGTAATCCTATCGTTAAGTTTTGTTTTGGAGTATTTATTTTTATTATTCTTTTTTCTAAGATAGAATCAGATAGTTCATGAAGCATTACATTAGAAGCATGTGCAACATATCCGTGTGAAGGGTACCTTGTTTGTAAAAAATACTTAGTAACATAGATCGCATGAGTTGCAAGTCTTACTTCTTTTTTCATCTTCTGATACAATGGAGGAGCAAGGAGTTTTGCTTTCAGATTACCGTAATGCCAGTAAGAATCCCATTGACATCCAACAATTTCGATTGCGTACGGTATGTTATATTTTCTGCATTTCTCTGCTGCAATATAACCGGTTAAACTCGGTAATCGAATGATTGCGCAATCAACTGAACGCAATATCTTTTCTATTGAATCAATGAGATTTTTTTTTCTTAAGACAAATGACTTAATAAACTCACTTTCAGGGAAAAGAGTGAACGAGACTCTATCCTTTTCCGATATAACACCTTCTTTTTTGTTATCTGTTTTTCTGCCGAAAACAAAAACTCCATCAAAAAAGCGCAAATAGCGATCCCATACTCTACTTGGGAAACTCCAACTTGAAAAAACATGACCATTTTTTATAAAAAATTTATGATCATGAAAAAAAGCACATCTCATTTTATTTCCTTATCACCTTCGCACTGATCAGCACTCACGCCTATTAATATTTTCATGAAATGCCAACAGATATAAGATCAATATTGAAAGCTATTAAGATATAATACATGTAATCGGTTCTTTCCCAGTCATTTATAGTTGTCTTAAGAATTTGTCAAAATTAGTAGTTGCATCATATCTATCTTTTACATATGCCTTGGCTTTATAAAAAATATCTTTGGTTGTTTTTTCAATAAAAGTTGAGAGTAATCTGACTGCCTCCTCACTTTCATTTTGATCAACAAGATACTTATAAAATTCTGGAGGAACACATTCTTTTATTGTACTGATGTTACTTGAAACGAACGGAAGCCCGACACACATTGCTTCGAGAAGCGCGTTTGGTTGTCCTTCGACTAATGATGGATAATAAAATGCATCAAATGATTGCAGTAATTGAAAGATATCACTCCTGGAATTATCTACTATTATCCGTTTCTCCAGATTCACCTGCTGTACAGTGGACATTAGATTATCTTTCACTTCTTTTCCACATAAAAAGAAATAAACATTATCATATTTTTTTATTAAAATTTTAGCAACAGAAAGAATCCGTTTGTGATTCTTTGTAAAATTGTATCTCCCCACATGACCTATCAGAAATGCATTCGCAGGAACACCAATACTTTTTCTGATCTCGATATATTGCTCATGAGAGATATCGTCATAAATCGGAATCCCGTTATCAATAATTTCGTAAAAGCCAGCATTGTGCTCATAACCGGAATGAAATCTTTCCAAGGCTGCACTAGAATTTGATAGTATTTTCGTTGCATTATTCCTCACCAGCCAGTTAAGCAATTTTGCATATATTCTTCTGAGGAACGTATTTTTAAACCTATATTCCGAACTACGATAAAAAACCAGTCGTTTTTGTACGCCTGCCAATTTTGCTGTAAACAATACAATTCCCGAAAAATCACCCGTAAAATCACATACCGCATCGAATCCAGTATCTTTTATATATTGATATAACTTACGATAGTCTGACAAGGAAAAATATCCTAATTTAAATAATTTAACTTGTGCATTATGTTCTTCATAATTACGATCCAGCATTCCCTTCTGACCACTTTTTGATAAAACTATTGCTTCAAAATCATGATCTTTATAAGAAAGAAATCGCAAGAGGTATTTTTCAATACCTCCAACATCCAATTTCGTAACAAAAAACAATATCTTCTTCATGTTATCTTAGTCCGTAGGATTCTTTAACAATTTAATTTTTTTTGAATAGGTAACCAATGTAGTATTCAACTTGATAAATATAAAAATAAGAACAATATCCGAAAACTCTAATCCTATACACGAACGATTAAGATAAATTGCTTTGGATAATAATACCAATATTGCTATCCATACCAGGTTTGGTTTTTGATAATCCTCCCACAAACGCTGTTCATTCATTCCAATAAACAATCCTAATAAGAATAATCCGGCAACCACGCCGATGACTCCAAAATCTAAGTAAAAATCAGCCACAATCGAAGTTCCGTTTCCATAGGAAGGATTATCACCCTGGATGAGATATGTGATAAAACTAGAACTACTTGTGTATTTAACACTCCCATCGTATAATAATGAATTTGTAATACCTTTTAACCCGGGAATAATTGAAAAGATATAGTTCATTTGATACAATCCATATCTGTAGTTATAATTGTCTGGAACATTATACAATGAATAATTCAAGGACTGGACAGAAAGTGCCAGTTCGACCGATTCTTTCATGGGAATTTTTACACCAAATTTAAAATCTATCGAATCATCATCAGAATATTCCGAAACAACCTCAGAGAGTCTTCTGCCATAATCCATACCTGATGATTGATACGATCTAATTTTTCCTATAAAAGTCAGAAGAAAAGCAATAATGAAAACAGCAATAATAATTCTGAATAAATTAATTTTCTTCCAACGAATAAAATAAAGTGAAAATGTTAATAAGCTAAAGCTTATAATGGGTCCCCGATCTCCAACATACGTTGAAAATATCATATGCCAAATCACCAAAAATAAAAGAGGAAACCCAAAATATTTCAAATATTCTACGAAAGACATTTTCTCTTTTTTAAAAGAAGTAATGTATGAAACTTTTATTATGATGGCAGCGCTTAGGCATACGATAAATAATTTATATAGGTATGTCGCAAGCGGGGAGGCATCTTCTGCATAGTACACTCCGTAACGATACGAGCCGGCAAAGATAAAAAATAATATGTAAAAAATGTACGCTAATACGAGTACAACAAATATTGAATTCGATGAAATACTCGTTTTACTTTTTATAATATCCTTAGGATGTCTTAAATTTAATGAACTTGTTCCAAGATAGAATGCTAACAAACCTATCGAAGCAACGCCAAAGGATTTATGCATAATTGTTGGGTTTATCCATACAAAACGATAATAAACATCAATTAATT
>Ga0075120_10003794_pt1 | contig 10211 bp, 9 predicted proteins | sample AntAceMetag02UKL_FD_69792 | JGI IMG/M metagenome (GOLD analysis project Ga0075120, IMG submission 69792) | Saline lake microbial communities from Ace Lake, Antarctica - Antarctic Ace Lake Metagenome 02UKL | ecosystem: Environmental > Aquatic > Non-marine Saline and Alkaline > Saline | place...
TTAACATAATGTATAAGTTTCTGTGGTCTTTTTAGCAAGACTTTATTTTCTATCTCTACTATTTCAGGAATATAATAAAAAGGGTCAAGACGCTTTTCAATCTCACTTTTTCTAGAAAGAAATATTTTGTTTTTATCTACTTTGTCCGATAATCTATAACTATTCATCTTCAGTAAAATATTCGTACAATAAATTATTAGTCAAGTTAATTTATCTCAACAGTGTTTAGAGTTTTTCATATTCTTTGTAAGTTTCATAAAATTGTTTCATTCTCTTCAAAAATTTTAGTTAAATTCATTTTTCTTTCATTTAAATGTGTTCAATAAATTTTTTTAATTCTTTTCCTATCACTTCCAACTCATTATTACCTGTTGCCCTGCCTGTAGCATCATATCCAATATCTTCTGCAATTGCCATAAATATTTGATAATCTGCAAGGATTTTTCGTTTTTCTTCTTGATAGATGTCAGCAAGTTCTTCTTTGAATTCATTTAATTTTTGTGAGTACTTGGCACTTATTCGGTTTTTCCAATCTTTAAAGGCATTGGTTTTTTCAATAGTCTTTTTCTCTGTTTCGCCGGTAATATTCTCAAAACCTGTATGATTTTTCAGGATTTCTTTTTTCTCATCTTCAAATGTTTCTATTTTTTGCTGAAAATTATTTTCAGTTTTAATTTTTTCTTGCAATGATTTTTTTTGATTAGTTATTTTTTCAGCTTGCTCATCTGATAGTTTACGTAAAAATAAAACAGAACTTTTTACACCGGCTCCAGTGTGCATAAAAGCAGTTTGTGGCATAGAAACAACCGCAACAATTCGATACCATTCTTCAATTTGGTTATTAATTTCAATACCAAAAAGATTGTGTTCGGCAAAATCATGCCAATATTTATAATGTTCAATACTTCCTTCATTATAGTATTCACTTGCTTGTGCTCTAACTTTATCAAGTGCATAAAGTAAGAAGCCACCACTGCCGCAAGAGGTATCAAGTACACGGGAATCATTATTAATTGGAAGTACATCAACTATAAATTTTACAATATTTCTTGGTGTAAAAAATTGTCCGAAATCACCTCTGAAATATGACCCCATAAAAGTTTCAAATGCCTTACCTTTACTGTCAAGATCAGTCTTGCTTAGGTTTATACCTTCAAGATAACCGACTACCGTTTTTACCTTTTGCGAAGAAAGACGAATATCATCTCCAAAAACTTCAGGGTCTTTTTTTCTACCTTGTTCGTATACAGACTTAATACGGTTGGATAATTCTTTAATTGTTTCATCAGCAAATGTTTGAAAAAGGTATGGCTCTCCGTTTTTTCTTGGTCTAAATATTTTATTATCTTCATCTATGGTATATATTTCATCCCATATTTTGCAAAAGATGAGTTTGTCCAATTCGTCAAATGCTTGAGAAGGATTCATCTCGCCACCCGCCCAAAGAGAATTATGTGCTTGTTTAAAACGTCTGGTCAGTTCATTTTCTGTAACTTCTTTTAAATCAAAGAACTTTTGCGTGCCATAAGTTGTTTTATCTTCTGTAATATTTGGATCAAAACCACCTTTTGCATATTTATATTTAGCAAGTTTTTTAACTCCATAAGAAGGTATGTCGGGAGCATCTTTACGTTCGTCTTTATCTTTATTAAACTCATAGTATTTATTCTTAATGCTTGATGTTATCCAAATGTATTTAATATTTTTAGGTGTGGCATAAGCATAAGAAAATGCCTGATCTGAGGCTTGTTCAAATTCCTGCTCTGAAACATCTGACTTTTTGCATTCAATAATAATATATGGTTCAAAGCAATCATTATCATTATAAACAATAATATCAGCTTCTCCTCCAGTAGTGCCCATTTTTACTGATACATAATGCCTGATGCGTTTTTCAGAATAACCATAAACAAGCATAAGTTTAAGAAATGTTTCTGTTTGTATTTTTTCTTCAGGGTTTGTATAGTTGCGTTTTTTATTCTGATAAACATAGGTGATGAATTTTTTTTCATCATCAAATTTTATTAGCCCTTTTTCTAATCCTTTTTCAATTAAATTCATTATTTCAAATTTGCAAACCTCTTTTCTAAGGTTTTAATTAATAAATCAAAAATTACTATTCACTAATCGTAATTCACTATTTAATAATCAATTTCATTTCAAATCAGCCAGTGCTTTTTTAATTCTGCTTATAGCTTCAATTATTTGTTTTTTTGAAGTAGCATAAGAAATCCTTACACAATCGGGGTTACCGAAAGCACCACCCGGAACAAGAGCAACGTATACTTTTTCCAAAATATACATGCAAAAATCTTTGCTGTTGTTTATAGTTTTTCCCCCATCGGATTTACCGAAGTAATCACTTATGTCGGGGAATACATAAAAAGCACCGTCAGGGATATTTGCCTTAATACCCGGTATTTCTTTTAAAAGCTCAAGAACTAAATCTCTTCTTTCGTTAAAAGCTTTAAGCATTTTTTTAAGATCTTCTGAATCTGAGGGATTTGTGTCAATGGCTTTTAAAGCTGCAAGTTGTGAGATTGACGATGCACCCGAAGTAAATTGTCCCTGCAAGATATCACATGCTTTGGCAATGAATTTCGGGGCTGCAATATATCCGATCCTCCAGCCTGTCATTGCATAGCCTTTTGAAACTCCATTAACAATAATTACCTGGTCTTTAATAAAATCAAACTGGGCAATGCTTTCATGTGTTCCTTTAAAATTGATATATTCGTAAATTTCATCGGAAATAATAAATATGTTTTTATGTTTTGAGATAACTTTGGCAATGGCTTTTAACTCATCTTTTGAATATACGCTGCCTGTTGGATTACAAGGTGAACTGAATATAAATGCTTTGGTTTTTTCAGTGATTGCTTTTTCAATTTGTACTGGGGTGACTTTAAAATCAGTTTCAATAGTTGTTGTTATTTCAACCATTTTTCCTTCAGCAAGTTTAACTATTTCAGGGTATGAAACCCAGTAAGGAGAAGGAACTATTACTTCGTCGCCAGGGTTAACAATGCTAAGTATTACATTGGCAATGGATTGTTTTGCACCGTTGGAAACTACTATCTGATCCTGTTCATAGTCAAGGTTACAGTCTCTTTTTAGTTTGCCGGCTATGGTTTTACGCAGTTCGGGAAAACCTGAAACCGGCGTATAATGAGTGTAATTGTCATTTATTGCTTTTTTTGCTGCCACTTTAATATGTTCCGGTGTGTTGAAATCGGGCTCGCCAATACTTAATGTTATTACATCATGTCCTTCTGCTTTTAAATTTCTGCTTAACCGGGTCATTTCCAAGGTTGCAGATTCCGATAAATTATTAACCCTGTATGATAAATTATTGTTTTTCATTTTAGAATATATTTAGATGTTTTATAAATTGACCTGCAAAGATATAAAATTAATATCCTGAAATTTATAATCATAATAAATCAAATGAATTAAATTTGTAAATTGCGATTTTTTATTGGTGAATCTAAAATATAAAACAAATGACTGAATTTTTAGAAATTTTAAAGTACATTTTACCATCCTTGGTTTTGCTTGTTGCAGTTTATTTTATGTTAAGAGAGTTTTTTAAAAACAACAGAGAAAGATTCACAGATGAAATAAAACTTGCAAACCAGAAAGTAGTTACTCCGATTCGCTTACAGGCATATGAACGGATAATTTTATTACTTGAAAGGATTTTGCCGGGAAGTATTGTTCTTAGAATTAATCAACCCGATATGACAGCCTTTCAGTTACAAACCGCTTTGATAAAAACTATCAGGGAAGAGTTTGAGCATAATTTATCACAGCAGCTATATGTTTCTTATCAGGCATGGGAGCTGGTTAAAAATGCCAAAGAAGAAATGATAAAACTTGTAAATACTGCTTCAACTAAAGTGGATGATAAAGCAACAGCTACTGACCTTGCAAAAATTATTTTTGAAATATCGCTGGAAAAGAAACACTCTACAGCTGATATTGCAATTGAGTTTGTTAAAAACGAAATCAGGAAGACATTTTAATGATTTCTGATTTATAACTATATATTGGATAGATGTCTGAATCTAAAATTAAAAAAGTTGTGTTTATAGGTACAGGAAACGTAGCTACTCACCTTGCCTGGGAGTTAAAGAAAGCCGGTTTTGATATTATTCAGATTTACGGGAGAACCGATCATAAGGCTAAAGCTCTTGCTGATAAAGTCAAATCATCATATACTTCAAACCTCAGCGATTTGAATATGGAGGGCGACATTTATTTTGTGTCAGTTGTTGATTCAGCATTAAAAGATATTTTAAAAAAAATAAATGTTGGCAATAAATTAATTGTTCATACTTCCGGCTCAACACCAATGGATATTTTGAAAAATTCTTCATCAAATTATGGTGTGTTTTATCCCCTGCAAACATTTTCCAAACATAAAAAACTGGATTTTGAAAATATTCCGGTTTGCCTTGAAGCCAATTCCGATAGAAATTTAAAATTACTTACATCTCTGGCAAGGACCATCTCAAAAAATGTTAAAGATATTAATTCGGAACAAAGAGTGGCAATTCATCTTGCTGCGGTTTTCTCCTGTAATTTTACAAATCATATGTTTGTAATTGCCGAAGAAATTCTAAATAAATATAACATTCCTTTTGATATGATAAAGCCGTTAATACTTGAAACAGCAAAAAAAATTGCAGATAAAAAGCCACATGAAGTCCAGACAGGTCCTGCAAAGCGTGATGACCATGAAACAATTGCAAGGCATTTAAATATGCTTGTTGATGATAAGGAATATATGGAAATTTATAAATTGATTACAGAAAATATTATTAAGCATAAAAATTAAACAGAATAATAAATGACAAATTATAAAGAGATTTTAAAAAACGTTAACACATTTGTTTTTGATTATGACGGTGTATTTACCGATGGAACGGTTATATTGCTGCACAAAGGAGAACCCTTGCGAACAGCAAATGTTAAAGATGGTTACGCAGTGCAACTTGCAGTTAAAAAAGGTTACAGGATAGCTATTATCTCAGGTGGAAAATCCGATTCTATGTATAACAGATTTGCTGCTTTGAAAGTTTCGGATGTATTTATGGGAGTAGATAATAAAGTACAGGTTTTTAAGGATTATTTGGCAAGTAATAATATTAATCCCCAAGATGTAATGTATATGGGTGATGATATTCCGGATTATGAAATTATGTTTGAAGCCGGTGTGCCTACGTGCCCTGCTGATGCCTCTGAAGAAATTAAATCGGTTTCAAAATATATTTCGCATTTTAAAGGTGGCGAAGGATGTGTGAGGGATATTATTGAACAGGTGCTTAAAGTCCAGGGTAAATGGATGAATGATGATGCTTATAAATGGTAGTGGTATGTCAAAGGTCAAATGTCAGATGTATCATGTCAAATGTTTAATTTTATTCTGATTACAAAATACCTAACCCAGATAAACTGTAAGATAAAAGACAAAAGTAAAAAGATAAAAGTTGAACAAAAAATTTTTCATCGGTATGGTTTGTCAATAAAAGAGTATAAAATGTGATGAAAAATATTTTGCTGTTTTGTGTAAAGTTTTGCGAATTAAGCACCTAATACATATGACATTTGACCTTTGACATCATACATTTGACATAGCAGAAGTATGTTTTATTATTACAATGTTTAATTTTAGTATTAATATTTATTAGAATTTTGAACTCTTAAATTTATGACTTTCACAATATCACCATATTTAAAACTCTTGCGGGTTCCTAACCTCGCAATTATTATTTTAACACAATACTTAATTCGTTTTTGTGTAATTAAACCTGTTTTGCAACTTTATGGAGTAAATCTTACATTCGGTGAACCGGATTTTGCTTTGCTGGTTTTGTCAACAATCTTGATAGCAGCAGCAGGATATATTATTAACGATTATTTTGACATACAAATTGATGCTTATAACAAACCCGATAAATTAATTGTCGGTAAAAAGGTAAAAATAGGAACAGCTAAATCAATTTATGCGATTTTAAACGGTATTGCTTTTATAATTGGATTTTATCTTGCAATCAAAGTAAATGCTTTTCAGTTGGGATTTATTTTTGTGATGATAGCAATTATGCTTTGGTATTATTCTGCAAAATATAAACGCCAAATATTTTGGGGCAATCTGGTTGTTGCAATATTATCTGCTTTAGTTTTATTGATAGTCTGGATTTTTGAATTTTTCTCATTACAACTGTCGCCAATAGATTTTATTGATGCTTATCGCAGTATTAAAATTATTAATATAATAATATGGAGTTACAGCTTGTTTGCTTTTATGGTAACATTAATTCGTGAAATGATAAAGGACATCCAGGATATTGAAGGGGATTCAAAATTCGGCTGCAGGACATTAGCTGTTGTATTTGGTGTTAGAGTTACAAAATATATCACAATTACATTAATTATTATTTGTATTCTGATAATGGCGTATAGTCAATATCACCTCTTTATAGAAAATTTTACGATTATTTTTTGGTATTTACTGATAGTTATTCAGCCACTTTTTATTTATTTATTGATAAATGTTATAAGATCAAAAAATAAGGATAATTACCGTTTTTCAAGTAATTTATCAAAAATTATTATGTTAGCAGGGATATTGTCCATGCAGCTTGTGTATATCAGTTTTTAATTTTATGTATCCTGAAAATCTAAATAATAAGCAAATTATTCTTGCTTCCAAATCTCCACGCAGGCAATATCTTTTAAAAGAATTGGGACTGGATTTTAAAGTTATTATTAAAGAAATTAATGAAACCTATCCTGAATACCTCAAACCTGAACAAGTTGCTGTTTATCTATGCGAAAAGAAAGCCAAAGTATTTCATGATAATGAATTAACTGATAATTCTATTATTATTACTGCTGATACTATTGTTTGCCTTGAAGATAAGATTTTGGGCAAACCTGTTGATTATGATGATGCTGTTAATACCCTACTTCAGCTATCGGGTAAAGAACATGCAGTTATTACCGGTGTTTGTCTGAGAGCAAAAAATAAAAACGCATCTTTTTATGCAAAAACCAAAGTGCATTTTAGGCAATTAAGTTTGGAGGAAATTCATTATTATATTGAAAAATACAAACCTTATGATAAAGCAGGAGCTTACGGAATACAGGAATGGATTGGATATATCGGTATTGATAAGATTGATGGTTCGTTTTATAATGTTATGGGATTGCCTGTGCAAAGATTATATGAGGAGTTGCTTAGATTTTAATTCAAAAGAAGGAGCTCAATTTTTTTCGCCATTCTGAGTTACTAATTCCTTTTTCTTTTTAAATCGCAAGTTCGGTTATTAAGTAATTATTTATACTTTTGCATTGCTCCAAAATTTTAAATTTTATAAATGAATAAACCGGTAATATTAGTAACAAATGATGACGGAATAAATGCTCCGGGACTCAGATATTTAATCAATGTAATGCGAACAATTGGAAAGGTGGTTGTTGTGGCGCCTCATAGCACTAAGTCAGGTACTGCTCATTCAATTACCGTCAGATCACCCTTAAGGATTGAAGAGATTATTAAAGAAAAAGATTATGAAGAATATTCCTGCAACGGAACACCGGTGGATTGTGTTAAGCTTGGCGAACAAATTGTTCTCAGGCATAAACCCGATTTGTTGGTTTCGGGAATTAATCATGGCTCAAATGCTTCAATAAATGTGATTTATTCAGGAACAATGGCTGCCGTGTTGGAAGCTTGTATTGATGGAATTCCGTCAATCGGTTTTTCATTGCTTGATTATAGCAGCAAAGCAGATTTTAGCTATTGCAATAAATATGTTAAAATTATTGCAGAAAATGTTATTAAAAACGGATTGCTATCCGGAGTTTGCCTCAATGTGAATATTCCATCGGTTAACGGAGCAGAAATCAAAGGTATTAAAGTATGTCGTCAGGCAAAATCAAAGTGGGTTGAAGAATTTGATGAGCGTAAAGACCCGCGTCAGAAAGACTATTACTGGCTTACCGGAAGATTTGAAAGATTAGAAAACGGTAAAGATACAGATGAATGGGCTTTGGAAAATAATTATGTCTCTGTTGTTCCCGTTCATTTTGATTTTACTGCTCATCATGCAATTGAAGATATTAATAGATGGAAATTAGGCTCTTAAATATGTTAACAATATTCAATAAAATGTTTTTTTCGAATTACGGATTTATAATTCTCGTAACTCGTAATTCGTAACTCGTAATTTTTTTTAAATTTCCTTAACAAGCTATATTTAGTTATAAATTAATATAAAAATAACATTTATGCTTAAAAAAGACACAAACCTGCTTGGCGTTTTAATGGGAATATTTTTGCCTGTGATGTTCTATGGTTTTTTGTTTTTAATTAATTTGCTGGTTTTAAGTATTTTTGATTTGAATTTTATAATAAAGCAATCAACACTTCAACTCATAAGCATATTTATCAATCTATTTCCATTACGATATTATTTCGTAAAGTTAAAATACGAGAAAACAGGCAGGGGGATTTTATTGGTTACGTTTATGTATTTGGTTTTTTATTTTTTGGTTTTGTATGATTAGATAATAATATGAAATTTTACATCATAGCCGGAGAAGCTTCTGGTGACTTACATGCATCAAATTTGATAAAAGAGATCAAATTGCTTGAAAAAAATGCTGAATTCAGATGTTGGGGTGGTGACTTAATGAAGGAACAAGGGGCAGAATTAGTTAAGCATTATCGTGACCTTGCTTTTATGGGTTTTGTTGAGGTTGTTTCAAATATCAGGACAATAGCAAAAAATATTTCTTTCTGTAAAAAAGATATTCTTGAATATCGTCCCGATGCCTTGATCCTTGTTGATTACCCCGGCTTTAATCTTAGAATTGCAGAATTTGCTCACAAGAACGACATCAAAGTGTTTTATTACATTTCTCCGCAAGTATGGGCGTGGAAAAGTTCAAGGGTGGAAAAGATAAAAAAGTATGTGGATAAAATGTTCGTTATCCTTCCTTTTGAAAAAGAATTTTACAAGTCACACAACTATGATGTTGAATTTGTCGGACATCCATTATTAGATGTGATTAATAATTTTTCAAAACAGGATAAAAATTCTTTTATCCAAAAAAATAATTTGAACGAAAAGCCTATTATTGCTCTTCTACCCGGAAGCCGGAAACAGGAGATAACAAAAATATTTTCAATAATGCTCGCTATTACACCTGAATTTCAAGATTATCAATTTGTTGTTGGCGCTGCTCCATCTGTTCCTCGTGAATTTTATAAGGAAATTACAGTAGACGCAGATGTTAAAATTTTATATAATCAAACTTATGAATTATTAAGCAATGCTATAGCAGCATTGGTTACATCTGGCACAGCTACTCTTGAGACCGCCTTATTCGAAGTTCCAGAGGTTGTTTGTTATAAGGGAAATTTTATTTCATATCAAATTGCAAAAAGAATTGTTAAAGTGAAATATATCACACTTGTAAATTTAATTATGAATCGCATGGTTGTTAGAGAGTTAATCCAAAATGAGCTTAATCTTGCAAATCTTAGATTGGAATTAAATAAAATACTCCTTGATAAAAGTAATCATAAAAGAATTCTTTCGGATTACAGTTTATTAAAAGAAAAATTAGGAGATACCGGAGCTTCAAGGAAAACGGCTGAGTTGATCCTAAAAAATTTATAAACACTCGAATTATTTATACTAAAACGCATCCATACGGACTTGCTTTACATCGTAAACTTTGCAATTTTCGAACAAGTTAATTGCTTGGTTTTATGCAATTTGAGTGTGGAAAAACTTGCAAACTAGTTTTCGTTCAGTTTAAAATAAAACATTCCATTTCTCTCTTAGTAAATTAGTAAAAATATTGAAATGATAAATATATAATAGTAATATAGAAATGGAATGTTTATGCATATCTCATCTCACTTCACCTTCTGTTGTAACTACAACTCTTTTTATTGACATTTCCCCCTTTTTGATATTAATAAACGACAGATAGAGAATAACGAATGTAAAATGTAAAATAAATGAACTTCTGGCACCAGTTCCCTTTTGTTAGATTGATCATCCCGTTTATTCTTGGAATTATTTCTGCAATTTTTTTAGAGCAGGAAATTCATGTTCCATTGTTTGTTTTTGGGATTCTGTTTATTCTCATTCTGTTAATTGTATTTATTCCCAATATATTTTTCAGCT
>Ga0075120_10003803_pt1 | contig 10196 bp, 9 predicted proteins | sample AntAceMetag02UKL_FD_69792 | JGI IMG/M metagenome (GOLD analysis project Ga0075120, IMG submission 69792) | Saline lake microbial communities from Ace Lake, Antarctica - Antarctic Ace Lake Metagenome 02UKL | ecosystem: Environmental > Aquatic > Non-marine Saline and Alkaline > Saline | place...
GAAAACGTAGATCTGGACGGAACGGCATGCGAAACTATTATCGAATCACGTTGCGGAAAGTTTGCTTGCTTAATCATCCAGGATACCGGGGCAGGGATGACAGAGGAAGTAATTGAGCATATCTTCGAGCCTTTCTTTACGACCAAGGGGCCGGGGGAAGGCTCGGGTCTGGGCATGTCGACAGTTTACGGGATCGTTAAACAGCACCAGGGATGGATAAATGTTTACAGTGAGCCCGGACTGGGATCGGTATTTAAAATATATTTACCGGCCTTAGATCTGGAACCGGAAGAGGATGTAATCGCCAGGATTTCGATAGGTAAACTTCAAGGCCGGCAGGAACGGGTTCTAATGATTGAGGATGATGAATCGGTCCGCAGTGTCATTGTCCGCCTGCTCCGCGATAACGGCTATGTTGTTCTTGAAGCGGACAATGCGGGCCGGGCGCTGGAGATATTTGAGGTCGAGAACGGTGAGTTCGATGTAATTTTCAGCGATGTGATTCTTCCCGATCAGGATGGGATCGGCCTGATCGATCAGTTGCTCGTTCGAAAACCGGAACTAAAAATTCTATTGGGGAGCGGCTATATTGATTTGAAAACCTTCGGTTCAATCATCAGGGAACGGGAGTACCGCCTGCTGACAAAACCATATACGGCAATAGCCCTGCTGCGAGCTTTTAGAGAGATTATTGAGGAATAGTTTTATTTATCTGTATTCCATGCTTCTCCAGCCGGCCATACAGGGTGCTCCGAGCGATCCCCAGAATCTTCGCGGCGCGCGATAGATTGTAATCGGTAAGCCTCAATGCCTCCTGAATGCTATCTTTTTCGACGTCGGCCAAGCTGAGGACGGATTGTTCTTCCCCGGATTCGGGCTGTTCTTGGCCGATCAGTTCCGAAGGCAGATCATTGATTTTCAATTGCTGGCCGGTTGCGGTGATAACCCCCCTCTCAATCACATGCATCAGCTCCCTCACGTTCCCCGGCCAGGTGTATTTATTGAGGACATTAAACGCCTCCCGGTCCAGACCGGAGACGTTTTTCCCATGCCGGGCGGAGTACATTAAAATAAAGTGTCTGACCAGAGACGGCAGGTCTTCCCGCCGTTCCCTGAGCGGAGGCAGAACCAGGGAGACGGTGTTGATTCTAAAAAAAAGATCCTTTCGGAATCGACCATTTTTCATCTCGATCTGGAGATCGCTATTGGTGGCAGCAATGACGCGTACGTCCACCCGGATGGTTCTCTCTCCCCCCAGACGCTCCATCTCGCCGTCCTGAAGCACTTGAAGAAGTTTCGCCTGGGCCTCCGGAGTGAGGGTGCCGATTTCGTTCAAAAAAATTGTTCCCCCGTCAGCCCTCTCAAATTTCCCCTTCCTCAGTTTGGTTGCGCCGGTAAACGCGCCTTTCTCATGACCGAATAGGTCGCTCACAAGCAGGGTATCGGTAAATCCGGCGCAGTCGGCAATAATAAATGGTTTGTCACAACGGGGACTTTTCTCATGAATTATACCGGCCAGCAGATCTTTCCCCGTGCCTGTTTCTCCCAGAATCAGCACGCTGGTATCAAGTTCGGCAATACTATCAACTGTCTGTAAAACTTTGCGAATGGCCGGGCACTCTCCCACCATTGTCTTAGGTTTATCCTGCCCGGCGAGCAGATTTCTCAACCGCTCATTTTCCTCCCGCAACAGCTCCCGTTCCTGATTCTTGGCGACAATCGATAGTATCGTCCGCGAATTGATCGGCTTGGTGAGATAATTATCGGCGCCGGCCTTTATTGATTCCACGACGTTTTGAATATCGTCGACCACGGTAACCACGATTGCTTCGGCTTCGGGAAATTTTTTCTTCAATTCACGGACAACTTCCGCTCCGGTGACACCGGGCAGGTTGAAATCGACCAGGGCCAGGCTTATACCTTCCGCCGCGCCGATCAGTTCCAGGGCCCGGGTATCCGATTCAGCGAATAATACATTGCGATAATCCCCGAGAATACGCCGGTATAACTTGATAACGGAGAGGTCGTCATCGACGACTAAGATGCTGTTTTTCGCTTCAGGGTTCATTTTATTCGATATTCACCGGAACTATTTCTCATCATAAATATACGCTATAAATTGCCTTTTTTCAAGACAATTGTATGAATCCCGACAGTTTTAGAATTGTTCCCGAGATATCATAGATGAGTTTCCGTACTGACCAATGTCTCCCCGGACTATATTAATATATTCGCAAATCTATTCATGCCAACAGATAATAGAAGTTGTAGCCCGATTGACAGATGCTCAATCATATAATTGGCACGGTATTTGCTCTGTAGAAGAGAAAAGAATACAAATCGGCTCTCTCAACTTTTTCAAGAAGTAACAATATAACCAGATATGGAGGTGAAAACCATGAAAAAACGCATATTGGCAATGATGATTTTAGCGGCCGTAATGTCCGTCTTCATGAATGGATTAGCGGCCGGAGACGCGGAGCCGCAAGCGGGGGGGGGAAATGTGGTCTTTTTTCCACCGGTCAATACTCCCGATTCCCCGGTCATCCGGTGCAAGTTCTGCAAACGTGTTCTGGGGGAAGAAGTCGAGCCCTGGTCCCCGGCCCGGGACCCCGAGTTCAAAAAATACCGGCTTTACCAGGTTTGCACTGAATGCGCCGCGAGGTTTTATCCGAAGGATTATTACAAGGTTATTATGAAGAAAAAATGGTATCTGCTCGAGTACCATATAGCGAGCCTGGACGGCGGATTAAATCAATTTTGGGCCAAGCATCGCCCGGAGAAGGTAAACTCCAGTCCCATGAAACTTGCTCAAGGTATGATGACCGGGAACTCCCGTCCCATGGTGATTGATTAAGCAGCCGTACGGTAATAAATAGCAATCCGGGATAATATTGAGGAATTCTATGAGCGATGAGAATGATATGGAAGCGAATAAAAAGATATTAGTAGTAGATGATATTGAGGAGAATATCGCCATCTTAGATAGAATTTTGACTGAAGCCGATTTCCAGGTAATTGCTGCTGGTGATGGGGAGGAGGCGATAGATATAGTTCAGAGAGAACGGCCCGATATGGTCTTACTCGATGTAAATATTCCTAAGATGGATGGATTTAAAGCCTGTAAGAAATTGAGAGAAGACCAGCTTAACGATTTCATGTACATCATTATGCTGACAATCAAAGATGAACTCGGCGATGTATGTCAGGCTTTGAATGCGGGAGCTGACGAGTATTTTTTTAAAAATGAAAGCAAGAAGAAATTGCTTAGAAGAATAAGAAGATTACTATCCAGGCCAAGATCTAGAGATCGTTTATTCCCCGGTTTTCTTTCCTGAATAACGTCGCGGCCCAATCGGCTTTTTGCGGAATAAATAATTGGATATTAAGTGTTTTCACCCAATCTTTCAGTCGTTCCCCATTACTTCGCCCCTCCCCCTGAATAACCGTTCTCGGCGATAATCCCACTCTCGCCCATATCTACGTTAACATCAATCCACCATTAGCAATAACTTAGGCAATTAATTCGTTAAAGCAGGTTGTCTACGGAATGAGCTTTTGAACATGCATGCGGTCGTGTTCCCGCGAAGACAGACGAGAGCGAAGATCGAGAATTATTTGGGCAGTGGAATATCCGGGATAATATTTAGGAATTCTATGAAACAGGAGAAGAAAATGGAAGGTAAGAGAAAAATATTAGTAATAGATGATATGGAAGAGAATATTATGCTTTTACAAAGAATTCTAACTGAAGCCGGCTTTCAGGTGATTACTGGCCATAATGGAGAGGAAGCGATTGATATAGTGCGAAGCGAACGACCTGATCTGGTTATATTAGATGTAATGATGCCAAAGTTGGATGGATTTAGAACCTGTGAGAAATTACGAGAGGATAGGCGTAACGATTTCATGTACATCATTATGCTGACAATCAAAGATGAACTCGGCGATGTATGTCAGGCTTTGAATGCGGGAGCTGATGAGTATTTTTTTAAAAATGAAAGCAAGAAAAAACTGCTTAGAAGAATAAGAAATTTATTATCCCGGCAAAGATCTACAGATCATTTATCCTTCGGTCTTCTTTACTGAGTGACGTCGCGGCTTAACCCGCTTTATTTGAGAATTAAAAGCAGATCAAGTACGCCGCGAAACCTTTTTTCCTCTGCTCAATCTCGAACACTAACGTGTCCCTCCCTTCGATCTTTTCTAAACTACACTCCGTGTAAACTTACGCAAGAAATTACTTGAAAATGGATGTTATTTTACCTAAAATGTAAAAGTCGGATTAAGCTAAAATAGAATGTCTGTGCAACGAGCTTCTGAATTTGCGGGCAGTCGTGGTCGTGCGAAGTCAGACGAAAGCTAACTTCGAGGGCTCTTTGACCAATGAAATTTATAGGATAATATTGAGGAAGCCTGTGGGCGAGGAGAAGAAGATGGAAGGCACGAAAAAAATATTAGTAGTAGATGATATGGAGGAAAATATTGCGCTTCTCCAAAGAATTTTAACTGAATCCGGCTACCAGGTACTTGAGGCCTGTAATGGTGAGGAAGCGATTGATATAGTGCGAAGCGAACGTCCTGATCTGGTGATACTGGATGTAATGATGCCAAAGATGGATGGATATAGTGCCTGTAAGAAATTACGGGAGGATAAGCATAACGATTCCATGTACATCATTATGCTGACAGTTATCGATAAAATCGACGAAGTAAGTAAAGCTTTGGACGCGGGAGCTGACGAGTATTTCTTTAAGAATGAAAGCAAAAAAAAATTGGTTAGAAGAATAAGAAATTTATTATCCCGGGAAAGATGTGTAGATCGTTTATCCTCCCCTCCTTCTGACTATTAACCCCATTAGTACACAGATACACACAGATCAGAACACAGATTAAAACAGATCGCATCATCCCGGCAACCGGGCATACTGTTTACTTTCTTCCCTAATCGATGTTCGAAGTTGAACGTTCGATGTTGGATGCTCAGTTTTTCCTCCTGATGTTCGGTCTTTCCCCCTTACTTCACTCCTTTCCCCCGGAGCACCACCCCCAGGGACTTGATCAGGATCAATATATCAAGCGCCAGGCACATATTCTCCAGATAGAAGATATCGTAGAGCAGCTTCTCCCGGTGCTCCATGATGGAAGATGTGTAGCCGTAGGTAACCTGGGCCCAGCCGGTTATCCCGGGCTTGGCCTCCAATCGTTCAGCGTAAAAGGGAATCTTTCTGATCAGTTCTTTTGTGAAATAGGGGCGTTCCGGGCGGGGGCCGATGATACTCATGTCGTTGATAAAGACGTTGTAAAGCTGGGGAAGCTCGTCCAGTCGGAACCGACGGAGGAATCTGCCGACAGTAGTCACCCGAGGATCATTCTCCTCCGCGAAGACCGGACCGTTTGCTTCACTTCCGGTGAACATAGTCCGGAACTTATAGAGGGTGAAGACGTTTCCGTGAAGTCCAGCTCGTCTCTGGCGGTATAAGATCGGTCCTGGGGAGATGGTCTTTATCGCCACGGCAATAGCCCCCATAATCGGGAAGAGAAGGATGAACCCGAAGAGAGAAGCCCCGGTATCGAGCAGTCTCTTCAGATCCTTGTACCATAGTACCCGGTTGGAGATCGGGCTGATCAGAGGAACCCGTTCGGTGGGACTGGTGGCCATGGTCCCGATGGTCGCTTCATACAGGCTGGGGACGATCCGGAATACCACATCTTCCTGATTGAAGAGGGTGAAGATGGAGAGGATCATCTCTTTCGGCATTTGACAGGCTATTACCACTTCATCGATCACATGCCGGTCGATAATCTCGGGGATGTCAGCGATGCTTCCGAGATAAAACAGGTCTCTATTCTTAGGAGCGTATTCCGGAGTAATGCTGATGAATCCAACCAGATGCCGGGCAATGTGTGCCTCCCGCATAAGCCGGGTCGCCAGCCGTTGTGATTCGTGATCCGTTCCCACAATGAGCGTATTCGAGATAAAATAATTTTTCCCCAGGAATAGATTGATCAATCGTTTGGTAATAAGGCGCCAGGCGATGATCAGGGGGATAGTGATTAACCAGGAGTAGAAGATAACCATCCGGGGATAGGCGAAGGCCCGGAAGAGAAAGGCTACCACAATAATAATCAATGTACTGGCAGTGGTGGCCTTGATTACATTCAGTACAATATCATAGGTTGTCTTGTACTTGGGTTTGTTGTAAAGGCCATAGATATAAAAGCAGAGAAGACGGAGCGCGATGATCGGTAGCAACAGACTGAGATAAGCGGTAAAATTTGGACGCGGGAACGGGCCGGTGGTCTGCCCGAAACGGATCAGGAATGAGACGATATCGGCTCCCAGGACCAGAAGAGCGTCTATTCCAATGGAGCAGATAATAAGGAATAATTTCGAGGGAAAAGCTCGTTTATTCATGCAGAAAGACCGAAAATCCCTTCTTTAACCGTCGGTGGGTCTGGTGGCGATTAATATCGGCTACTGTCATGTCCGGGAGGACTCTGGTAGCGGTCACTTCTCCAATCTCTTTGTTTCGGTCCATCACTCGGAAGCTGTCACCCTTCTTAATTCCATCGCTTTCCCCCCGATTAAAGACTACAAAGTTATACTGTTGATTTACTTTGAGGATAGTACCCCGGAGGGATGGAATAGATGACCGGCTGTCTTTTACAACCAGTCCCGGCATATCGACCGCGCCGGTAGAAGTTCCGGATTTAGCCTGGAATAGTTCATCCTGGAGGGTCTTTTTCTCATCCAGAAGAGATTCCAACTTATCGTAGAGCTGTTTCTGATTATCCCGGGATTCCTTTTCCGAGGCCTGGAGCTCGGCGATGGTTTCCTTCTCCGCTTTCAATCTTTCTTCCAGAGTTTTTGAGAAGGCCAGGGTGCTTTCCAGTTGTTTCTTCAGTTGAACCTGGCTGGATTTAAGGGTGGTAGATTCCGCCCGGAACTGGTCCCGCTCGGTCTGGAGCGTCTTCAGACCATTTTCCAATTCATTGGTATCTTTGATCTGGGAGGTTAATTGATTCTCCAGATCGTCTATCTGGCCTTCGAGAGACTGCCGGTTCTCCCCCTCGTCTATCAGTTTCTGTGATTGGGAACGGGTGCGCGCGAATAGGGCTATCATCGCGACTACCAGTAGTCCGATGATTACCGGAGCGATAATCCGCCGGATGGTGAAACTTTTCGGAGGAATGATGGCAGCCGCTGCTGCAGCAGCGTCATTGGTTGTCGGTGCTTCTGGTTTAGTGTCTCCGGTTCGGGCGGGGGGAGATTGAGCTGCCGAAGTACCAGCAGGATCCGGTTTCGCCTCAGGAAGAGGGGTATCCCGGGAATCTTCCGCCGCGGGGCCTTGTTCTTTTTTTATGTCCTCATCGTTGGCCATAATGTAAACTCCTTACTCAAATTAATAAATTTAAGGATAGATGATTTTTATTAGAGTAGTATATATATATATTTCAGGAGTTATCGTCAAGTAGTATCTTGTTTTCCCTTCCCCGACAAAGTCGGGAAGTGATCCAACATAAATTTGCGAACCCCGGTAAACCGAGGGTAAACTGAGTGAGCTAATTTATATGATGGTATTCATTATATTTTCTATCTTCATCTTATATACCTATCTTGGTTATCCCCTTCTCCTGTTTTTGCTGGGGATGATGAAGACGAGAAAGGAGATTCCATCCGCGGGAAGGGAATTCCCCTCTATCAGTATCTTGATCCCGGCATATAATGAAGAAGCCGTTATAGTTAAGAAACTGGATAATACTCTTAATCTCGATTATCCCCGGGAGAAATTAGAGATCGCGGTTGTCTCCGACGGCTCGACTGATCGTACGGTTGAGCTGGTCCGTACCTATATGAATAGAGGAGTTCTCCTCTTTGACTATCCGGAGAACCGGGGGAAGATGAGTGTTATTAATCGGGCGATTCCTGAACTTTCCGGAGAGCTGGTTGTTTTTACCGATGCCAGCGCCATCTTTAAGGGAGGCGCGCTGCGTTTCCTGGTCTCTGAATTCAGTAATGAGGCGGTTGGGGCGGTGAGCGGTGCTCTGATCCTGAAAGAAGAGGAGGGGGAGAAGGGAGAACTATCAGTCGACCTGTACTGGCGACTGGAAAAATTTGTTAGGGAGCAGGAGAGCCGGTTGTATTCTTGTGTCAGCGCTACCGGAGCAATCTACGCCCTGCGGAAGAGGCTCTTTCGGAAACTCCCGGAAGACACTATACTGGATGATATGCTTATCCCTCTGGGGCCGGTCCAATCCGGATACCGGATTCTATTTGAGAGCAGGGCCCTGGCTTTTGAAGAAGGGTATACCAACCGGGAACTGGAATTCCGGCGTAAAGTCAGGACCCTGGTCGGCAATTATCAGGTATTCTTTCGAGCTCCCTGGGCGATCCTGCCCTGGAAGTCCAGGATATCCTACCTGATGATTTCACATAAACTCTTCCGTCTCCTGGTGCCCTTCGCTCTCTTTGGGGTTTTCTTCTCCTGCTTGCTGGGTCCAACCGGTCTTCTGCCTGTTCTGGTTCTCCAGATTATCTTTTATGCTCTGGCTGGTTATGGTCTCTATGCCACCGCAACGGGGCAGTCTCCCCGGAGGATTTTTTCGGTCCCCCTAACTTTTTGTCTCCTCAACACCGCCGCCCTTCAGGCGTTTGTTATATATTTCCTCCGTAAGAAACAGCCTGTTTGGAAATAATCTTTATCTTTACTATTTAAATAAGCTCACGTAATCTACCCTGGTAAATTCAAAATATACCAACTGGATTACCTAATAATATAGGGCAGTAAGTATAATAATTTTTACGAAGTAAAAATTATGAAGGAATCAATAAAAAAGAAGTTATTTTTGTTTCTCCGGCTGGTGGTCAGCTTCGGGTTAATCGGATATATATTTTATTCCCTTTCCAAGGAAGGAAAATTGAGCGAATTGCCGGAGTATTTTGCATATGCCAATTACTGGTGGTTACTGGCGGCGGCATTGCTCTTTCTCGGGCTTCTGGCCGCGGGTTCTTTTCGCTGGGGGATGCTCCTGAAGGCTCAGGGGATTCACCTGAGCCGGATTAGTGTCTTTATGTATTACATGATAGGTATGTTCTTCAATAATTTCCTCCCCAGTACCGTGGGGGGTGATTTCGTCAAGGCCTACTATCTCTCCCGGGCAACAGGCAAAACAGCTGGTTCTTTTATCTCGGTCCTGATGGATCGATTGATGGGGATGGGCGGCCTCTGCGTGGTAGCGGTGCTGGCTTGTGTGTTCGGGGGAAAGGAGCTGTGGTTCAATCCGCGAACTCATGATTACGCGTTATATATTTTTCTTGTCGTGGGGGGAGTTACCGGTGGTCTGGGACTATTTTTACTGATGGCATTTAATGACTGGATCATGAATTTATTCTTGAAGCTGGCCTGCTGGGGGAAGATCGGAGAGAAGATCAAGGAGTTTCATCAGGCGGTATACGTTTATAAAGGACACTGGAAGGTTCTTCTCCAGACGCTGTTAATATCAACAGTAATCTGGGTCGTGATCATACTGGTCTCCTGGATGGTTTATATGGCGTTCCATACGGGAGGTGCTGTTCCAGCCGTTCCAGCCGTTTCGGCGGATTCAGCCGGGACTCCCGGGTATATAGCTTTTATTCCGATTAGATATTTCTATATTTTTTTACCGGTAATATCGATTATTATGTCCCTTCCCATATCATTTGCCGGGCTCGGTATCAGGGAGGCATTTTTCATGGAGCTTTTCGCTACGTTGCACGGAATCAGTGATGTAGACGCTTTGATTATATCGCTGACCTTCTATTTTATATTTTTAGCTGTTTCATTGTTGGGAGGAGTTATCTACATATTTAAAGATAAACTGCGTATGCACCGCGATATTAATTCTCCTCTGGAGAAATAATATTGCGCAAGCATCGTGACAACATGAAAGACATGTCTTTGAAATAAATTCATATCCACGAAAATCTCGGTTTTTATAATAAATGGGTCTGAGGCAGGGCAACAAATCCTCTTCGATCACATTCAATCGTCTGTCAAATTAATGGGGCCAAGGTTGGGGGGATAAATATTTTTATTAATCATTTGTTTTTAAATTGGAGAATTAATCATGAAAGGAGTTATTTTAGCGGGTGGCTTGGGGACCAGGTTGGCTCCCCTTACCAATATTACTAATAAGCATCTCTTGCCGATCTA
>Ga0075120_10003804_pt1 | contig 10196 bp, 10 predicted proteins | sample AntAceMetag02UKL_FD_69792 | JGI IMG/M metagenome (GOLD analysis project Ga0075120, IMG submission 69792) | Saline lake microbial communities from Ace Lake, Antarctica - Antarctic Ace Lake Metagenome 02UKL | ecosystem: Environmental > Aquatic > Non-marine Saline and Alkaline > Saline | place...
TAATTGGAGTCAAAAGCAATCTTCCAAAATTGAAGATTCTGAACGTGCAATGCAAAAATGGGTAGTTTTCTTTCTGACACTAATTATCAATTTCTATTGCAGATTGCCCATACATATAATTACTGAAAAACAGTATTATTGCTAATAATGCTACTGATAAACTTATCTTTGTTTTCATATTTCTTGTTTTAATTTAGGTTCGTTCTACTTAATGGATTTTGGCAAAAAATTTTATACTTATTTTTTTCTCTTTTTCAAAATTCATTTAGAAATTTTTTAACTGACATTAATAACATCCTGAGAATGTTTTTGTTTAGAACAATTCAAAATTATTTATATGTAATTTATACCATGATTTATATGTAACTGGACAACAGCTAATTACATCGCGTTTCAAATTAGAACTAATGTTGTACAACACACATTATTATAAACAAAAAGAGTGAGACAATTGTCCCACTCTACTATATAGATTGTAACGATATAAGAAGATTATTCCTTAACTTGAATTTCAACTTCTGCCGTTTGATAAATACCTGCACAAACAGCTCCAGCTTCTGTAGATTCTTGAGGACTTGTTTCATGTCTTTTTCTCAAATATAGAGTATTTGTTCCGACGGTAAGATTATCAGTTTGTGTTGCAGGAATTACAATTGAAGTAGCTCCTGATGTGTTTTGATAAACATTAATACCATCAGTTTCGCCAGTTCCATCAATATATGCATAAACGCCATCGCCGGTTCCCAAAGCATTTCCAGTAAAAAACAGTTCATAAGAGCTACCTTTTACAATTGTATCAAGTGTTGCGGGAAGTCCAATTTCTGTTATATATGCCATATTTGAATAAGTCGTACCCTCTGTATTTGTAAAGACAAATTGTCCGGTATCTAGCATTCCGGTGTATTGTTTTTCATAATATGCGAGTGCTGATTTAAATCCTAACAAATCCTCATTGCAAGTTACTTGACTTGGATCTGTCAACTCTAGTTTCGTTCCAGTAATGCTACCAAAAAAGAAAGATGCTCTGGCATATGTTATGTCAGTTGATTCAAGATAAACCATTTCATAGCTTACATAAATCCTATCCTGATTAACATCTTCACTACTCTCACGCTCACATGAGCTAAAAAAACACACGGCAAAAGTCGCGATTAGGCTAATTATTATTGCTTTTTTCATAATCAATTGTTTTTGGTTTTAACAAATATACAAAATTATCTCATTGATTTAATAAATCTTGATTTTTTATTAAGGTCTTGAATCACGCTATTTTTGGGGAAACCCTCTTCTGAACATAGTTTAATCATTTGAACCGAAAAATTCTCATTTATTTCAAACCAAATCTGACCACCTTTCTTTAAGGCATGCTTGGCAATTTTTAAAATTCCTCTGTAAAACAGCAAGGGGTCTTCATCTCCGACAAATAAAGCAATGTCTGGTTCAAACTCAGTCACATTTTTATGCATTACTTTTTTCTCAGAATCAGTTACATAGGGCGGATTGCTTACAATGACATCAAACTTTTCATCAAAAGGAAAATTCTCCCCAGATAAAATATCGAACTGATTGAAAACAATGTCCACACTATTAACACTTGCATTCTTTGATGCCACTTCTAGTGAATTTTCTGAAATATCAACAGCATATACATTAGAGTCTGGCATTGCTTTTTTTAAACTAACAGAAATACATCCAGAGCCTGTTCCAATATCAAGAATATTGAGGTTCTTTTTAGTTTCATTTGACTTTACGATTTCACGTATTAGTATTTCTGTTTCCTGACGTGGGATTAAAACACTTTTGTCAACATAAAACTTACTGTCACAAAACCAAGCAGAATTTGTAATATACTGAACTGGTTCGCCACTCAGTAAACGTTTAGCATCATTTTCAAGAAAATCATATATTTCCAATTGAATTATGTCATCTCCTTTAATAATCAAATCAGTAGAAGACAAAGCCAATTTTTCTTGAATATAATATTTAGCAATCGAGCTTGCTTCATCAGCATCATAAAGTGCCAATAAAGACACTTTTAAATCTCGAATATATTGTTTAAGATTTTGCATAAATATAAGTACAAATATATAAGGAAATTATTTTTGGCAAGGATTTTGTTTTTAGCTAAACGGTAACTTTTTGAAAATGTCTGAATTTTTCTCCGGTAATCATTCCCAAACGATTGCCGGAGTTTTCTTTTTAATAATTATCTTAAAGTGTCAAACTCGCCAGAATTCCGAATTCTGATGATATCCGAACTTTTTGCAGGGCTAAATTCGTCTAAATGAATAGGTACAATATAATCGGCCGCCATTTTAATTTCATTTGAGATGTCAAAAAACCCTAATGGACTCTTTTTTCCGGCTATGTTTGCAGATGTAGAAACAATAGGTTTTCCGTATGCTGTAATTAAACCTTGACAAAACTCACACTGAGCTATTCGAATACCAATAGAACCATCGGGTGAGACAAGATTTTTAGCAAGATTTTTGGCTTTTGGATAGATGATAGTCAAAGGACTAGTTGCTGCCTCAATCAACTGATATGCGACTTCTGGAACATATTCGACATAATTTTCTAGCATTTCCATACTGTTTACCAAAATAAGCATACTTTTAGTTTCTGTGCGCTGCTTGATTCCATATATAGAAGATACAGCCTTTGAATCATTCGCATCACAGCCCAAACCCCATATGGTATCTGTCGGATATAAAATTACACCAGATTTTTTTAATACCTTTATTGTCTCATCTATTAACTCTTTCATAAACTATTATAAAGACTCATAATATTTTTACTAACAATTTCTTGGTCAAAAAGTTTAGCCCGCTTGTATCCATCTCTTATCAATGCATTTGCCAATTCAGAGCTTTGAAGGACAGATCTTAATGCGATTCCGATACTTTTAGGATTTAATGAATCAACCTGAATTGCAGCATCCCCTGCAATTTCAGCGGGGCTTCCATTATCTGAAGTAATCACAGGAATTCCCGAATTAAATGCTTCTAATATTGGTATCCCAAAACCTTCGTAAACAGATGGATAAACAAAAATTCTACTGTTTTTATAAATTACTGGCAGATCTTCGTTTGAAACATTTTCTAAAACCAACACCCTATCTTGCATCTCATGTGAATCAACATAAGATTTTATTTGTTTATAATAAGGCGTTTTTCTACCAACAATAACTAGACAAATGTCAAGATTAAAATAATAAATTGCCTTTACGATATTTAATGCATTCTTTCTAGTTTCAATTGTTCCGACATTAAGAATATAATTGTCAGGAATTTTATACTTATCTAAAATTTGCTTTGCACTTTGTTCTGTATGCTTTATTTTAAATCTCTCATTACAAGACTGATATATTACCTTAATTTTGCTGTCTTTGGTGCCAAAATGCTTAATAATATCTTTTTTTGTCTGATGGCTTGTTGCAATAATTTTATCAGCAATCTCACATGCGTGTTCAAATTTCTTAAGATATATTTTCCTGTCTAAATATGAATATAATGATGGAATCTCAAGAAAAATCAGGTCATGAATTGTTACAATCTTTTTAACATTAGCCTTGCCAATACTAAAAGGTAATTCATTACTAAGACCATGATAGATATCTAGCTTAGAATTAATAATGTCCTTAGTTATAGAAAAGGATCTCCAATATGATTTTCCAGCCTTTGATGATGCTTTGGGGGAAATTAAATTAAATTGATATTTTAACTCCAGCAATTCGGTTTCTTTTTCGGGACTAAACAAAACATATTCATTCTCGGGATAATTATCCTGCAGAGATCTTATAACGTCTCTGCTGTAATTTCCAAGACCACTTTTGTTACTATATGCGCGTTTTGCGTCGAAACCTATTCTCATATTTATCGTTTGGAGTTCGAAATTCGACCCTTCGACTTACTTCGACTAAGATCAGCACAAGTCGCTCAGGGACCGAGTTCGAAATTTAAACCTTTATTATTTTACACTGCTACATCATTTTCTCTCAATGCATCGTTAAGAGATGTTTTTTTATTTGTTGATTCTTTTCGTTTTCCAATAATTAGTGCACAAGGAACCTGAAACTCACCTGCCGGAAACTTTTTAGGAATTGTTCCTGGTATAACCACAGATCGTTCTGGCACATAACCTTTATATTCAATAACGTCGCTACCTGAAACGTCAAATATTTTTGTTGAGCCAGTAATAACTACATTAGCCCCTAGAACCGCTTCTTTACCGATATGTACTCCTTCAACAATAATACATCTTGAACCAATAAAACAATCATCCTCAATAATTACCGGAGCTGCCTGAACAGGCTCTAATACCCCACCAATACCAACGCCACCAGAAAGGTGAACGTTTTTACCAATCTGTGCACATGAACCAACAGTTGCCCAAGTGTCAACCATTGTGTTTGAGTCAACATAAGCACCAATATTCACATAAGAAGGCATCATTATCACACCCGAAGCAAGAAAAGCTCCATAGCGAGCTACTGCATGAGGAACTACCCTAACACCTAGCTTATCATAATTGCTTTTTAATGGAATCTTATCATGATATTCAAAAATCCCAACTTCCATTTTTGTCATTTTCTGAATCGGAAAATATAGAATTACTGCTTTCTTAACCCAATTATTTACAACCCATTTATCATCATTTTTTTCAGCAACGCGAATCTCTCCACGATCAAGCATCCCAATTACACTTCGTATAACTTCAATAGTTTCTACGTCAATTAACAAGTCCCTGTTATCCCAGGCTAATTCAACTATCTTTTTGTATTTTTCAGACATTGGCAATTATTTTATCCCTCAAAATTAGTAAATTGATTGAAACTAAAAGAATAATGAAACAAATTATTTTGATTATTATTCGAGATTATTCTCATTTGAAAAGTGTTTAATTATGCTAATTTTATTTATATTCGCATATCTAAATAAATTTGAAATGAGTAATTTTGAAATCGGTCGATATTTTGAAGAATTTACAGTTGGAGAAATCATAAAACATGCTGCATCCAAAACAATTTTCGAGAGTGACAACAATCTGTTTTCGCTTTTAACAATGAACCACCATCCTTTGCATACTAATATTGATTATGCATCAAAACAACAACACAAAAAAATTCTTGTTGTCGGACCTCTAGTATTCAGTCTAGCTGTTGGAATAACAGTTCCAGACATCAGCGGAAAAGCTATTGCAAATTTGATGTACGAAAACATAGATCATATTGCTCCCGTTTTTATTAATGATACTATCTACGTCAGAACTGAAGTGCTTGAATGTAGAGAATCAAAATCGAAAAACGACCGTGGAATAATTTATGTTGAATCAGTGGCGTATAATCAAAACAACGAAGATGTTTTAAAATTCAAAAGAAAAGTTCTGATTAAAAAGCGTCCAAACTAATTAATTACATCACTTAAACTGACAAAAAACTGAGATATGAAAGAACTAATGAGAAGTTTAATGTTTGTTCCGGGACATAATGAGCGCCTTTTAAATTCCGCATCTCGTTCCGATGCAGACGTTCTTTTACTCGACATAGAAGACTCTGTGCAACCAGTAGAAAACAAACAGGTTGCAAGAGACAAAATAAAGCAATGGGTTGAATCCGGTAAATTTAAGAACCATCTTGTTTTCCCACGAATAAACGACAGGGAAAGTGGTCAATTATTAAGAGATGTTTATCAACTTAGTATTGATGGTGTTACAGGATTTATGTATCCAAAAGCAAAGCATGGCGATGATATTTATTTTATTGACAAGCTTTTAGAAACAATCGAATACGAAAAAAACATCCCAATAGGTACATTTAAGCTAATCCCACTTATTGAAACTACTGCTGCCGTTTTAAATGCTCAAGAAATATGCAAAGCATCAAGCAGAGTTGTAGCAATTGCTTTTGGTTGCGAAGACTTTGTTACAGATTTACAAGGGATCCATGACGACGAACATATTAGCATATTTTCACCTCGCGCATTAATTGCTATGGCTGCACGTGCAACTGGTGTAATTCCAATTGATACAGTACATATTAAAGTTCACGACTTAGAAGATTTAGAAGTAAATTTAAAACTTGCCAAGAAACTTGGATTTGAAGGAATGTTAGTTCTTAATCCTAAAGAACTAAAACTTGTTCACGATTACTTTTCTCCAACCGCACAAGAAGTTGAAGATGCACAAGAAATGCTAATATTATATAAAGAATCTCAAGCCCAAGGCAAAGGAGTCGCTGTAAAGAACGGCAAATTCATTGGCCCACCAATGGTTGGACTAGCAAATTCGGTTTTACGTAAACACGAAATGATATTAAAGAAGCCGAAAGTCAATAAATAAAGACAAATCCTGAAACGACTTATTTGATTTTTAGCATTAAATTTCGAACTCTATCCAATACAGGAGGATGCGAATATGAAACAAACACAACCCAAGGATGAGGAGTTAAATTACTCATATTTTGTGAACTGAGTTTTTTAAGCCCAGAAATCAGATTTTCAGCCAAACCATATTTTGCGGCAAAATCATCTGCCTGATATTCAGCTTTACGGCTCAAAAATGCCGAAACAATTCCAATAACTGAAGACAAAGGACTATATATAATTCCGAAAGCAATCAATGCAATATGAAAACTTGCTGAATCAACCCCTAGGGCCTGCGATAAAGTAGCACTGCCTACAAAAAGACCAAAAACAAACAATGTAAACCCGGTTTCGATAATTGAAGCAAACAAAGATTTATAAATATGTTTATGTTTATAATGACCTATTTCGTGTGCCAGAACTGCCAAAATCTCATCTGTAGTCATTTCTTTGATAAGAGTATCATACAAAACAATCCGTTTCTTAGGCCCCAAACCACTGAAATAAGCATTTGCTTTTGTCGATCTTTTTGAACCATCAATGACAAATATTTTGGAAATATTAAACCCTGTTTTTTCTCCAAAATTCATAATTGCACTACGCAATTCGCCTTCTTCTAACGGTGTTTGTTTATTAAATAATGGCACTATCAAAACCGAATAGAACATATTCATAAACACAGAAAAAGCAACAACAACAATCCAAGCAAATAGCCAAAACCAATCAGGATTAAGGTCATACAAATATATGATGAGAGAGAAAATTCCCCCACCTATAATACCCATTAACAACCATGATTTTATTTTATCTAAAATAAATATTTTGGGAGTAGTTTTGTTAAAGCCGTATTTGTGTTCGATTACAAATGTGTCGTAAATTACAAAAGGCATTGAAAGAAAATCCATTGCAAGAAACAATACTGCAAAGAATAAAATTGGTTTTAGAATGAAATGTTCAGTAACATTACCAACCAGTCCGTCTACAAATGCAAAGCCATTAAACAACAACATAAGTACAATCAAAACAAAACTAAACAAGGAACTAATTATCCCAAAACGATAATTCTCTGTTTTGTACAGCTGCTGCTTTTTATACTTATTAAAGTCGTAGACATCCTTTAATTCGTCAGGTATTGGTTTATTGAACCAAGAAGCATTTAAAAAATCAAGTATTTGTTCAAAAAAGAACCCAATAACAACAATGAAAAAAATGATAATAAAAATCAATTCGCTACTCATGTTTTTTTTGCAAATTTAATAATAATTAAAACTCTGCTTCTATGTTTTATTTTCTATTACTTAAATACAATTTTTCAAGGAAAATACTGTTACTAAAATTGTATCATTATTTTTATTAATTTTGTGACATGAAAATTTCAAGAATCATACTGATATTTTTAACTGTACTAATTGCAAACAACAGTTTTGCACAAATAAAGGACAGCGCTATAAACATCTGGCAGTGTGAAATAAATTATTCTTTTCAGTTTCCTGGCGGCGATATGGCAGAAAGATTTGGGAATAATTCAACTATCGGACTTGGTTTAAATTATAAGTCCAAATCAAATTGGACTGCAGGTTTTGAAATAAGTTATTTATTTGGAGGAACAATTAATAATGGAACTAGCATTCTTGAAGGTCTAATGACAGAATCTGGTCAAATAATTAATGAATTCGGAGAATATGGAACTATCTTATTAACAGAAAGAGGATTTTATTCAGGAGTAAAATTTGGAAAAGTATTCCCTATATTGGCCCCAAACCCAAATTCAGGAATTGTTTTTAATGTTGGTGCAGGTTTATTACAACATCACATCCATATTGAAAATAAAGATAATAATACTCCTCCTGTACTTGATGATTATAAAAAAGGTTATGATCGACTAACAAATGGGCTTTCTTTACGAGAATTTCTTGGATACCAGTATCTCGACAATAAAAACTCGCTTAACTTCTATGTAGGAGTTGAATTTTATCAAGCATGGACAATGAGTCGCAGAGATATTAACTTCGACACTATGGAAGCTGACAATACCGAAAAACATGATTATCTAATAGGGATCAGAGCTGGCTGGATACTTCCACTCTACAAAAAAAGTCCTGACAAATACTATTATTACTAATAATGTTGTTTTATACTCTATCTACAAGGACCTACTTTTTGGCAATAAGAATTGCATCGCTTTTCAACTCGAAAGCAGCAAAAATGATTCATGGTAGAAAAGATTGGAGAACCAAGCTAAAGCAACAAATTGAACCTAATCAAAAATATATTTGGTTTCATTGTGCCTCATTAGGAGAGTTTGAACAAGGAAGACCTTTGATTGAAAAATACAAAAGCGACAATGATTATAAAGATTATAAGATAGTTTTAAGTTTTTTCAGCCCAAGTGGATATGATATCAGAAAGGATTACGAATATGCTGATATTGTCTGCTATTTGCCATTTGATACAAAATCTAACGCAAAAAATTTAATAAGTATTATCAATCCAGAATTTGCTTTTTTTGTCAAATACGAATTCTGGTATCACACTCTAAAGCAATTATACAATAAAGACATTCCAGTTTTTCTTATTTCTGCGATCTTTCGTAAAAATCAAATCTTTTTCAAAAGAGCTGGTAAGGCTTACCACAAATGCTTGTATTTCTTTGCGCATATCTTTGTCCAAGATGAAAACTCAAAAACTATTTTAGCTAAAACAGGAATTACAAAAGTAAGTGTATGTGGCGATACTAGAATAGATAGAGTAGTCCAGATTGCATCTGAGGAATATCACAACGAAATTCTTGAAAAATTCACATTAGGGGGAAAAAATATAGTCTGTGGCAGCACTTGGCCAGAAGATGAAGAAATAATTTCAGAATTGATAAACGAATCGGACGATAACTTTCGAGTTATTATTGCACCACATGAGATAACTGAAAAACACCTAAAATCACTAGAATCATTGATAATACCGAGAGCTGTCAGATTTTCATCAATAAATGGAGACTTGCCAAAGGACACAAAAGTTATCATTATAGATTCAATTGGCTTACTTTCAAAGCTTTACAGATACGGAACAATTGCCTATATAGGTGGAGGATTTGGTAAAGGGATTCACAACATACTTGAGGCGGCAGTTTACAATATTCCTGTAATTTTTGGGCCTAATTACGAAAAGTTCAAAGAAGCTGTAGATTTGATAAATTTGAAGGCTGCATTTTCGATAAAATCGAAGCCTGACTTAATACATATAACAAATGAGCTTTTGAAAGACCCTTCCCGCGTTGTTGAAATACGCAATTTAACAAAAGCCCATATTAATCAATCTGCCGGCTCTACGCAATACATCTTCAATAAGATGCATAATATCGGTGAATTTTAGCATTTCTAAGACTATTTTATTTTTAATTAATTGTTAATTACTTTTTCTTGAAGCCACTTCAACTTAAGCATTATATGTCATTGATTTTCAGACCAATGCCGTCAATTTCGACCCTGATGCCATAAATTAAACAGTTCATTGTTAAAAAAAACAATTAAAAAATCTGTATTCCTTAAAAAATCAGTAGTTGAGCGGTTAATTTTTTTTTTTGCTAAAACACTTGCATTTATTTAAGTGTCTGATTTTACGACTATTACAAATACAGCTATTTTATAATCTTTTATGTGTTAATAACCTAATGTTTTTTTCTGGTTAAAATGATATAGTTTTATGATGCGAAATTTGCCAAACTATTCAGGCATTTTTAAATTAGTGGGGAAAAGACATATTAAACTAATAAAGATTATAAGAATATTAACATCAAAACTAAAGTAGGATTATGTATCTGAATGATAAAATGAAGGA
>Ga0075120_10003805_pt1 | contig 10193 bp, 5 predicted proteins | sample AntAceMetag02UKL_FD_69792 | JGI IMG/M metagenome (GOLD analysis project Ga0075120, IMG submission 69792) | Saline lake microbial communities from Ace Lake, Antarctica - Antarctic Ace Lake Metagenome 02UKL | ecosystem: Environmental > Aquatic > Non-marine Saline and Alkaline > Saline | place...
GTGCTTACCCAAGCTTTTACATTCTATATCAAAATCAAATTTTTCATATCCATCTACACTAACGCCTCTTGTCTCTACTATTTCATTATCAAATAAAACCCTTAATTCCCCGCCTACCAGGGCGCTTGTAAAAATACCAACAGTGAGGGCTATGTCTTCATCCTCAAAATATTCATTTGCGCCTAAATGCACAGTGACTTTTATCTCATTTCCCACATCTAAAAATAATGCGGCCTGAGCAGCCATTTCTTCGTCCTGATAAAATTTATATACGATCTGATACATGCCCGACACTTCAAGCTCAGGAGATATCTCAGCGCTAAAAGTATTTAAGCCCTTTTCTAATTCAATATCCTCGTCAATGACATCTTCGCTATTAGAGTCAGGCCAGATTAATTCTGCGACAAGACGCGCAAAGACATCTTCCGGCGAATCGATCTTCCAATCAAGCAATATTGTTTCTCCATTCTCATAACGGCCCTTGTCACAGCCAGCTTTAATTATCGTTATAGATGGCTTCTCTTTTTCCCCGTCTTCTCTATTCAGCAAAAAGGAATCCAGATAGACTGACTTGCCTGATTTAAAATACATCCCATAATAGATCTTATCCTCTCCGCTAACGTCCGGAATACTAAAGGCCAGCTCCGCTGAATCCACTAACACAAACTCTTTTCTTTCTTCAAACCCGCTGCACCTCGCCTCTGCAAAAAGTTCAACATTTTCTGCTGAGCCTCTATTATGAACGACGATTTTAAAAATATTATTTTCAAATTCAGCCTCGACCTCTATCTTGAAGCCGTTTATTTTAAAATCAATGACATGTCTTTCGCCTTCAAACACGTATTCAGCCTGGTATTGCCCTTCTTCTAGATCTATGGGTAGGGTAAATTCGAATCCGAGCTCCTTGGCTACGCCCGGCTCTATAAACTCGGACAGGGTATCGCTAAATAAATCCTTAAATCTAAAATCAATACTGCACGCGCCTCCTTTATTGCCATTATTTACTGCCTCGAATCTAAAATTGGCCTTTTCGCCGGCATTGAATAAAAGGCCGACCTCGTCTATATAGGAAACTCCTATGTCCGGCAGAGGTTCTTCTCCCAGCAGCGCATCTGGATCTCCCACATAAAATGTCTCTGTGGACTGCGCGTTCTTCTTTGGATCTGACGCACTCAGCCCGGCCACTAGATAATATTTACCGATCTCGTCAATGCCGGGTATCTCAAGCTCAATCTCCATTTTATTCTTTATGTCTTCGAGCTCTATCTCCTGCCTAAGAAGCGCAGGGTCTTTTAAAGGATATTCATCGTCAGGCACGTAGAGAACCATCAGCCTGTATCTTAAATGAGAAGATTCGCTGCTGTACCTGTCCTGGACCTGTATGAAATAATTTGAAGGCTCATCTGTTTCAAACTGCATCTCTATATCCTCGCCGCCAGAACCTGCGGTTGAATCGATCCATGACACACGCGTCTCTTTGTAAAGCTTTATGTAAGGCCGGATATTTGCAGGCACATCATACAGGTAAACAGTCACCAGTCCTTTATCAGGTATGGACAGTCTATAGAAATCAGAGTCATTCTTTACAGCAATAGTAGCAAAGTAGCTTTGGCAAAAATTGGCAAGCACTGCCTCTTCCCTGGTGTTGTTTGGCTCGTATTCGTCAAGCGTGTTGATAAAGAATGATTTAAATGAATAAATCTCAAGTGAAGAGAAACTCGAATACCAATCTTTTACCATTAGAAAATACCGGCCGCTCCCTCCTATCTCCGTCTCTAGCTCTATGTTTTCTCCTGAAGCTCCGCCTTTCTGCGAGATCACATTGCTGGTCACGGAATCGTATATCTTTATAGAAGGCCTGAGGCCATCAGGCACCTCAGGCATCTTGATAAATAGGATCCCTTTCTCATCTATATCAAATACAAAGAAATCTTCGTCAGTATTTGGAAACATAGTGCAGATCAATTCTTGCTTTATGTCGATCTCTGTGGCTGTTGCAAAATCATGATTTGGCTCATATTCATCTGAGCCTGAGATGAGGTTTACCTCTAATGCATACTCTTCCTCTGAAGAAAAACTGTTATATCTATCTTTCAGGTGTATAAAATATTCGCCTGGGTTAACGATCTCTAAGGAATACTCTATGCCTTCTCCGGAAAGCGCGCCTTCAGTGCCCCGCCAATTGCCACTAGAATCATGGATTATAATATATGGGCTGAGGCCATCTGGCACGCCTGTCAGAAATATATCCAATATCAAAGCTGTATCGACCTGAAACTTAAAAAAATCCTCGTCGCCATAGTCATAAATACTGCCGCTCACAATATTGCCTGATGTTACTTCATTGGCTGTGTCAAAATAATCGTTAGGCTCGGTTTCAATAAAAAAGGACTCCTCGGCTTGTCCGTTTACAGTGGACTCACTCGAAGAATATTGTTCGAGCGAGTCGAGAACAATATTATTATCGCTCTCGTTTATCTCTATCGTCTCTGTGACGCCGCCGGGTTGGATCTTCAACGAATAAGTACCCACAGGCAAATGCCTGAACTCAAAGCTGTTATCCGTTATAACAACAGCATTCCTTGCGCATGCGTCTGATCCAGCCGCGCTGACCGGCTCCAGGACAACCTCGGCGCCCACTGCATTTTCAATCGTACCGTAAAGATCCCCGTACTTGGCAGGCGTCAGCGTAAAATCAAGCTCGTTCTCTCCTGGCAGGATCTCCACGTTTTTTGTGACGCTGTCAAATCCAGGCGCCCGGATATTTAAAACCACATTGCCTCTCTTGATCTTTTCTAATCTATATTTACCGTCTTCATTTGTACAGACGCTATTTATCAACGCGCCCCTGACAGGTTCGCCCTCATCATCCCTTATTATTCCCCACAGGTCCCCGGTTTCCACTGTCGGCAAAACCCTTATATCCAGCATAGCTTCATCTATGTTCGCACCCTTATTATCAATTATCACCTTTGCTAAAACAGGCTCGCCCGGGCTATATACAAGCTCTGCCATCTCAATGGTCAAAAGTTTAAAAAATGTATCACCGCCGCCGTTCTTTTCAAAGATCAACGGCCACGGCACGTCAATATTAACGTTTGACTGGCCTACTAACCTGTCATTTGAAAAAACATTTAGTTTTATGCTATACATGTCCCTTGGCGCGTCATCGGGTATTTCAAATTCGTGATCCCGGATATCCTTCTCGCCCTCATTTAATCTCACTGATTTTGTATTATAATAAACCTCTCTGTTATCGGAATCGATGATATTCAATATAATGAAAAGATCGATAGCTGCTTCTGAATTACTTAATACGGCGCTCTCTATTAACACGTTTTCTCCCGGCGTATATTGCATCTTATCGGTTTTTATAGACGCCTCTGTGATAGGCTGAAAAATATTTATTCCTCTTTCTGCGCGGCCCAAATAACTGTTCTCGGAAGAGTAAAATTTTGCCATGATCCTCTCTGTCTTGGTGACCGCTATCTTTTTATCAAAAGAGGTGAGTTTTTTAGCCGGGGCTTCTATCGTCTCTGTAAATTCTATTTCGTGGAGCCGCATTTCTCCTTTGCACCTTATGGTCTCGTCTTGGTCAGTATTATTCCTGATGTTAAAAGTAAATACAGCCTCGTGGCCCGTGATGTAGTTTTCATTGTCACTGGTTATGTCAAATACAAAGTCCGAATCTACTACGCTGCCTTCTGGCGGCTGGGAGAAACAAAAATAAAATCCTTCTGTCTGCGGTTGGATGATATTGTCGCCAGAGTCATATAGCATATAATCCACGCGGTAGATCCCAGCCTTTTTTAAAACGATTCCAGGGCTATATTGCGCCTCGCCTGCAATATTTTCCTCGAGTGTGTCGCCATCCGGAGACCTTAATATCATCTTGATCCTGTCAAAGCCTTCAGGGCACTCTATTGCCTGTTCAAACTCTTCTCCGATCTTATATTCCGGCAGTTCCCTGCTGTTTTTGGACCATCTGACAATACCCCTTACAAGATCAATTTCAGACTTATTTGTCTGGCCGTTTGTATAGCCCCATCCTGAATATAGCGCAGCTGTTATTACCATGCCTTTTCCATAATTGTACATGAGTATGGCCGGCATCAAGTTCTTGGTCCTTCTTAAAAGTATTTTTGCGCCTTCAGGATACTCAGTAAAATATCCATCTATCTTTACATCAGGGTAAAGTCCGATTTGGTGAGAAAGGATCTGGTGAAAATCCTCGATATATGCCGCCTTTGCATAGCAGAGTGCGTCTTCCTGCCAGCCATAGCCTTTAAGCTCGCCTGTCGGGAGCGCCTCAAAATCATGGCCATATTGCTGGGAAAAACATATCAGCGTGCCGCCATTCTCCACGTATTCAGACAACTTCTTTCTAAATATAGAGGAACCGGAAATCCCGGACAGCCCGCCAGTAGGGATAGCTAAGACCTTTTGCTCATCCACTATAGACGGACTAAAGGTATGGTCTATGATGCGGACAGGCTCTTCAAGTTTTTCTATGATCAATCTTGCAAGATCAATATAATACCCATTGGCCAGGATAGCTATGTCAGGGCACTGGAGATATTCTTCCTGGGCCGTCGCAAAGGAGTCTTGCAATATCTTATTCTGCTCGGCCAATACATCCTGCCATTTAAAAATAGCTTCTTCCTCTGACGCGCCCTGGTCTATTTCCTCCTGCGCCTCTTCAAAAATAGAAATGGCCTTCCAGTATTTGAGAAGATTGACTTTGCCTTTTCTGCCTGCGATCCTCAGGTACAGGTCAAATAATTTTCGCGGACTTATATCTATTTTCTTCGCAAATGTCACAACGTCATATGTGTCATCTGGATGGTCGATGCCTGTGCCTGGCCCCAATAAAAACGCCAGGAGGTTCTTATCCTTGTAGGGTTTATAACGGTTAAAGAAACTGCTTTCCTCTCCTTTTTCCAATTTATCAAGCAGCGCCTTCATGACAAGTCCGCTGTTACAAAAATTAAAATGGTCCAGCCCTATAAAATATTCATAACCTATATCGTCTCTGTCTTCGATCACAGGACTCCAGTCTCCTACCACCCAATCTTCGTCTCCTATGGCAATAAATGTTTTTATGCGCTCGTCTGGCCCAAGGCCTTCTATGCTTTTCAGGAAAAGGCTCTCGGGCATCAGTTCCTTTCTGAGGGTCTCAGACTCCATCCTTCCGCCCGGGATCCAGACCTTGCTGCTCAAAAGTTCCAGGCAATATTCATAAGCAGTGATGCTTTGGGTAAAAACAGACGGGATGACCTGCGCTGTATTCTTTATATTCGCTACTCTATTTGTAGAGCCGTTGTTGGGCGGGGCGAGTTCTATTATTGTGCCAATATTGTTTCTGTAATTGATCAAGCCCTGCGAGCGGGAATACGCGGTAACAGCCAGGGCGCCTGTGGAATGAGTTATTACATCTGCTTTTGTGTAGTTGCGGCCAGGGAGGCTGTCATTGAGATAACCTATGCCATGCTGCAGCGCAGTTCCAACATCATCGCCAAGTTCTCTGACGCCATAGCCCCACGAATCTCCTACAACAGGTCCATCGACTATATTATCGCCGTCTGTATCAACTGAATTGCCGCGCATGTCAACGACAATGACGTCGTAGCCGTTGTATGTTAATTCATCTACATAATCTTTTTTTTTATTACGCCAGGCTATCCCGCTTGAGTTAAAACCGTGGACCAGTAATACTGGTTTTTCTTTAAAATCATCTCTTTTGCTTTCGTGAACATATATATTTATTTTTGCGCTTTTAGTACTATCGACTGTAATGAATTTTTCTACATCAGTATCTGCGAATAGACTGATACCAAGAAATAATGAAGACAATGCTACTATTGAAGAAATGATTAGCTTCATCTGAATCATATCAACCCGCATTGCAATTAAATTGCAATGCGGGTTCAAAACTTTTATTAAATTATTGAATTAACTTTTGTGGATTAGCTTCTCCAAAATCCAAAAACCAGAAAGTATCATCTTTGAGGAAGATCTTCTTTTTGTGTTTCTCTGACTGGTCGGATATTACAGCTCTATTTATTAGATCAAACGGTTTTCTTTGTACAATCTCATCATTATCTGTCTTATATCTTCTGTCAGTCCCATCTGGATCAATTGTCCAATATCTGTTACTTGCAATATGCACGCCCCACATATCATGCTTGGTCAATCTTTGACAGAAGGCTATCTTTCCACCCTTTGTCCACTCAGGCGAGTGCATGTCTACCTTATAAAAATTCCTCCACTTGCGCTTTTTGAAGAATCTTGCGATATGGTTTGAAGGTGAGCGATCTTTAAAGGTGAGCTTCTTAAGATTGGCGCCATCTATATCTACGACCCATACATCAGTATTTCCTATCGGTGTCAGCGCGCTAAAGGCGATCTTGTCTTCATCAGGCGAGAGCTCAAAATCCACTATCTTTACTATCTGGTCCCTGGCATCTGGCGACGCAGCGCTACAACCAGCAATTATAATAGCAATAACAACAACCCAAAAGGCTGTCTTTGCCATAAAAAACCCCGTAACTTTACATTCTTGCAATGCTCAAGTGTAAAGTTAGATCTTTTTTGCCTTCTTTAGCTTGCTCAGGCTGGTCAGCAATGCGGAATATATGTCTAATGTGGCAGGGCCGCTCTCATTGACCATGCTGAAGAGTTTCTTCTTTTTGTAATCAGATGAGTTGATCCTTATCTCAGGCAGAAAAAGTTCGTAGACATACACGTCTAAGATGTCTGCGATCTTACAAAGTATTGGGACTGTAGGGATTTTTTTGCCGCTTTCAATCCGGCTTATATAGGTGGTATCGATCTCAGCTGCTTCTGCTAATCGCTCCTGGGTAAGACTCCTGGAGAGGCGGATGCTTCTTACTCTATTAGGCAGTATTTCTCTAAGATTTGGTAGATTATTCATTGGAATATCCTCTGTATTATACGATTGGTTGACTAAAAAGAGAATAGACGTAGAGTCATAAAATAATGACCCACAGTCATATTTCCCTTATGACAATTAAAAAATGGTAGGCTCTAACTTTACACTGGGTAGATGCGTAGGCTACCCATATGGGTAGCCTACGCATCTACCCAGCATCTCTTGCAATGCTCAAGTGTAAAGTTATCTTAGCTCTAGTACCCGATGGAAATTAGGACGGATTTTAGATTTGCTGGGACCACAGTGGGGTTTTTTATGGATTTTATGGCGCGGTCAGGATCTTTTAGGCCGTGGCCGGTAAGGATGCAGACGATCTTGGGGTTCTTGGCTTTCTTGAAGTAGCCAGATTTACTAAGCTTGATAAGGCCTGCTACTGATGCTGCTGATGCAGGCTCTACGAATACGCCGTCTTTATTTGCGAGGAGCTTGTAGGCGCTGAGGATCTCATCATCTGAGACCATGTCTATTAGGCCGCCTGATTCATCGCGCGCTGCCTCTGCGCTTTTCCAGCTGGCAGGGTTTCCGATGCGGATGGCAGTGGCTATGGTCTCGGGCTTCTTGACTGGCTTGCCTCGCACAATAGGCGCTGCGCCCTCTGCCTGGAACCCGCACATCTTTGGAAGGCTCTTTATCTTACCTTTTTCCTTATATTCTTTATAGCCCTTCCAGTAGGCTGTGATATTACCGGCATTGCCAACAGGGATAAAATGAAAATCTGGCGGACCTCCGAGCTGATCACATATTTCAAATGCTCCAGTCTTTTGCCCCTCGATCCTGTAGGGATTTATTGAATTTACAAGCTGGATAGGATAGTTAGCGCTGATCTCTTTTACAAGATTAAAGGCGTCGTCAAAATTACCCTCGACTGCAATGACCTGCGCGCCATGGATGAGCGCCTGTGCCAGTTTCCCAAGCGCAATAGCTCTCTCTGGTATAAGCACCACGCACTTTATCTTTGCCTTGGCTGCATACGCAGCTGCTGATGCAGAGGTATTACCAGTGGAGGCACAGATAATAGCATTCTTCCCCTCTTCAATGGCTTTTGAAACAGCCACAGTCATGCCCCTGTCTTTAAATGATGCAGTGGGATTAAGGCCTTCGTATTTTAGATAGACCTCTCCATTGACCTGTTCTGACAGAGTGCGTGAATAAATAAGCGGGGTATTGCCCTCGTTAAGTGTTATTACAGGGGTCTTGTCTGTTATTGGTAAGAAACTCTTATATTTATCTATCAAGCCATTCCACATAACTTACGCCTCTAGTCTGATAAGAACGGTTTTTCTCTTTATAGTGGAGAGCTTATTGATCCTTTTCAATGCCATCTGCATATTTTTCTCTTTTGCGTCATGGGTCAGCATTACAATAGGGACTACATGCTCTTCTCTTCTTTCCTTTTGTACCACACTGGCAATGCTAATGCCATAATCCCCTAAAATATCCGCTATATTTGCCAATACGCCAGGCGTGTCTATTGCAGAAAAATGCAGGTAGTATCTGGTGACGATCTCACCCATCTTCTTTATATTTTTTATCTCCACCCTTTTCGAGGTGACGACCTTGAAGGATTTTCTGCCGTATAAAATGGAATGGGAAATATCGATTATATCGCTCAAAATAGCGCTAGCAGTAGGAAGCTTACCTGCGCCCTGGCCGTAAAATACCTGCTTACCCACAAGGCCAGCATTTATAAATATGGCATTGTAAACACCTGAAACAGAAGAAAGTAAATAATGCTTAGGTATTAGCGCTGGGTGCACCTTTGCCGTCAATTCCTTGCCTTCGCGCTTTGCGATAGCAAGCAATTTAACCGCATAGCCCAGATCCTTTGCGTATTTAATATCCACCGGAGAAATATTCTCAATCCCCTCCACATAAATATCCTTCATCTTCACTCTTTTGCCAAACGCAAGATAAGAAAGTATCGCAAGCTTATGAGCAGAATCCAGGCCTTTTATGTCAAATGAAGGATTGCTCTCGGCATAGCCTTTTGACTGGGCCTCTTTAAGCGCAGCCTTAAAGCTGGCGCCCTCTTTTGACATCTGGGTCAAGATATAGTTTGAGGTGCCATTCAATATTCCCATGATACTGTAAAAAGTATTGGATATCATGCCTTCGCGGATAGACTTGATTATGGGCACGCCTCCTGCCACGCTCGCCTCAAATAAGATATGCCTGTCCAGCATTTCAGCCTTTTTAAATATTTCTTCGCCATGCATTGCCAGAAGCAGTTTATTCGCAGTCACCATGTGCTTGCCTGACTCGAGCGACTTTATGACGATCTCCTTTGCAGGATGCACCCCGCCTATAAGCTCTACCACCACGTCTATATCAGGGTCATGGATTATTTTATTAATGTCCTTTGTAAACATCTTCCGTGGGACATTGACGTCGCGCTTTGACCTCATATCCTTATCGCATACTAAAGAAAGATTCAGATCGATCCCAGTCCTGTCGCGAAATAACTTCCGCTTGCCGAGCAAAAGCTTTACCACTGCAGAACCTATCGTCCCGAAACCTATAACGCCGATGTTTATTTTCCGGCTCATGTTATTCACCTTTTTGTTTTTTTTGTGAACTATTTTCAACTACCCTTTTTATTGCTTCTAGATCTTCATCTCTCATCGCTACAAACCTGCCCCTGGTAACATAAGATGAGCCGGTTCCTCGCTTATTTGACTCTATGACCTTTAGCTTTACATTAATATAATCCGGGGCACCAGGGATCCTTACCTTAAGTTTTAATATTGTATCCGGCGCAAATGACCTATCTGTTGTAAATTTAATACCGCCTGCCGAGATATCTCTGGTCTGCGTTACATCTGTCTTTGCCTGCCCAGTAGAGACATCAGTATAAGAGACCACAAAGGTACTATCTAACCTTGCAAATTTCCTCCTCTCAAAAAAATAACCCTGAGGACCTAATGTTTCTTCATTCTGTGCCATAGTGTCCCTCTATTTCTGGCCCTGTACCAGTCGCTTCGCTATTCCAGTACAAGTCGAAGGATGCTCCGGTGCAGGGCACATGAACCACTTATATACTAAATGGCGAAGCCATGAACCCGAGCATCAAATCGACCATACTGGAATAACTTAGCGAGTGGTTCATGGTCGGGGCGGCTGGATTCGAACCAGCGACCCCCTGAACCCCATTCAGGTGCCCTAAGCCAACTAGGCCACGCCCCGATGTTCATATTCGCTAAAGAATTATACCATATAGATACGTAGGATTCAAATTATATCA
>Ga0075120_10003816_pt1 | contig 10178 bp, 12 predicted proteins | sample AntAceMetag02UKL_FD_69792 | JGI IMG/M metagenome (GOLD analysis project Ga0075120, IMG submission 69792) | Saline lake microbial communities from Ace Lake, Antarctica - Antarctic Ace Lake Metagenome 02UKL | ecosystem: Environmental > Aquatic > Non-marine Saline and Alkaline > Saline | place...
ATGTACCTAATAATAGCATCTCTACTAATGATTTTTCAGAACTAAGTCTTATTCTATTAACCGAAGGCTGTAAAATGTTACTATTGAAAGATTACTATCCTCCTTCAAGAAGAACAAGTTTTGCAGTAGGCTCTATAATCAAATCGAGCTGGATAAAAAATCACATTTTCCCAAGTATAAATGCGATGATGAAAACTAAACCTCCGATTTGGCTTGATACAAATTCCTAATTGTATTTTTTTAACGCGAACCATATAACTTCCTAACTTCTAAAATAAGTTAGGACAACAATTATGCTTCACTAAATGCATTAATCTTGTACAAAAAAATACAATATGAAGCATTATAAATATTTTTCGATAATAACAGGATTATTTGCAGCCTGTTTGGTTATTTCAAATATACTTGATACTAAATTTTTCCAGATAGGACAAACTGCATTTCCTGCTGGAATTATCCTTTTCCCCATTGTTTACGTTTTTGGGGATATTTTTACTGAAGTATATGGTTATGCACAAAGTAGAAAGGCAATTTGGACGGGTTTCTTTTCATTATTGTTAATGGTAGTATTTTTCGAAATCGGAAGACGTTTACCTGCTGCTTCGTTCTGGGAAAATCAGGAGGCTTTTAATGATATTCTAGGAAAAGTTCCCCGCATAGTAGTTGCCTCAATTACTGCTTATTTTGTGGGTGAATTTTCAAATTCCTTCACAATGGCAAAACTTAAACTGGTGCAAAAAGGAAAATCTATGCCTGTACGATTTGTTGCTTCAACATTAATCGGACAATTTGTTGATACTTTTGTATTTATTATCATTGCATTTGCCGGCACAATGAGTTTAGGTAATATGATTACTGTACTTATTTCATCATGGCTGTTTAAAGTTGCCTGGGAAGTATTAGCATTACCAATTAGTGTTCCCGTAGTAAAATGGCTAAAAAAAGTAGAGAATGAAGACTATTATGACAAAGATACCAACTTTAACCCTTTCAAACTCTCTTAGGTTTTCGATTAAGGAAAGTGTAACAAAAACTGAGGTGTCAGATTTTAAAAACAAATGGTGTGATGAGAACCAGATTATTTCTGGAATAATCTCGAATGGCATAGCTGATTGTTTCCAGGAACCAATTCTTGATGTGGGAGCAGGATTAGGAGATATTGCATTTAATTCCTTACACGATAAAAGGGTTATTTGTATTGATGTAAATAAAATAGGCAATGATGATTATCCGTTATCAAAAAACCATGAAAGACAGCACATAGATTTTTTTGATTACATACCGGAAGAAAATATTAATTCAGTATTCATTTCACATACTTTACAGTTTCTCGATGAGGACATTGAATTACTCCAACGAAAGATAAATGAAATTGCACCTGAATCAATTGTGCTCGTACTAAATAAAAACAATGACATTCTTGGAGATTTAATTGAATGGTCGGAGGAGAACTTTGCAAATCCAAATCCTGAAGTCAACATTCCAAACTTCCCTGATGGTTATGAAATTCGTGAAGTTGTTGATTTTAAGGCCACTCTAAAATGTGAGTCATATAATGATTTGGCGACCCAGATTTCATATTTAATGCTAATAGATTTTGACGAAAATATAAAATCCAATTTGGTAGAGTATTTGAAACTAATACTTGATTCACCTGGATTTGAATTTAACCAACAAATAAAAATTTATTCAAAAAATGGGAAACAATAATTTACATACTTTATTCAACTTTATAGAAAATAAAGAAGTCCGTGAAAAACTAAAGATAAGTGAACCTCGAATTATAAGGGCATTTAACGAACAATTTTCAGGTTATTCTTTAAAAGCAGAAGATGTTCTTAATGATATAGTTCATGTTAAAGATTATGATGGAATTGTGGAGGTAAAAGATATTAGTTTTTATTCATATTGTGAACACCATTTTGCCCCTTTTTTCGGAAAAGCAAATGTTTATTACCAGCCTAATGAAATAATAACCGGTCTTGGCAAAATAGTACGTTTAGTAAGAGATGTTCATGGACGTAGATTACAAATTCAGGAATTGATGACCCGTGATATTGCACAAGATATTATGAATGTTTTAAATGCTAAAGGAGTATTTGTAGAAACAACAGCCAAACATTTATGTATCTGTGGTCGTGGTCCTAAAGATGATAATTCTGAAACTACTGTTACTTACGGTTGTGGTACATTAAAAAAATGGTATCTTTGCAAAACATGAATTTTGAGTTCAGGCATACAGACGATTATGAGATAATTATATCCCATGAAGCACAAAAAGAGGGTAGAGATTTTCATGCATTAGTCAATAAGTATTTTTCCGATAAGGACGATCTTATATTTTGTTTGCTTGAAATGGTAACATTAAGTGATATTGATGCTATTGGAGAAACCTATCTTTATTCAACTTATACTAAAAAAGAAAGTCAGGAAATTCTAGCCCAATACAAAAAAATTGTCAATAAAGTTTTATCAACTTTTGATAATTCAATCTCAGAATACCTGGATTGGTATAAAAGAAGTTCATACATTCTTATCAAAGCAAATCAGGTTGAATATTTTTTTCCATACCAGGCACCAAACTGGGAGCAGGAACCTAGTTCTGTTGAAAATGAGCATGACCGTTCAAAATATGGTAAACAAATTGAAAACCGTTTAAATGAAAAGCAAATACAGAAATATTTGCAGTATTATGCTAATCTCCTGCATAAAGAACTAGGCTTCAAAGAATACCCACATTATTGCATTATTGTTAGACCTATCTCTGTAGTTGAAGGGAAAGAAGTTATTCCGTTAGGCAATTCATACTTGCATTTTGCAACTATGAATGAAAGAAATATTGATTTTTATTTGCACCTAATCAATGATTTTTTAATAGTTTGGTTCAAACGAAAGGGTGTAAAAATAATTCGTGAGATTCAGCATAAAACAATAGTGGACTATAAAAACAAGAAAGAAAAAACGAAAAGCTATTTACCGCATTTTACCACATTACATTCTGCTGCTAGAAAAAGGTTATCACGTAAACTTGATCCGATTAATTTATCTCTTGAGGATTATTATGATGACCTTTTTAATAAGATCGAATTAAAACAGACTTATCTTAACAAGCTTAAGATTCTTAAGGAAAGTTCCTTTCCAAAGTTCTTTGAACTAAAAGAATACTTGACTAATCCTGAAAATAAAAGTTCACCAAACTTTTCAAATTTGTCAGAAGAATTAGGATTTTCTGATAAATTGTTCGGCATCCAAGGTCAGTCGGTTTTAAGCAAAAAGTACGATCAAGAACATTTCATTAAGACTTTGATTCGAAGAGAATTTTTTAAAATTGGCTTATTAATATTTAAAATTGAACCACATATAATTCGTAATATTTTAATGAATGCTGATGATATTATTTATAACTCTCAATCATCAGAAGCTGATTATACATACCTATGGACTGAATTATTTATTCCATGGTTAAAAACTTCCAAACAACACAAAAAAAGAAGTAACCGCATCATAGACAGTTTATCTGAATTTGAAAAATCATTCTTAGAAGACTGTAAAAAGTATTTAGCCTACATAAAAGTTACTTCTCCTAACTTCTCCCTAACTATTTAGTCTTCAATTATTCTTACCTTTTTAATAAGTCAGGATAACCAATTCTCATTTGAAATTGCTATTTCTTTGTCATCGTAACCAGGTTATTTCGGTAGCCACAAAAAATAAAACGATGAAAACAAAAGAATTAGGTAGCTGGGGTAAAATTAGTGAAGTTAATAACTCAACTCACATTACCCAAACCAATGCAAATGCTAAAGTAGGTAAGGGTGTACATGTTTCAACCTGTATTCCCGGAACACAAGTAAAAGTAAGAGATTACTTCGATGCCAATGGAAGGTATCAGGGTTCTTCATTTGGGAAGAACGGTTAGTGCTAATTATGGCTGCCCCGAAATGGGCAGCCTGTTTTGATTCATTCAAAAATATCAGGATTGAAATTTAACTAAAAAACTTACAAGGTGAAAACAAAAATATCATTTCCTTCTATGTTCAATTTTTTCACTATTAATCATAAAGGTGGGGTAAATATATATCTGGGAAATCTATATAATCACATTACGTTTGCAACTTTAACTTTTACCTCCCTGTTACTTCTATTTTCATGCACTTCATCAAAAGATATTTGGAATCCTAATCAAGAACAAAAGGTAACGAGTTCAAGGAGTCAAATACCGCAAACTACTGATAAATCAAAGGAAATTGAACCTGACTGGCTATACGCTTTTAATCCTGAATTTATCGTTGGTTATGCGCATGGTAAAACTATTAATGAGGCAAAGCAAGCTGTAAGCAGAGACATTAAGACCCAGATTGCAAAATTCCTTGGTGAGGAGGTCTCGATCCTTGAAAACACATCAACTAATAATATTATTACTGGCAGAGACAATGTTTTTTCGCGTGAGGTTTTTCAATTTGACCAACGCTTTAAAAGTGAATTTGAAAAACCTGTAATCAATTTTAATCCTCAAAATATCTTGGACTTTTATTGGACTAAAACCGGATCAACTGCAAAATATTTCATCAAGTATAAGAGTGGCCCAGCAGAAATTGAAGCCATCAAAATTGAATCAAGGAAAAGAGAGAAGAAGTTGCAAAATTTTATCGATTCACTGCTAAACATCGATGCTCTGAATACAATTGATGATTTACAATTAAGATATGCAGAATTAAAACATCTGCATAGATCATCAAGTCATATTAAGTTTCTTGATAGCCTGAGGATAAACAATGCAATCCTTAATATCGAACATTATTTCAAAAATCTTGAAATTAAAACCTTATCAGAAAAACAGGGAGTAATCCGATTTATTCTTCAAAGCTATGGTAAAAAAATGAGGTATTCAATCAAGCCGGAGGTAATACCACCAACAGGAATAACCATAGAAAACATCAGTTCACAAAACGGTGTTTGGACCATAAATTATTCAAATCCAATAAACATAGAAGGTGATATGTATATTTTTTATGAAAATTCTGATTTTGCTATTTACAGGGATGTAGGTATTAAAAAAGCTGAGGAGACTGATGTTGAAAGGAATGAAAACTCAAAGGATATAAATGTTGAAAAGGTATTAGTAAATTGTTTAGATGCAAGCATTTGGGATGGAGATATCCGGGAAATCGAAATAAATGTATTTATCAATTCTAACGTACTTGCAGAGATAAGCTCAATGGAGCTGGAATTGATTTCAAACGACCGGGGATCAAAAACATTTGAGTTTGATAATATTATCATTATAGAAAAAGGTAAAAATCAAGTTTCCTGGGTCAAATCATGTGATCTGCCTCGTATGTTTTTACGATCAGTCCACAGGTGTAATATTAAACTCAGCTATTCACAATTTGATGGGGTTCAAAATATAAAGTTTGAATCAATCCCGTTAACCATAAAAAATCTATAAAAAATGAAAAAATATGCACACATAATTTTTACCATTAGTCTGGTTGTAACGGCATCTACATTAACAGCCCAGGCGGATTTTGCGAGCCAATACAAAATTCAAATGGAAAAGATTAAAAAAGAAATCAAAACAAAACTGGCAGAGATGAAAGTTTTTGCCTCGGTTTTAAATGAATATCCGTCATCAGAATCAGAGATTACTAAAAACTTGACGAATGAATCTATTGTGTTTTGTAATTGGCCGGTAAACGGGGAATTAACTTCCGGCTATGGTTATCGAAGAGATCCATTTACACGTAAGCGGGCTTTTCACAATGGAGTAGATTTATCAGTTCCGTCAGGCACGCCTGTATATGCCGCAGCTAAAGGGAAAGTTAAAAAAGTTGGCCGAAATAAAAGATCTGGGAAATATATTATCATTTCCCATGGTGATAAATATGAAAGTATTTATTGCCACCTTTCAAATATAAATGTAATGAAAGGCGATAAAGTTACACCTGAAACCAAAATTGGAAGTTCAGGAAATACGGGCCGATCCACCGGTCCTCATTTACATTTTGAAATTCGTGAAAATGGCAAATCAGTAAATCCATTTTCTATTATTCATTAACCTTAAAATATATTTATTATGAAAAATTCAGTTAAAATTTTGTTGTTGACCTTAGCGGTCATGTTAGTTGGGACTCAAGTTTACTCAGACAATGAGCCTGACAAGAAAACTCAACGCACCATTAACAAAGCAATTAAAAAGGAAGCAAAACGGCTGGAAAAAAAAGGATACAGTGTCGAGCCTGGCGCTATATCAATGAATTTCCAGCTTCGCAGAAGTTATCAGAAAGAATTTGCAACTGATGGCAATGGGGCACCTCTTTACATTGTTGGTGTAGGAAGCGCTATTTCAGACATTGAAAATGCAGCACGCTTACATGCAATCAGCGATGCAACTATCAATGCCTGTATGTTGCTCGAATCTCAAATCATGGGCATGATAGAGCAGGATTACAACAATAAGCTCTACAGCCGAAATGAATTCCAGACGTTAAGTCAAATGAAAGGAGTCTTCTCAAACCTATTAGCCCAGTCGTTGCCTACAGGTATCCCTGTAACTGCTCTGGTTAATGATCATAAACAGTACTATGAATATCAGGTAAGAGTGGCTTATCCAATTAAGGTTCTTCGTCAAAATGCTCAAGAAGTAATATACGACATACTTAACAAAGAAAATGAAGAATTACGTAAGAAATTTGAGCGTATTACAAATTTTGAGAACCTGGGAAAATGACAGAAAAGTAAAGTTAACTGTCGAAGTGGGGAAATATAAACTCCACTTCTATTTACTAAAAAAACAAAATGAAAAAGTTTTTAATATTCAGCCTGTTAGTAATTGTTCTGACATCCAGTGCCTTGATAATCTATATTAATTTTTATAAAATAATATGGATATATGCCAGCGAATTTTTGCATTATTCCATATCATTTGGATTAGCATTAGTTGTTTATCTATTAGTTGTAAGGAAAAGACTGGCCTTTTTTGAAAACTTTTTTCATGAAATGACTCATGTCTTGTTTTCTCTACTCTTCCTTGAAAAAGTGAACCATTTTTTTGCTTCTTCCACTCATGGAGAAATTCAAACTAGTGGTTCTTTTCCCAATGTAATTTCAATTCTTTCGCCCTATTTTTTCCCGGTGGTTACATTTTTACTTATTGCTATATGGTCGATTTTCGACATCCACCAATTAAGGGTAATTGTTATTGTTTCCTATGGCAGTTTTATTGCCATTATGATAAAACAAATCAAGCAGGCTAAACAAGAGGTTTTATCATTCTCCTGGTATGGAGTCCTTTTTATAATTATTATGAATTTTTGGGTTAGCCTGTTTATTTTCTCCTGGGCATCAGGAAATAGCGAATTAGTTTTTAAAACTTTAATATCTCAGCTTTATGAAATCAAAACATTTTAATGCAGACGAGGAGCTTTACGTATTTGAAATATTTACAGATGAATTGCTCGAAAAGTTCAGCAAGTTCAACATCAATACAGTTGGACATTTACTAAGTGCTACCAAGGGATTAACAATGGTTCAGGGGTTGTTCGACTCTCAAGTAGAGATGGAAATACTCCAGGAACTTAAATCTATAATTCCGGAAGAGATCCAATCTGAATACGCAAATTTTTCTTTCCGGCATTCCACCGGCTTGATCATTCCAAACACTGACGAAAATGAAAAAGAAAATTAATAACACTTTTTTCGAAAGCGATTCGGTTTACAGCCTGCTTTCAGGAACGCTTGGCTACAAAGCCCCAAAAGCTACCAGGATATTGAAATCTTATAGAATAGAAACCATTGAACAGTTCATCGGTGCTTTTCGTCCATATATTCCTGTTCGTTCACAATCGGAACTCAAGGCAAAAGAAATTGTTTGTTCTCTTGATACTATCAGACGCCATAAAGATCCGAAAAATATAGTTCTGCGAATTCAAAAAACATTGCAAATAACCCACAAGGAAGCCAGGGCATTATTTGCTTCTTTTGATGCTGTTAAGCAAACCACACAAACATATCGCTTTAATTTTGGTTGGTGTTTCGGAGGTAAGAAAAGAGCCGTAAATTTAAAATCTGACTATTTTTGGAGAAACCGGCCAAAAGTACATAACAAAGGTGGTGTTTATGTAATTCCTTCTTACGCTGATATGGGAAAAGTATATGATCAGGGAAACCGTGGAACCTGTGTTGCTAATGCCACGTGCTCATTGCTTGATTATAAGGGCAAGATCAAGAGTTCTCGCCAGTTTCTGTTTCATCAGTGTAAAATGATTGATGGAATTAAAGATCAAGAAGGTACATATATTGAAACACCATTTAAATTATTAACAACATATACTTATATAGACCGTGGGTGTGTAATGGAAAAAACCTGGCCTTATTATCCCGGGAAAGGGAAAACAACACATCAGGGACCACCTCCCGAAGAAGCATTTGATTGCAAAAGGTTAAATTCATCAGCAGCTGCTGTTTACCCAAGAAAAAACAATATTATAATTGATATAAAGTACCTTCTTAATTTAAAGAAAAATGGAAAAGCTTCTCCAGTTGTCATAGGTGTTCCATTGTATGAGTCGTTTTTCAGTAAATCAACGACCAGAAATGGATGGGTAACGATGCCTCTTCCGGGTGAGGCAATTATGGGATATCATGCTATGATTATTACAGGATATGATGATGATCGTAAGTTGTTTTTGGTTCGTAACTCATGGAGCACAGCCTGGGCTCCTGAAAATGACCACGGTTATGCCGGACACGCCTGGATTCCCTACGAGTACACCCGGCAATATTCTCATGGTGCTGCAACAATTTCAGAAGTTACTTTTCAGCACATGATTGTTTCTCCTGAAAACAGGTTATACAATAAATCAAAAAGCATTCGTACAATAAAAAGGAAGGCAGCGGCTACCAGAATAAAAAGAGGCTCCCGTACAAGAGCGGGTAAAAAAAGGATATCAGTTACTTCATGGTTTCTCAGTCTCGTGTTGATTTTGTTGCTTTTTAATTCATACAGGGAACCATTAATGAGCTTTTTAAAGAATGCTTATGATACTGTTAGTAAGAAAACCGAAATCAATAATATACGAAACAAAATAACTGAAATAATTCACCTAAAATAAAAAAAATCATGAAAGCACTTTTGTATCGTTTTTCGAAAACATCCCAGCTATTAATAGGTTACTGCAATACATTTACACAAAAAGAACAAAGGACACTTGGTTTTTTTGTATTTCTGACAGCAACATTTGCATTCATTTCCGGCTACTATGCATTAACAGCGATTTTTGGTGAATGGGATGCAATTAGAAGTGAATATCATTTATCTCTGGAAAATAAAATTATCACTTTTATAATTGCATCGCTTTATGCACTCATGATTGGTGCTATTGATCGTGAAATTGTTGCAGCTCGCAGCAAGATAGCGGTAGTTCTTCGGGTACCTATGGCTATTATCATTGGGTTTATAATTGCGGTTCCATTAGAGATAAAAATCCTCGAAAATAAAATAAATCAGCAAATCATTGAAATCCACCAAAATAAACTATTACCTTTCAAACTACAAAAGGATGAGTTCATTGAAACAATTAACCAGGAGATTCTTGATATTGAAACGAAAATTGATTATTACTCTATCAAGAAAGATGACGCTTTGAAAAAAATCAAAGGTGAGGCACTGGGTATAACAGGTAAAAACTTGTCAGGTAAAAAGGGGCAAGGCAGTTTTTATAAGTACGCTATAATAGAAAAACAAAATTGTGAGAATGAGATTTATAAACTTGAATCCAGGTTGAGAGAAAGAAAGGAATATCGTGATGAGCGATTAAAGGAATTAGCAAAAGATTTTAGATTTTATAAAACAGATGCAACTTTCGGGCTTTGGGAAAAATATATGGTTATGCATCAAATCATTAATAAAGACAAAACAGGAAATGCAAAAGTTATGTCGTATGGAATTTCGCTTTTGTTCATCCTCCTGGAACTTATACCTTCACTTATAAAGCTTTTAAGCCGTAAAAATGAGTATAACATGTTATTATATTACCTTAATAAACAGACTAAAAGAAAATTGAAGAATGCCCTCACGATTTCTGAATTCAACGATGATCCCGAAGAATTCATCAGAATACCGGAGATTCGGTTTGAAATGTAATCGATGAATACAAACTTACTGAAGTATCCGTACA
>Ga0075120_10003817_pt1 | contig 10176 bp, 11 predicted proteins | sample AntAceMetag02UKL_FD_69792 | JGI IMG/M metagenome (GOLD analysis project Ga0075120, IMG submission 69792) | Saline lake microbial communities from Ace Lake, Antarctica - Antarctic Ace Lake Metagenome 02UKL | ecosystem: Environmental > Aquatic > Non-marine Saline and Alkaline > Saline | place...
ATTGTAACAGCCGGGCAGCCAGATTTATGCTGCCCAGCTGGTTTTTTTAAGAATCAGCCAGATCAAATGCCAGGATATCTGAAATATTTAATTCCAGCATTTTTATACTTGCTAATGCTCTTTTTGAATTTTTTTCCAGGGCTGGAAATTGTTTTGCCTCTGCTTCAAGTTCAACCAATAATTGTTTTACCTTAAGGATTTTCTCATTAACCCCTTTCAAGTTGGAGAAATTTTTCATTGCCTTTTTTCCTTTTAATCAAAAATTTTTTTTCCGCAAATCCTTAAATCGCTTTGCCTTTACTTCATATCTTGGCAGGCTGCCATAATCATAAAATTCAATCTGGTACCCCAGATTTGTTTTCAATCTGAGCTGATCTTTTAATCTGCTTTCAATGCTCAATCTGGTCACTTCGGGCAAAAGCTCAACTTTAAGTTTTATCCTGTCTACATCTCCTTGTTTATCCACAATAATCTCAAACTCATCGCCAAGGCCGTCAATGGATCTGACCACTTCTTCTATGGCGCCGGGAGATAGCAATACCCCTTTCACCTTTGTAATATCGTCTGAGCGACCAATGACACCGCCTTTGATCAATCTAAAAGACCGGCCGCAGGAGCAGGATTCTGAATCCCATTCAATCACATCCTTGGAATCAAATCTAATACAGGGCTGTGCCATCCTGTCCAGGGCAGTGATAATCATTTTTCCTTTTCGCCCAGGCTCTTCTATGATCTCACCCGTATGAATATCTTCTATTTCCACAAGAAACATGGCTTCATTGACATGCATTCCATGTGGCTGGTTTGAACACTCGTATGACCATGCACCGATTTCTGTTGCACCGGAATGGTCATATACTTTAGCACCCCAGGCATCTTCCATCCTTTTTTTCGTACTGGGAATACCTGCCCCGGGCTCTCCTGCACAGGTAATCTTGTTAATGGAAAGCAAACTTGGATCTATGCCCATGCTATTTGCCACATCTGCCATTCTTAAGATATAGGTAGGGGTCGCCATCATGGCTGTTGCATTTAATTCTTTTATTTTCAATATGCGGGCCTGGGTATCAAGAACACCCCCCGGCACCACTTCGCAGCCCAATTTTTCCGCTGCATAGTGACCTGCCCAGAATGCCACAAAAATATTATATCCAAAGGGAATAAACACACGGTCTTTGGTACGATATCCCTGGGCCCATAAAATAAAAGACCAGCATTCTGACCACCATTCCCAGTCCTGCCAGGTATCGGGCTGATAAACTGGCTGGCCTGTTGTACCACTTGTCTGTCTGAAAATTGATACCTCTTCCAGGGGTACACACAAGGCATCTCCATAGGGGAAGGGATCTTTATTCTGAATCCCCCTCATCATTGATTTTTCAACCTTTGGAATTTTTTTTATATCATCAAAGGAACAAATGTCATCCGGGGTTAACCCTGCTGTATCATAGAGTGCCCTATGAAATTTTGAATGGCTATAAGCCCAGTTTAATATTCGTTTGAATTTTTTAAACTGCAGAATTTTAAGTTTTTCCCGGGGCATTGTTTCCAAAACCGGGTTCCAGTATTCGTTGTGATTCATATGGCGCGTCCTTCATTAAGGATTTGGAACAATGGGTCTGCGTTTTTTTCAGGAGGTCTCTTGAAAAGGTGCATCCCCATTATTCCAAATGTTTTAATCTGAATAAAATGCTTTCTTTACTGATTTTTTTTCAGACTGGTTTTCACAAATTCAACAATCTTTTTGCCATCAAATCCATTTTTATTCATCTTTTCAATATATTCATCTAAAACAGGGGTAATTGTCTTTTCCCATCTTTTTGATTCTGCATCACTCAACTCAATCACTTCATGTCCAAGGCTTTTAAAATATTCCAGTCCTATCTTATCGCTCTTATCCCAAGCTTCTCCATGCTTTGGGATCCATTCCTGATTAATTTTGGTGATAATTTTTTGAAGATCCGCGGGGATTGAATCCCATTTTTGTTTATTCATAACCACATAAAATGATGACGTGTAAGCGATTGAAGTACTCATGGTCAGATAATCTACAACTTCACCCATTCGCCAGCCTTTGTTTACTTCAATGGGATAAAGCGCGCCTTGAACAATTCCTTTTTGAAGACTTGAATAGAGTTCCGGCATGGGAAGAGAGACTGGTGTGCCGCCAAGGGCCCGGATCACTTGTGCGCTGGTGCCGTGACCACGAAGTTTCATCCCTTTAAAATCCTCCATGGTTCGAATAGCCTTTCCCTTTGAATGAAGAAGGCCAGCGCCATGGGCATGAAGATACATAACTTGAGTATCTGACAATTCCTTAGGGTTAAATTCATTGTAAAATTCGTTTACAACTTTGGTGGCCTGAACACCGCTTGTATAACCTATCGGCAGATCAACAGCTTCCAAAACGGGAAATCTTCCTCTGGTATAAGCAAACAACGCCGAACCGATATCGGAAAGTCCTGAAACAACACCATCATAAACCTGTTTTGATTTGGTCAGTGTCCCACCGGGATAATATTCAACAAAAACTTTTCCCTTGGTGCGCTTTTTAACTTCATCACACCATGCTTGAGCCAATTGACTTTGAATATGGGTGGGGGGGAAAAAGTTGGAATAGGTCAATTTAATAGGATTGGCATAAAGAACGGAAGTAAAGAAAAATGCACATAAAAAAAAGGGGATACTCCAAAAATACTTAGATTTTTTCATTTTAATACTCTCCTTGGGTTAAATTCATAATTATTGATTTCAGGATAAAAAAGCCATCACCTCCTTTCATATTTTTTGATATTTTTTTAAAAAAATCGGTCAAATTAATGCGTCAAAGAAATTGCATCGTACATAATTGGCTTATACTATCCTGGGATAGATTAGGATACCAGAGGTATATTTCAGGGTAATACCAGGTATGAAATATACCTGTTATTTGGTGGCAGATAAAAAACTTCTAAGATTTATGCTCTTATTTGTAATTCCAATCTTTTTCCGGATACTCTTGCGATAAAACTCAATGGTTTTCCCTGATAAATTTAAAATCTGAGCAATTTCCTTGGTTGTCTTACCAAACTTTACCAGGTTGGCCACCTGGATTTCAGAGGGAGTGAGATTTAAAAATTCCAGGGAAAGCCTATGTAAAAATGGAGAGACAATGTCGTTCAAAGTTGATTCCATGATCTCAAGACACCCTTGCTGCCTGTCGTTAAGCCGGGCTTCCCTCATTCTCTCGATATAAGGGATAATAAGTTCCCTGACATTCAACAGCATTCTTTCTTCAAGAATAGTTTTGTCTTCTTCTCTTTTCTTTAACAAGACCCTTAACGCGGTGTTCACTTCTTCAAGACTTTTTGTTTTATTCTCAAGCTCCCGTGTTCTTTGTTTTACTCTCATCTCAAGCAGGTTTTTTTCTTTTTTCTGCTTTGAGATATCTGTAATAATTGCAAAACTGCCTTTAAAATTACCATTGGAATCAAAATAAGGGGTCGGGGTCATAATTGCATGAAGTTTAGACCCGTCTTTTTTTGTCCATATAATTTCATAGGGGCTTCTTTCCCCTTTTCGCCGCTTTTCCTGTTGTTGAGAAAGGATCATGTTGTTTTCTTCATCTAAAAATTGATCAATTTTTTTTCCAATGATCTCTTCCCTTAACCGTCCCCACATTTGGCAAAGCATATCATTTGCATAGGTTGTGACCTGATTTTCATCAATCTCACTTAATCCTTCCCCCATTGTTTCCACAAGGGTCCGATACCGTTGTTCACTGGTACATAGTGCTGTTGCCCTGTTCGGTTTTTGTTTGATCATCACCCTCCTTTAATAAAAATCCAATTACTAAAGTATAATCCTGCTGCCGACACTGTTTGGCAAAAAAGCATCCAGGTGCAGGATGAGTCTTTTCCTTCACCATTCACCATTCACCATTAAAAAACCTATTCAATTTTTTTACCCGCAGTCTTTTCAATAACTGATATGATCCAGTCTCCAAGGGCTTTTTTATTAATTGATTTAATTTCTTTTCGAACCCGCTTTAAATCAAGCTCTGCCCTGGCCATTGTCTTATGTCCGCCGGCTGAACCATACATGGAGAACGCTTCTTTAACTGTATTTCCTGCGCCTTTTCTTAATCCATCATTTCGAATTACAATTATCAATTTATTTTCATAAACACCTGAAATAACACTCCAGTTAACCTTTACAATGGTTAAAAAAAAGTCTGCCACAACCACCAGTTCATCAGGCTTTGTTATATTTCCCGCATGAAAAAAAACCCGGTTGTTAATCACTTTTCTTTTTTTTATGGCAGATCCTAAAAAATCCAGATCTTCCTCGGTCAATGCAGCTCTTTCAACCTTGATAACAATATTATTATCTGCAAACTGATAAAGATATTGAAATGCCCTGATATCTTTCAGGCTTGCCTGCCGGGTAAAATCAGAGGTATCCGTCTTAATCCCCAGCATCAGGGCTGCGGCAAGCTTGGCAGAGGGTTTTATTTTTTTTGACTTGATGTATTCTGTCATAATAGTGGAGCAAGCCCCATAATCAGATCGAATATCTACATATGTGGCATTATCACAGGTCAATGGATGGTGATCGATAATGGCATCATAGCTAAATTCAGAAAACCGATCATTATGATCGGGCTGGGAGTCCACCACGACAAATCGATCAAAATTTTCCTTTTTTATATCATCCAGCAAAACCAGTCCAGATTCTGTATATTCGATCATGGCAAGATTATCCGGTCGGCTGATTTTATTAAAATAGGCGATACAGACTTCACTGACCTTTCGCCACAACAGTCTTTTAACGGCCATGGCACTGGCAATGGAATCAGGATCAGCATTGATCACGACCAGCACTTTTGAGCTGCCATTAAAAAGATTTAAAAATTGATTAAGCTTTTCCTTGTTATTCATCTGCAATCTTCCTGTTATTACTGCTAAAAAACAGTGTCAGTGTAATAAAAGAATATCCAAGAATGGCAAGAATGGCAAACCATCCATAAAAAATACCCAGAGGTGCAAGAACAATGGCTGTAAGCCAGTGAATAAAAATCACTGTTGGAGAGTGCAATTTTATGGGAAAATCATCAAACCTGCAGATAATGGACAAACCGCAGAGATTCCAGCCATATAGCGAGGCAAACACATGCATATGAAGCAACCATTTTGTTTTTTGGGGATCATACCCTTCAGACATCTGCAAAAATATATATGCAATTCCGGAAACGGCTGTTAAAATCAAAAATCCAATGCCTGAAGTTAAAAAAAGTTTCTGCTGAATTTTATCTGCAAATTTTGAATAAAGATAAAACACGGTAACCACTGCCATGAAAAGAGCAAAAGTAACAAAAATCTGGGGGATAAATTTTTCAAATAAAATAAAAATAAAAAATATGATCACTCCCAGGGTAATGGTCCAGAAACAAACTTCCATAACTACCTTGGCTGATGAAACTTCTTTTTTTTTAAGCATGGAAAAGACCAGGGACAGCGTTATCAGTGACAATGGGAAAGAAAACCCCAGGAAAAATGTGTTCAGAGTCAATTTTTCCATGGTCACAAATTTGAAATATTCATTGTTTAAAATAACCAGGCTTGCCATGACAATCCCGATGGAAAGGCACAACAAAGATGCCTGGTGAAACTTTTGGTATACAGGTTCCTTAAATTTGAAAAAACCTATGGGGAATAAAGAGAATTTTTTAATACGAATTTTTTCCACCAGCACAAACAGCGGAACTGAGACAAGGATGGTTATGGGATAGATTTTAAAAAAGGCTGAAAACGCGTAAATTAATGAACCCAGGAAAAAAAAACTGACGGTTTTGGATACTTTCACTCTGCCCTGGGTGTAATATAAAAAGATGGTTCCCCCCGTACAAAGATTAAAAAGAAAAATATGAAGTCTTTCAAAACTATAATTGTCAGCCGGGAAATAAACATGGATGAACCCAAAAACAAGAGCTGTAATCATTAAAATGGAAAAGAGAATTTTTAATTTAATATTCATTTCAGGTTTACCTAATATTATTGCCTTTATTATTTTTCATTCTAAAATTATAAATCCTATCTGCCAAGCATATCTTTTAAAGCAAGCAAAAGCGTTTCATGTTGAAACAAGAATCCATTATCCAAAAGTTTTTCAGGTCTCACCTTTGCACTTGTCAAAAGGGTTTCTTTTCCCATTTCCCCCCACAAAGCCAGGGCCACAAATCTGGGGAGAACAAAAAATACTTTTTTTGAAAAGATACTGGCCAATGTTTTTGAAAACATATTATTGGTGACAGGATTTGGAGCGGTCAGGTTTACAGGCCCCTTGATTCTATCATGATTCAATATGTATAAGATGCCGGATATTACATCATCCATACTGATCCAGCTCATATATTGTCTGCCATGGGAGAGTCTTACTCCGCAGCCTGTTTTAAACGGCAGTTCCATTCTTGCCAGGGCACCGCCAGCCGGGGTAAGCACCACACCGATCCTGAGCTGAATGGTTCTGATCCCTGCCTTTTGAGCATCCATGGAGGCATCTTCCCATAGTCTGCATACCCTGGAAATAAAACAATCTCCCATCTCAGCGGTTTCGTTTAATGTCTTGTCTCCTTTTTCACCATAAAAGCCGATTGCAGAAGATGATATAAAGACCCCGGGTTTATGGTCAAGATCTTTCATTTTCTCCACAAGCAACAGGGTTGGAATCGTTCTGGAGTCAAGGATCTGTTTTTTTTGCTTTTTAGTCCATCTTCCCCTTGAGATATCAATACCGTTTAAACTGATGACCGCATCAAGGGGGCCTGCCTTTTCAAGGTCAAGAATACCTTTGTAGGGATCCCAGAATAATTCATCCTTTAAAAGATTTTTCTTTTTTCTTTTCAGCTGGATCACCTCATGGCCACATGTTCGCAAAAAAGGAACCAAAACACTTCCTATTGTTCCACTGGCCCCGGAAATAAGAATTCTTTTGGTTTTAAATGTATCCACATGATGTTCAAGATCATATTTGAGCACCCTGTGTCTGTAGCTGAACATTCGCTCAAATTCTTTTCTGGCAAATCCATAAAACGGCTGGCTTAAAAATCCAAAGGGCAGTTCAAACTCAACCTTATCTTCCATGATTGAATTTTCTTTGCCATCAGCTATAAACCTGTGGGTATGTTCCCATTTGGAAAACGGCCCTTTTACCTGCCGATCTTTAAACTCTTTGTTTTCTTTATAATCTATATGCTCAGCCTCCCAGATCATGGGTATCTTAAAAATACTTATTCGGAAGGCTACTTTTACTCCTTTTTGAATCCCAGGGCCACTGCGGGAAATCATTTTCAAGGGTGCCCATGGTGGTGTGAGTCTTGATATGGCTCCGTCCCTTGCATGCCAGGCAAAAAGCATTTCAACGGGCGCATTAATTTTTGTTTTTTTTATATAAACATTATGGCTCATGTTTTACTCAATTCAATACATATTTTACACAATTCAATAAATGTTCCATTGATTTTACGTATCTTATAATATATTAATAAACTTCAAGTTAAAACCATTTTTATCAGGTAATAAACTTAAGATTTTAAGGCACACTCTTTGCATTAATTTGAAAACACTAAAATAGTTTTAGTAACTTAATTTAAATTTATTTATTATTGGAGGAAACAACATGGAAAAATATGAATGCGTATGCGGCTATGTATATGACCCGGCAAATGGTGATCCTGATAATGGTGTTGAACCAGGAACTTCTTTTGCAGATCTGCCGGAAGAATGGGTATGCCCCCTTTGCGGTGCTGCCCAGGAAAACTTTGAAAAAATCGATTGATTGTCATTAAGGGAGGAAACAATAAATGTATAAACCCATTGAAATAGCGGATGGGATCTATTCTGTAGGGTGCCGTGACTGGGATATCAGGGATTTCCATGGTTATTCCACCTATGAAGGTACAACCTATAATGCATTTCTGGTACTTGGCGAAAAAAATGTTCTCATTGATACAGTAAAAGAAAAATTTTCAGATGAATTTTTGTCCAATATCAGCAGAATTATTGATCCAAAAGATATTGACATAGTTATCAGTAATCATACTGAGATGGATCATTCTGGATCCATCCCCAAACTGATGCAGATAATCGGAAAAGACAAACCCCTCTATTGTTCAAAAATGGGGGCGATAAACCTGAAAAGCCATTTTAACCAGGACTTTAATTTCCAGGTCGTGGGAACTGGTGATACACTTAAAATCGGGAACAGAACATTTTCTTTTCTTGAGACAAGAATGCTTCACTGGCCGGACAGTATGTTCACTTACCTTGTGGAAGATGCCATCCTGTTTTCCAGTGATGCCTTTGGACAGCACTATAGCGGTGACAAATTCTTTGATGACGAAATCGGAGATGAAATCATCCCCCATGCTCGAAAGTATTATGCCAATATTCTTCTTCACTTCTCTCCAAGGGTACAGGCACTTTTAAAAGATGTAGCAAAAATGAATCTGAAGATCAATATGATCTGCCCGGATCATGGTATTCTCTGGAGGGATAACCCTTCCAAAATCATTGAAGCCTATGACAAATGGTCCAGGCAGGAGCCGACAAAAAAGGTGGTTGTCATCTTTGACTCCATGTGGGAAAGCACAACAAAAATGGCCAGATCCATTACCAGTGGCATTGAGTCGGAAGATGTTGCTGTAAGACTCATGAATACCAGAAAATGGCATAGAAGTGACATTATGACAGAAATTATTGACGCCGGGGCAATTGCTGTGGGTTCTCCGACTCTCAATAACGGCATTTTCCCTGTTATTGCAGACGTCATGACATATATCAAAGGCCTACGGCCCCAAAATAAAATTGCGGCTGCATTTGGTTCTTATGGATGGAGCGGCGAAGCTGTAAAGATCCTGAACAAGGAATTTTCTGAAATGAAACTGGATATTATTGACGATGGCATTAAAGTTCAATATGTTCCAAATGAAGATGATCTGAATAAATGTTTTGATCTGGGTGTAAAAATAGCTAAAACATTAAAACAAAGATTGTCTGACGCAAAAAAATAACCCGGAGGAAGAGATGACTAACGAGTTTAACGCAAATGATATTTTTGAAATTGCTATAAAAATTGAACAAAATGGTGCAATATTTTACCGGGATGCTGCAAAACAGGTGGAAAAGGAGGAACACAAACAATTTCTTCTTGAATTGGCCAGGATGGAAGACGTTCATGAAATAACCTTTGCCAATATGCAGAAAGAATTAAAAGATAAAGAATCATTTTCCACCACTTTTGATCCTGATGATGAAAATGCCCTTTACCTGAAAGCACTTGCCGATACCAGGGTCTTTTTTGAAAAAGAACAGCCTGACAACAGCTTTAAAGGTATATTGAGCACAGCTATCCAGGCAGAAAAAGATTCCATTGCCTTTTATCTTGGAATGAAAGAACTGGTTTCTGCAAAACTTGGACAATCAAAGATTAATGATATTATTAAGGAAGAGATGAGCCATATCAGGGTTCTTGCAGGAAAATTGATGGAGTAAATAGGCTGGGGTCAGGCTTTCCTTATTGTCGTTATTGAGAATAACGACAATAAGGAAAGCCTGACCCCATTATTTCTTATGATTTCCAAAGACCATGGAGATTGCAATAGGCTCTTGCAACGACCTCATTGGAATCAGTTTTAAATGTGGCTTCAGGCTGGCTTGTGGGTGTCAGCATCATTCTCTGCACATAGTTTCCTTCACAACTAACAAGTTCAATCCACTCAATCCAGTGAGCATCACCCATGGGATGTGCAACACTGCCGACCTTTACTAAATATCCCCCATCAACTTTTTCAATCACAGGCACATGTTTTTCAAGTGCTGCATCTACTTTATTTTCAACCAGAAGATCCATGTCTTGTCCACAACACACCACTGCTGGTTGTTCTCCATGAAGGACCTGTACGATATTGCCACATTTGCTGCATTTATAAATACCAAGTTTTTCAGCCATTTCATCTCTCCTTTTTTTATGTTAAATTAATTGTTCTTATTTACAAAGACAAAGTGAAAACTTAGAGGAATCATCCATTAAACTCTTGTTAAAAAATTTTTTCGCCAATTCGTTTTCATTGTTGCCGACTTGTTTAAAAATAGATGCCATTTGAAAATAAATTTCATTTTGAGATTTCAAAGCAAAGTA
>Ga0075120_10003821_pt1 | contig 10163 bp, 11 predicted proteins | sample AntAceMetag02UKL_FD_69792 | JGI IMG/M metagenome (GOLD analysis project Ga0075120, IMG submission 69792) | Saline lake microbial communities from Ace Lake, Antarctica - Antarctic Ace Lake Metagenome 02UKL | ecosystem: Environmental > Aquatic > Non-marine Saline and Alkaline > Saline | place...
GGCAGCCGCCCTGCCACGCCAGTGAAATCTTCTGATGGTCGCGAAACAGCCACAATAAAATCAAAATTGGGATTTTCTTTTTTTAGCTTTTCGAATTTATCTACATAAAAAATATCTTCTGAATAACTCACCCCGAGAAAAAGAGTAATTTCCCGGAAAGATTTTTCGTGAGTTAATTTTTCGGCAACCGCTTTGAGCGGCGCTATGCCCGTCCCTGTCCCAAACATCCAAAGCGGTGCATTTTCAAATTTTGGAACGAAGCTGCCTTCCCCTGCCGGTCCGAAAAATTCCGCCGTTTCACCAACTTTCAAATTCTGAAGATAACCGCCTCCTCTCCCCTCCTCACCAGAATCCGTACGGAAAAGTTTGACGCAAAGTTTGAAAATTTTGGGATTACTCCCACAACTCGCGAAAGTGTAAGCACGATAAACTGGCGGCGACTTGCCGTCGGCGACGCGAACTGAGACATAATTCCCAGCATCGTAATTTAATTCCACCGGCTCAACCAACTTAAAAGTTTTTTCAAAAATATCAGGCGCCAAATTTTTATGGGAGATAACTTCGGCGGTAAATTTGATTGGTGGCATTTTAAATCTTTGGTTTCTGAAGGTGAAAATCAGTCGAATTCTGAAAAGCATGTGCCGCATTCAAAAGCTTTGACTCTTCCCACTGATTGGCAATCAGCTGTAATCCGACGGGCAAATTACCAACAAATCCTGCCGGGATCGAAACCGCCGGCACACCCGCGAGACTAACCGGCGCAGTAAAAATATCTTCGAGATACATCTGAACCGGATCATCCGTTTTTTCACCCAATTTGAAAGCTGTCGTCGGCGCGACTGGCGTCGCGATGAGATCAATTTCAGCGAAGGCGTCGTCAAAATCTTTTTTAATCAAAGTCCTCACTTGGAGCGCCTTTTTATAAAATTTGTCGGCGTAACCAGCGGATAGCGCAAAAGTACCAAGCATAATTCGCCGCTTCACTTCATCGCCAAAACCACGCGTCCGATTCTCGAAATACATTTCGACTAAATTTTCGACCTCGGAGTTCGCAACCGTTGGACCGTAACGAATCCCATCAAAGCGCGCCATGTTCGCCGAAATTTCGGAGCTCGCGACGACATAATAAGTCGGGACGGCAAATTCAGTGTGAGGCAGTGAAATTTCGACAATCTCTGCCCCTAATTTTTTCAGCTGGGTAATCCCCTCCCGGATAACTTTCTCGACGCCAGAATCGAGCCCCTCGATGAAATATTCTTTCGGGATGCCGATCTTCAGACCTTTTAAATCTGTCCGCAAATTTTCGGAATATTTTTCAACCGGCGCCGAACCGCTCGTCGCGTCGCGTGAATCCTGACCTGCCATAATTTCGAGAGCAATCGCCGCGTCCTCGACGGTCTTGGAAATCACGCCAATCGTGTCGAGACTCGACGCCATCGAAATCACGCCATAGCGGGAAATCCGCCCATAAGTCGGCTTCAGCCCAGTCACGCCGCAGAATGAAGCTGGCTGCCGAATCGAGCCTCCTGTGTCCGTAGCCGTCGCAAAAACGCATAAATCAGCCGCAACCGCAGCTGCGCTCCCCCCACTTGAACCACCCGGAACTCGTTCTAAATCCCAAGGATTTTTGGTTTTTTTGAATGCCGAGGTTTCGGTCGAAGCGCCCATCGTAAATTCGTCAGTGTTCGTTTTACCGAGAATCACACTCCCCGCCACTTTTAATTTTTCGACCGAAGTCGCGTCGAAAGGCGGAACATAATTTTCAAGAATTTTACTCGCAGCAGTCGTCGGCATCCCATCGGTATTGAAAACATCTTTATGGGCAATCGGAATCCCACCGAGAATTCCGTCGAAATTTTGGGACGCCGCTTTTTCATCGACGAAGAGGAAGCTATCGATTTTTGGATCAACTTCAGAAATTCTTTTTAAATAATCAGCGACAATTTCGTTCTCTGAAGCCTTTTTATCAGAAAGTAATTTTTTAGTTTCGACGAGATTTAATTTTGTGAGTTCCATTATTCTTAAATTGATTTCTTAATTTTAATCTGATTATTCTCAATCGGATTATTCGAACATGCAATCAACTCTTCCATTCTCGGAAAGTTCTCAACCTTATCCTCCCGCAAAACATTTTCCATCCCATTAACCTGATTTGTTTCTGGAATTCCAGCGGTGTCGACAGAATTTAACTTCTCAATAAAACCAACGATGTCCCCCATCTGCTGGGTGAATTTTTGCACCTGAGAATCGTCGAGACGAATACGCGCCAATTTCGCAATGTGCTGAATTAAATCTTTTGTAATTTTCATGACTCGCATTTTACGAGGAAAAGTCAAAAGCTCAAACTTGATTTCCTCTCCCCACTCGCGGAAAATTCGAGGGATGAAAAAGCGAACCTGCCCTGAGCGAAACCGAGCCTGTCGAGGAAGAATCGAACGGGTAATGGCTTTCGGAACTTTCGACGGATTGCATCCTGGACATTTGAATTTTTTCCAGCAAGCCGCGAAATTCGGTCAGCTTTTTGTCGTCGTTGCCCGTGATCAGAACGTCGGACAAATCAAAAATCGACGACCGCTAAATTCTGAACGGAGTCGACTGGCGATGGTCGCGCAAAGTTCAAAAGTTTTTCAGGCAATGTTAGGAGACAAAAAAGATTTTTTAAAACCGATTGTGAAGATTCAGCCGAATTTAATTTGTCTCGGTTTTGACCAAAAAACTTTCCCGCTTACTGAGCTAAAAACAAATCTAAAAAAACGCAACCTGTCTCCACAAATAATTCGGCTAAAATCCTTCCAACCCCAAAAATTCAAATCTTCACTTTTGCGTAAAAAATGATTATTCTCCTACGAATTCTTCGAATGGCTGGGCAAAATATTTGGCGAAATGGACTCACCAGCCTTGTCGCCATTTTAGTGATTACTCTGCTTTTCGTAATTTTTAACGGCATCCTCTTCGCAAATTCATTTCAAAAAACTGCCTTGAATTTGGTTAATTCACGCTTGGATTTAGCCTTGAATTTCACGAGCTCAGTGGATGACTTTCAAGTTAACATCATCGAAAATGATTTACGGGAAAATTTTCCTGAAATTCGCGAGATAAATTTTATTTCGAGCGACACGGCTTTTGTGAATTTTGTGAAAAATTTCGGCAAAACGAATCGTCAACTTTCCACCTGGCTCAAAGCCAACACAAAGCAATCACCCCTCCCGGCCACGCTGATAATTTCGGCAGACGCCGATTTGCACGAAGAGTTGGTTCGATTTTTGGATGCGAGCCGTTACAGCGGATTATTTAATCTCGACACCCCTGCGACGGGTGAACTCGCAATTCAAACTGCAAATAAAATCATCGCTTTAGACAAAACTATTTCGCGCATCAGCCTAATCGTGACTTTAGTTTTCGTCGCTTTGGCGATTTTGATAATCGTGGCAGTCTTGCGTTTGGCGATTTTCGCTCGCGGAATGGAAATCGGAATTATGCGGCTCGTTGGTGCCACTCGACAGTTCATCCGCCTACCTTTTATTTTGGAAGGAATCTTTTTCGGCTTTGCGGCGAGCTTACTCGGAGCAGCTACTTTCTTTTTTGCACTTGAAAAATTCAACCCCGTTTCATTCGGCGAAGAAATTTACGGAAGCTTCGGGATTATGTTGTCTACCGCAGTCGAAAATTTTGGAAACAGTTTCGTTTTGATTTTGGGTTGGCAAATCATTGCCGCCATCACGATTGGCACTTTCGCGAGCTTGATTGCCACCCACCGTTACCTCACTTCCCACGAAGTTATTTTTAATTAAACATCAGTCTCGCGGGAGATAAAGGATTCTACCTCCGCCACCATTTTTGGAATCTCATCTTCACCGGAAACCACTTCGAAATCTGCGAGTGATTTTTGAGACATTTCATCTTCGGCACTTTTTAATCTCCGATCTAATTCTGCTTCTGAGATATTTGGCTGCCTTTTGTGAATTCTTTTTTTGAGGATGGCAAAATCCGGCTGAACGATGAAAATCGATTCAAACAGCTCTTTTCCGAGGTTTTGATGAATCGACTGTAGACCCTGGATGTCAACTTCACGAATCACCACCTTCCCGTCGGCAATCGCCTCGAGAATCGGTTTTTTGAGAATCCCATATTTTTCTGTGCCATGAACAACCGCAGTCTCAAGGAATTCTCCGTCCTGTTTTAATTTTTCAAACTGATCGTCAGAAAGAAAATGATATTGCCTCCCCTCTTCTTCATTTGTCCGAATCGCCCGCGTGGTCGCCGATGATGGAAAGAAAAATTCCGGATGCCGCTCTCGCAGCGCACGAACAAGTGTGCCTTTGCCGACACCACTCGGACCGACTACGAGAAATAATTTTCCAATCACAGCGAGGATTTTAAATCATTTCTCTTTTTCCCCTACTTGACTTTTATGTAAATATTTGATATAATATATTCAGTTCAAAACCGAAAACGAACTCTTCACATCTCAAATCAAAAAGTCCTTTCGGGTAGGAAGCGAGCTCAGCTACTTTATTGTTTTAGCGAGCTGGGCTTACTCCCTACTTTTCGATAGTGGATCGCCAACTACGGTCCCGCCTACCGAAGGGCATTTCTCCAGATTTTTTTTACCCCTCAAAGGTTTTCTAAGTCATCGGAGAGTTTAGGCAAAACAAAAACAAATCGCCAAAAACAGCGAGGTAGCGCTTCATCTACCGAAGAAAAGTGGGAACGCGAGAGGATCATTGTTGGCCCCTCACGCATCCCGCAAGAAGTCGATAGTTTGTCGCTTCGAGGTTGATACTACTTCGAAAGCAATTTACTTCCTTCAAGCGGATCTACCCCCTCGTAGGATTTTATCTTCCCGCGAGGGGGTTTTATTTTGGAAAAATTTTCTCAAACTCCTTTAATCCACTTCAGTTTCCCGTCTTCAATCGTAATCACATCCACTCTCCAGTCCGCATTTTCGAGCGAGTTTTCGAGGAGAAATTTTTCTCCCGCCATCACAATTTTGTCAATTTTCGCATCAGTCACTGATTCGATCGCCGAGCCAAATTTCGATGATCTTCGTGCTTTCACCTCGACAAAAAGAATTTTCGAACCGTCGCGGCAAATCAAATCAACCTCGCCATCTTTCGAATGAAAATTAGTCTCGAGAATCTCAAGACCACGACTTTCAAGGAATTTCCGCGCAAGAATCTCCCCATCGTTGCCAAAATTTTTTCTAAAACTCATTTTGCTAAAATCAATCCACTGTAATCTTAAGTCATAAATCAATAATCTTAAATTATGCGAATCTTATTTTTTGGCGATGTTTACGGTCAGCCTGGACGAGTCGGTCTACGAGAAATTTTGCCCACACTTTTGGAAAAATTTCGCCCTGACTTCGTCTTAGCGAATGCTGAAAATCTCGCCCACGGTCGCGGACCGACCGAAAAACAACTCGCCGAACTCGCGGAGGCCGGCATCGACGGATTCACCAGCGGCAACCATATTTTCGATACACATGGCTATGAAGAATTATTTGCGAAGAAAAGTTTCCCGCTCGCACGTCCCGCGAATTATCCTGACGGCGTGCCCGGTCACGGTTTTTTTGTTTTAAAGAAAGGTTCACAGAAATTATTTGTGGGAAATCTTTTGGGGAGAATCTTTATGGGCGACCCGGTCGATAATCCTTTTTTTGCGGCAGATAAATTGATCGCCGAAGCGGTGAAATTGAAAATCAAAAACATTTTTCTCGATTTCCACGCCGAAGCCACGAGCGAAAAATCGATGCTCGGCCATTTCCTCGATGGTAAAATTTCGGCACTCGTCGGCACCCACACCCATGTCCAGACCGCTGATGAGCGAATCCTGCCGGACAGGACAGCTTTTATTTCGGATGCCGGAATGTGCGGCGTTTTAAATTCTGCAATTGGCGCGAAACCGGAGGCAGCGCTAAAAAGATTCCTCACCCAGCTCCCCGCGAAACTCGAGATGGCGGAAGGACGACCGATCGTCGTTTCGGGAGTTTTTGTGGAATTAGGAAAAAATGGTAAAGCGAAAAAGATTGAACGGGTTTATGAGTTGGTGAAATAATTTTTAACTCACAATCTCCTCCAATTTTCCACTCATCTTCCCCGCATTAACCTCCATCGCGATTCGCTCACCCATCGATACCGGTCGCCCGAAAAGGTAGCTCGAATACGGTGTCGCTGACATTCCCGGACTGCCGGGCATTCGGAAAGAGACATCGAAAATGACGAGCTCCTCTTTTTGACCATCGGTGTCAATCGCGCCTTGCAGCGCAAACGGTCCGATCATCCCGCGTGGATTGAATTTTTTACAAGTCTCGATAAATTTCGTTCCTGCCTCATAGGCTTTTTCGAGCAAACTTTCTTTGACTGTCGTCGCAATGTGTCCAGTCTCGATGAAACTCGGATGCTTTCCGCGTTGAGTCAACTGCATCTGCTCTTCTGTCGGCAAGCGAAGAAAACCATCGAGATTCGTCTGGCGACGAGTATCGGTACCCATCAGCTCAAGTCGATTTGAAAGCGGCGAATAGAAAAAGTTGAAATTAATCTGCGCCCCAAGAATACACTCCTCGATTACCGCCTTTTTTAACCCAGCATCATCAATCAAACCTTTTTGTTTTTTCTCACGAACCTTGGTTTGCCACTCTAGCGGTGTCGACGCGAAAAAATTCTCCCGCTCATAGCCACGCGTCGCGTTGCAAATCTTGGTCAAAGTCAGCCGATCAATGTCTTCGTGATGTTCGTAAATCTTCGGTGAGCGAATCCCCGCCTCATTTAAAACATCATACTGGTTTGGTTTTTGATCTCTTTCTTCTAATCGAAGCAACTCGCGCGTCCCGAGAATCGGCACGTTGAATTCATTTTCCACTTTTGCGAAATCGTCGAAATAAACCCAAAAATAGCGCGAGTGCACAAAAAGTGCGTTCATCTCACGAAGTTGTTTTTGAATCTCTGGCTTGAGAATGTCAGTAAATTCGTCGACCAAAATAATTTCATCGACACAACCAGTCTCAGTTTTCGAATCGAATTTGAGAAATTTTTGGTAAGTCTGTTCTCGACCTCGCTTCGCGACGACACAAGTTTTGAAGCCTTGTTTCTTCGCGCCAAGCGCCACCTCGAGAGCCGAGTGCCCACCGAGCGAAACTATTGTGAGATTTTCTAAATCATAATTTTCGAGAAGTTTTTTAGTGTCCATTTTAATTATGAGTTAAAAATTATCAATTATGAATTAGCCTAAGACTCTCTCTAGCTCTCCGCTTTCCAAAGCCATCTTGATATCGCGAGCAATCCTCCGACCAGTCGACATCGGCTCATTGTATTTGAAAAAAGTGTAAGGCGAACCAGCGACAAAAGGATTCGTGCCAGCAACAATCCTAGCCGATATTTCGAAAACGGTGAGAACCAAATCAGAGGTCACAATCCCCTCAAGACAGAACGGACCAAAAAGTCCAGGTGGCTCAATTTTTTGAGACTCTTCGACTACTCGCTCCCCGATTTTGATGAAATAAGGCAACAAACTTTCGCGAACAACGAGCGGAATATTGCCGACGATGGTGTAGCTCGTTTGCAGATTCGTCGTGATTTGATCCGCCGCCGCGACCCGACCAATCGAATCAGCGTTGCTTTCGTATCTTTTATCAAAACCCATAATTTCCAATTCACCAGTCAGCCGTGAATAGAAATAATGAACATAAATCGGTACACCGACGACATATTCTTGAATCGCAAATTTTTCGTCAGGATGCTTTGCGATTCTTTTGTAGAATTCTTCAGTCGAATTCGCAAGAAAATAACCGCGTCCGCCTCGCGCTCCGTGAAACTTCACAATCACCGGTCGATCAATATCTTCCGGTTTATCAAAAATCTTTGGCATTTTAATCTTCGCCTGAGTAAGCCATTTTTGTTGCTTACGTCGGTCACTCTCCCAATCGATAATTTTTTTATTGCCGTAATGTGGAATCTTAAGTTGTTGAATTTTTTCCGAACCGAGGTACTCGACGAAAGAGCCATGTGGAATCACGATGGCGTCACGTTTAATTAACTCTTTTTCGATTTTGAGAAAATTTTTAAATGAATCAATCTCAATAATCTCATCCGCAACGGGGAACATTTTGTACGGCTTGGTTCGCTTTTTTTCACAAACACAGATCGTCTCAAAGCCCTCATCCTGCGCACCCTTCAGGATTTGCAGGGCGGAGTGACTACCGATCGTCGCGATTCTTTTTTTGAGTTTCAACATCTTGCTTTGAGGTTTCGAGATTTTAGCAAAAAAGCGCGGAAGGTGGAAAAACTAAACCTGATGCCCGACTTATTCTTCAAGCAACTTCTTGTCCGATAATTGTACAACTTGATCAGAAAGCTGCTTGATCGATTCTTGAACATCACTAATTTTCTTATCCATACCATCAAAACGATTTGCTTGTAGTTCTTGGTTTTGTGTATCCAACATTTTCTCCATATCTTTGTAAGTATTCGTTTTCCACCTCCAAGTATCTATCACCAACCCACCAAGCATAATAAGCATTGTAATAAACGCTACAACTAAAACCACAACAACAACTCGCATTATTTCTTCTTGCTTATCTAATCTTTTTTCAATTTCTTCCTTAGTGTCAAAAAACTTTACGATAAATTCTTCATTATTTTTCTTCATGAATTTCAGTTTTCTTAATATTATAAATACCTTTTACTACCCAAACACCATCCTCCTCCTCAACCTCAAATTCATTTTTAGTAAATTGGGAAAGATTCACACCTCCAAAAGAAACTCCACTTCCAAAAGAAACTCCACTTCCAAATTCCACACTTCCAATTCTCACCCTGTTTTTTGGTGTAATCACTTCTCCTTCAATCGTGAAAATTTCATCAAAGGTTTTTCTCATATCTAAATGTTAATTCTTTTTCAGAAAAAGTAAATTAATCGCTTATAAAACCAGCTACCGCGCTGCTCGCCACAATCCTCGGCGATGCCAAATAAACCTCCGATTCTTTCGAACCCATCCGACCGACAAAATTGCGATTGGTTGAAGCGATTGCCCGCTCCCCCGCTGCCAAAACTCCCATGTGCCCACCTAAGCACGCCCCACAGGTCGGCGTCGAGATCGTCGCTCCCGCTGCTGTGAAAATTTTGAAAAGACCCTCCGCCTCCGCTTGATTCCAAATATCCGTCGTCGCCGGAACCACAATCATCCGTACACCATCCGCAATTTTTTGGCCTTTTAATACCTCCGCAGCCTCGCGTAAATCCTGGATCCGACCATTCGTACATGAACCTAAATAAGCCTGATCAATTTTGATCTTGTCTTTTTTCGCCTCAGTAATTGATTTCGTATTCGAAGGAAGATGTGGATAAGCCACTTGCGGCTCAAGGTCGGAAACATCTATTTCAATAGTTTTTTCAAACTTGGCATCGTCATCCGATTTTAGAACTTCGTAATCTTTCAAGCCCCTTTCTTCGACATAGTGAATCGTTTTCTCGTCCGGCGGAATAATGCCGCAAGTCGCTCCTACTTCAACCGCCATATTCGAAAAAACAACGCGGTCCTCCACTTCCAGAGCATCAATCACCTCTCCGCCAAACTCGATAACTCGATTCGTTGCGCCGTCGACACCTAAAATTCGAACAACTTCCAACATCGCATCTTTCGCGAAAACTCCGCTTTTTAATTTTCCGGTCAAATTAATTCGAATTGTTTTGGGCACTTCCAGCCAAACTTCGCCCGTCACAATTGCCGCCGCGACATCCGTCGTCCCGACACCAAAAGAAAATGCACCGACGACGCCATGCGTGCAGGTGTGTGAATCCCCCGCAATCGCAACCATCCCTGGTCCGATGTGACCCTGTTCGAGGAAAATTGTATGACAAACACCGTGTCGTCCAATCGGGTAATAATTTTTGATGCCAACGGAACGAACCCAGCTGTCCAATTTTTTCGCCAAAGCTGCCGACTTTTCATCCTTCGCTGGGACGAAATGATCGGGCGTAACAACAATTTTATTGACATCGAAAATCTTGGTAATCCCGCGTTTTTCCAGCATTTCCAGCGCCGGAGGCGTCGTCACTTCGTGGCAAAGCAATCGATCTATTTTAATTTTCACAAAACCACCTTCCTGCGAATCGCCAGAAACTAAATTTTTCGTAATAATTTTTTCGACTAAAGTCTGAGACAT
>Ga0075120_10003822_pt1 | contig 10162 bp, 11 predicted proteins | sample AntAceMetag02UKL_FD_69792 | JGI IMG/M metagenome (GOLD analysis project Ga0075120, IMG submission 69792) | Saline lake microbial communities from Ace Lake, Antarctica - Antarctic Ace Lake Metagenome 02UKL | ecosystem: Environmental > Aquatic > Non-marine Saline and Alkaline > Saline | place...
AAAAGTATTGAAGAAAATTTGGATAATATATATAACGAACAAAAACTAAGCAACTAACCAATTATGGAAAAAGAAAATTATTTTGATAACGATAAAGCCGTTATAGATCCTGCGAGAGAAAAAGCAGAGCCTCATTTAGGGCCATGGGCTATAATGGTAGCTACCCCTTCGGAACTTTCGTCCATGGTTGCCTATAGTCACGCTGAAAAGACAGCCATGAGTTCAGGTTATCCGTTTAAGCTTTTTATTGTTAAAAAAGAAAATGACTATCCTCTTGGTTTGGCAGGACCTTTCTTAGGGGCGCCGCAAGGGGTAATTGTCATGGAAAAGCTTATTGCCCTGGGAGCAAGAAAAATTCTGGTATTAGGGTGGTGCGGCTCCCTACAGCCGGATATTTTAATTGGGGACTGCATAATTCCTACTTCTGCCTTTTCAGAAGAAGGAACTTCGAAACATTATCCTGTTAATAAAAAAAATATAGGCACAAGTGTATTTTTAAATAACAAACTTGATGATATGTTAGACAAATCTTGTATTATAGCCAACAAAGGACCAATCTGGACAACGGATGCCATTTACAGGGAAACTGAAAAGAAGGTGAAAGCCTATAGCAAGAAAGGACTTTTGGCCGTAGAAATGGAAATGTCCGCCCTTATAAATTTAGCCGCTTACCGTTCAGTAGAAATGTCCGGATTGTTAATAGTATCAGATGAGCTCTTTTCCCTTAAATGGCGTCATGGATTCAGTGGCAAGAAATTAAAAAAGAAAAGTATAGAGGCTGGTCGCCTTCTACTTAACCTATGCATAGATGATGGATAAGATATTTATGGTTAACAGGGAAAAAGAAAAAACTGAATTAACCGCACTGAGAGAAGAGATACAATATCATAATTACCGATATTATATCCTGGATGACCCTGAAATTTCCGACATGGAATATGACCGTCTTTTTCAACGGCTCCTACAGATAGAGAAAAGATATCCTGAATTAATTGTTCCGGAATCACCGAGTCAAAGGGTAGGCGCGCCTATTGAGGGTGGCTTTAAGACAGCGAAACACAGCGTACCAATGCTTAGTCTGGAAAACGGATTTTCCAATAAGGAAATAAGGGAATTTGAGGAAAGGATTAAGCGATTATTAGCCCGCCAGGGAATAAATAGTCATGCTATTAATTATATTGTAGAACCAAAGATGGACGGACTGGCTGTTGAGCTTATCTATGAAAATGCTATCCTAAAAACTGCATCAACAAGGGGTGATGGTTATTCCGGCGAGGATATAACCTCTAATGTAAAAACCATTAAATCCATACCTTTAAAGCTTCTGCCCTGGAAAAACGGCCCAGCTCTCCCTGAGTATATAGAGATAAGAGGCGAAGTCTACATGGAAAAAAAGGCCTTCCAGATCCTGAACAAAGAAAGAGAAAAAAACAATGAGCCGCCGTTCGCAAATCCCAGAAATGCCGCTGCCGGATCAGTGAGACAGCTTGACCCAGTCATAACAGCGAGACGCCCTTTGATGTTCTTCTCTTATGGCTTAGGAAAGGTAACAGGATGGACATTTGATTCGCAATTGGAATTGTTGACTGCCCTCAATAAGTGGGGGTCCAGGGTGAATAATAAATTTATAAAAAAATGTAATAATATTGATGAGGCCATTTCTCATTGCCAATATTTAGAAAGCAGAAAGCATGACCTACAGTACGAAATTGATGGTGCAGTCATCAAGGTAAACTCAATGGGCCTGCAAAGGGACTTGGGGGAAAAGTCACGAAGCCCCAGATGGGCCCTGGCCTACAAATTTGAGCCAATGCAATCGACAACCAAAATTCTGAAAATTAATGTTCAAGTTGGCAGGACAGGCGCACTTACGCCTGTAGCTGTTTTAGAAACGGTAGAGATAGGCGGGGTAAGGGTCAGCAGGGCTACCCTGCACAACCAGGAAGAAATTGAAAGAAAAGATATAATGACAGGGGATACTGTAGTTATTCAAAGAGCCGGAGACGTTATACCGGAAGTTGTAAAGGTTATAACTTCAAAGCGAACAGGAAAAGAAAAACCATTCAAGATGCCGAATAGATGCCCTGTATGCGGCTCTGAGCTCTCAGTCTCTGCAGGTGATGTTGTATTGAGATGCAGTAACCCAGAATGTCCAGCCCAGGTTAAAGGCTCGATAAAACACTTTGTATCCAAAGATGCCATGGATATAGATGGGCTCGGTGACAAAATTGTAGAGCAATTAATAGATAAAGGCCTCATAAAAGACGCTGCTGATATATATAATCTAAACATAGAGGCCCTCCTGCCCCTTGATAAAATGGCTGAAAAATTGGGCACCAATATACTTAATGCTATAAAAACCAGTAAAAAACCCACATTATCAAGGTTTATATATTCCCTTGGCATACGACATGTAGGTGAGCACGTGGCAAATGTCCTCGCTGAAAAATTCAGGGATTTCAATAAACTTTCCAATGCTTCCATGGAAGATTTGTTAGCCGTCTATGAAATAGGGCCGGAAATAGCAGATAGTCTTGTCTCGTATTTTGCAAATAAAAAAAATATCTCCATTACAAATCGTCTCTTTGAAGCGGGCATAAAAATTAACGAAATGCCTGCAAGCGCTGGAGAAATAAAAAAACATACTTTTTCAGATAAATCTATCGTATTAACAGGAACACTGTCTTCGCTTTCACGGCAAAAGGCGAAAAAACTTATTGAAGAAAAAAAAGGAATTGTATCAAACTCTATAAGCAGCAAAACAGATTACCTTGTTTTAGGAGAATCTCCAGGATCCAAGTTTTCCAAGGCAAAGAAATTGGGAGTACATATTTTATATGAAGAAGAATTTTTAGATATTTTAAACAGGGAAAGCTGATATGGCTAATATTAGATCTCACCTTATTATTGAAGGAAGGGTGCAGGGTGTCTGGTTCAGAGACTCTACAGAAAGGGAAGCGAACCGGTTGAATGTCACTGGTTGGGTGAAAAACCGCCGCGATAGAAACGTTGAACTCATAGCTGAGGGTTCAAAGGAAAATGTAGCTAAATTAAAAGACTGGTGTCATATTGGGCCCCCTTCTGCACATGTAACAGGTGTTAATGAATCCATAGAAAACTACACTGGAGAGTTTGAATCCTTTGAAATAATCTATTAAAATAGCTGAAAAGAAAGGAAATCTTTATATGAAAAAACCATTAAACTTAATACTGACTGTATCTTCCTTATTTTCTGTTCTGTTTCTGTTTATTTCCGGATGTGCAACTGTATCATCACTAATTCCGTCTATATCATCGAACAATGAATGGCCGAGAAAAAGAGCGATGGTTATGCCTGTAAATAATCTCACTAACCTGTCTATAGACGAATCAACAGATATTAGTAGCAACTTGACAAGGGCTTTAAAAAATACCGGACTTTTTAATGTTTACCAGCAAAAGGAACCTAAAAAATACAATTTCCTCAACCCTGAAAAGACAAGTAATCTGGAATTTTTTAAGCCCTTTAGTGACATGGGCATGAACGTCATTATCTTTACAACCCTGCACCCTATAGAACAAACTAACGTAAAATCAGGCATATGGCCTTTTAGGAAAAAGTCCCAGGAGTTTACAGTAATAGTGAACATAGACATATTTGATGTTTACAAAGAAACAGTACTGTTAAGTAAAGAAATTATCCGGGATATTACATTACCTCTTGAGGATTTAATAGGGAGAGGGGAAAATATTTTAGATGCTGAAAATAAAAAATCGGCGTTAAGAGAGTGTCTTCCAGCCATCCTCAAAAAGTCCGTAAAGGCTATATGTCACTCCCTGAATAATAATATATGGGAGGGAAAAATAGCCTCTGTTGATAAAAAAACGATAACCATTAATGCCGGTAGAGATGCGGGCCTTAAAACCGGCGCTGTATTAGTTGTGTTTGAGAAGGGTGAACTTATTACCGCATTTAAAGGGAAAGTATACCAATCAACAGGTAAAGAGGTAGGTGAAATAAAAATTTTCCAATTAAAACAACGCCATTCCCTTGCCGAGCCTCTTACTGGAACTAATTTCAAAGCAGACCAGATAATAAGGGTTAAAGAATAATATGTAAGGATATTCTTAATTCACTTAATTAACTTCTTTTAAAGAATAGCCTTCATCCGTTTTGAGAACCTGGATCAATGCAACGTATAATTCATGTCCATCCTCATATCTAACAAATACAAATGAAGGGCTAATAAAATCTATCTTGCTTATAAACCACTTCCCACCACGTAATGGTTTTTGTTTAACAATAGTGGAAATATTCTTATCTAACAAATCAGATACAGTTTCTTTATAATCTAAATATTGAGGATCATCATTGAATTTATTGAGGGATTGATAGTCTTCACCCAATATCTTAATCAAACGAAAAGCTTTTGTAAGCTTATCGGCGCTTTCATTGAGATTAAATTTTAATTCATTTATGAAAATCTCATTTTTATTTACACGTCCTGTTAAATAAAGACAATAGGCCGTTAAAAAAATCGTACCAATAAGTGCGAACAAAAATATAAATTTATCTGCTTTTTTCATAATTCCAATTTTTAACAAAAGCTGGTCACAGGATCAGTCCGTCTTTTTAAAAAGCTCTTCCAAGGCCTTTTTTGCCGTTTCCTCTTTTCCCCTGCCATTACCATCTCCCCCTCTTAAAACAAAGTAATCACAAAAATTTTCCCTTTTCTTATCAACTACCCGCTCAGCGATTGTTTCCTTGCACTGATTATACGATTGCAGGTCATAAAATTTACATTGGATGCAGCAATGTAAATCTCTGCCGCAGTTAGGGCATGTGTCATGACGAAATACCTGCCCTTCCCATTCTATTACTTTATTACAAAACACGCATGTTATCATACTGATACTCCATGATGGTTAGGGAAACCAGACTCAAGATTTATTATTTCTTAAAGATTAAAGAATTGCAATACAATATTTAATGACAGTATAATGACAACCAAACGATTATTGCAATAATCTACTTTGCCATGACCGTGGGTGCAGAAAGTCCATAGAATGTGTTTTTTATGAATCTGTTATCAGGTCACATACCATGTTTGATAAATACGTAAAGGTAAAAATACTGGAAAATGAGATTGAGGCACGCCTTTTAGACTCAGTTTTAGATGAACGTAATATACCACATATGATTGTATCATATCATGACACTGCATATAATGGCCTATATCAAACACAGAAAGGCTGGGGTTATGTAAAGGCGCCAGTCGCATATCATAATGAAATATCAGAAATATTATCTTACATAAGAAGGGTTGATTAATCTTCAATCTCTTCATAATTTATTCCACGGCTAAAATATATTTATTCCATACGGTAAACAACGCCTAAGGGCATACCTGAGGCATTTGCGCTGTTCATAACCAACCGTAATTGCGGGAGAAATTTGCCATGAAAAAATCTTTACCCCAAAATTTAGATTCGTGCTATAATAATCTTTACAAATCTAATTTTTATGATTATTATTTTAATAAATATTGAAATTGTTAAAGTTTTGTAAAAAATCGCCGAATAATAAAATTAGTAGAAAATAAATAGTATTATTTGCTAAATTCTTTAAAATCGAATATATAATAATAAAGGATTTTAAAAAAGCATTATATGCCACCAGACTTCAATCTAAATAGTAAAAACCATGAAAAGGCTAAGGTCGCCTGAGGGTTAAATATTAATAAAGGGAGTTTGAGGTGACATAAAGAAAGCTTCTCAGATGTATGTGCATCTTTTCATCTGGTGATCTCCCAATAATACATAAAGAAGAGATATGCACCGGGGATAATAACGACATCTTGGGAAGCCAATGCAGTTGTTAGTAAAGTTAATTAGTCAATCTAACAGCTAAACACTTAGTCCTTTAAGATGTTTAAAAATTAAAAAACCAAACCTTTTATAAAGACCCGCATATCAATATTTGATTTGCGGGTCTTTTATATGTTAGAGATATAATTAATATGCAGAAAATATCCCTTGATCGTGCAACTACCGGTATGAAACTTGCCAAAACAGTCAAAAACAAACGGGGAATGCCTCTATGCACTGCAGGTACCGAGCTTAACGAAGATACAATCTTAAGACTTTCCAATGCAGGGGTTACTGGAATTTCAGTGAAAGGAAATCCTCTCGTCGAGGATGCTAATACCAAGCCATTAAGTCAACAAATAGATGAGCTAAATACCCGTTTCAGCCCTGTAGAGCAAAATCCGCTTATGAAAAAAATCAAGAGTCTTTTTCTTGAATGCCTTAATGAAAGGGTTAAAGAAAGTGAGTGTTGACAGAGATGCAATAAGAAAGCGCCTTAAATCCTTGAAAAATGTGCCTACCATGCCGGGTATTTTTCAGGAGATAAACAAATCAATTCAAAATCCTGAAACAACAGCAGAGGATATTGCTAAAATAATCTCCTCTGATCAGGCACTTTCCGCCAAGATACTGCGCATAGTGAATTCTGTATTATATGGATTTCCTCGTCGGATCTCAAATATAACACATGCCCTTATAATTCTTGGTTTCGATGTAGTGAAAGGTCTTGTGCTTAGCAGTTCGGTTTTTGATGTTATGCTTGCCAGGGGACTCCATGGCCTATGGCAGCATTCTGTAGGATGCGCCATCACCGCAGGAATCATTGCAAGAAGATTAGATATGCCTGACCCGGAAGAAATCTCCGTAGCAGCTCTTTTGCATGACTTAGGGAAGGTCATTATTAAATTGGAACTCCCTGAGGAATCATCACTCATTGAGCAGACAGTCGTGGACAACCAAATATCCATGTATGAGGCGGAAGAAAAAATACTTGGATTTAACCATGCTACTGTGGGAAATTGGCTTTGCCAAGAATGGTATCTGCCTAACAAGCTTGCGAATCCAATAACCTATCACCACAAACCTAACCTTTCGGAATTTGCCATTAAACCTACAGCAATCGTTCATGTTGCCGATGCGCTTGTTAGGGGAATCGGTTTTGGTTTCGCTGGTGACAACCTTGTCCCTAAAATAGATAATAAGGCATGGAATGTTCTTGAGATATCTGATTCCCTTTTGGGGGAAATTATCAGGGAAATTGACGAAAAACTGGATAATGCAGAAGATATTTTCCCTGAGAACGGTTCTGACGTATGATAGATGAAGAAAAAAAACTTCTTGTGATAGATGACAACCCGGATAGCGCTGAGGAATTAAAACAGATATCAACAAAAAATGAATACCCTTTTACTTTTGAAACCTGTGAATCATCTCTCCATGCACTTGACATAATATATAGCAAACCTCCTGATCTAATAATTGTTAGCCAATCACTGGGGGACGATGAATGTAGAAACCTTTGCAACAGGATTAGAAGAGACACAATATTCAATAACCTGCCTATAGTCCTTATGCTTCAACCTGCCGACCATCTCTCTAAAATTGATTGGGAAAATACACCTGTTGATGATTATCTACAAAAGCCCCTCAGCCCTGAGGATTTATGGTCAAGGATTTCTTTAACATTCGCACGGGCAGTAAGAAATAGAGATTCCAACCCCCTTACGCTACTCCCTGGAAATCATTCAATAATGAGTGAGCTACAACTGAGGATTGACAGGAAAGTTCATTTTTCCGTAGGCTATGTTGATCTCGACAATTTTAAATCCTATAACGATAAATACGGTTTTTTAAGGGGAGATGAAATTATAAAAATAACTGCACGACTTTTAACCAACTCCGTACATAAACTACATACTGATGGATCCTTTGTAGGGCATATCGGTGGTGATGATTTTGTCTTTATTATGCCTCCAGACCTAATAGATGCTGTTTGCAATGAAATAATTAATAATTTTGATCTCGTAATAGGAAATTTCTACGATGAAGGTGACAGGACCCGCGGCTTTATCGATTCCACGAACAGAAAGGGACAAAAGGAACGCTTTCCAATAATGACATTGTCCATTGCTGTTATATCAAATGAATACTACCCTATAAAACATATTGGGCAAATTAGTGCCATAGCTGCAGAGATTAAAAAGCGTGTTAAAGCAATTCCAGGAAGCAACTACGCAAAGGATTTGCGTCGTTCAACCTGAATCTTTTAGTTCAAAATCTTCTCACGACCTCTATATTTTACTTTACTTATATATCAGATATAATTATCATTCCTGCTTATATTTATAAATGTCAAAATTTGTAAAAACATCCTCAGAAAAATGCAATTGAGGTTAGTCTGATATAAATTCTTTTACTGACTCAATGACCGGCTGATAAAAACGTACAAAAAGGAGGTTTTAATGGGCGCTACTGCAGATAAAATCAATGAATTAAAGGTGAGGGAAGAAAAACTTCGTGCCATGGGCGGGGAAAAACAAATTCAAAAACAGCACGACAAGGGCAAGCTTACTGCCAGGGAAAGACTGGATCAGCTCTTTGATGAAGGAAGCTTCCGAGAACTTGATTTGTATGTTGAACATCGAAGTACAAACTTTAACATGCCTGAAACCACTGTGCCGAGTGAGGGTGTTATAACCGGCCACGGAACCGTCAATGGAAGGGTTGTGTTTGCATTTTCACAGGATTTTACATCTATGGCAGGTACATTAGGGGAAATGCATGCAAAGAAGATATGTAAGGTTATGGACCTCGCCCTCAAGACAGGCGCCCCTATTATCGGTTTTAATGATTCAGGAGGAGCGAGAATACAGGAAGGCGTAGATTCCCTTGGAGGATACGGTGATATATTTTTCAGAAATTCAAGTGCATCTGGTGTTATCCCCCAGATATCCGCTATTATGGGGCCTACGGCCGGAGGAGCAGTCTATTCTCCTGCAATGACTGATTGGATATTTATGACAAAAAAAAGCAGCTACATGTTTATCACAGGCCCTGCTGTAATTAAAACAACTATTGGAGAGGATATAAATCAAGAGGACCTTGGTGGAGCCATGACCCATAACACAAAAAGCGGAGTAGCCCACTTTGCATGTGAAAGCGACGAGAATTCCATTCAAATGATAAAAGAGCTGCTTACTTACCTGCCGGCAAACAACATGGAAGAACCTCCAATAGTTGAAACAGGAGATGATCCTGAGAGGATTGATATGGCGCTTGATACAATAATACCGGATAATCCAAAGGCATATTATGATATGAAGGATGTTATTCGCTCCATCGTAGATAATGGACAGATATTTGAGCCCCATGAATATTTTGCAAAAAATATAATAATTTGTTTTGCAAGATTGGATGGAAAAACAGTAGGGATCATTGCTAATCAGCCCAAATTCCTTGCAGGATGCCTTGATATCAACGCATCAGACAAGGCCACCAGGTTCATAAGGTTTTGCGATGCCTTTAATATCCCATTGCTTACCTTTGTAGATGTGCCGGGTTATCTGCCCGGAAGCACGCAGGAATGGGGAGGGATAATTAGACATGGGGCCAAGCTCTTATGGTGCTACAGCGAGGCTACAGTTCCAAAGATAACTGTTATAACCAGAAAAGATTACGGGGGCTCGTACTTAGCCATGTGCAGCCGGCACTTAGGCAGCGACTACGTTATTGCATGGCCAACCGCAGAAATAGCCGTTATGGGAGCTGAACAAGCAGCAGGAATTATTCATGGAAGAGAAATCAAGGCGGCAGATGACCCATCAGCAAAAAAGGAGGAAAGGATTTCAGAGTACAGGGATCAATTCTCCAATCCTTATATTGCCGCATCAAGGGGATTTGTAGATGCAGTAATCACTCCCCATGAGACAAGGCCCAGGATAATAGATGCCTTAAACATGTTAGCAACAAAAATAGAAACAAGGCCTGAAAAAAAACATGGCAATATCCCAGTTTAGGCTTAGTATAAAGAGAAATGCTTAAAAAAAGGATGAATATAGATTTCCTTAATCGTTCACGGTTCACTGCTTTGGGTTATTATTTTAGGATCATCTCCCGATTAGTTGTAGCAAATTAAGGCAAGTCAAGTGAATAATCTTCAAGCGAGTCGGTGTGATCCAAGAGGGTTCAAGGGGTAAAGGGTTCACGGGTTCGAGTGAAATGCTAAAGAATTACAAAGAGTTGAATGTCTGGCAAAAGTCATACGAATTCTGTTTAAAGGTATACAGAATAACAGCAAAATTTCCAAATGAAGAAA
>Ga0075120_10003825_pt1 | contig 10160 bp, 7 predicted proteins | sample AntAceMetag02UKL_FD_69792 | JGI IMG/M metagenome (GOLD analysis project Ga0075120, IMG submission 69792) | Saline lake microbial communities from Ace Lake, Antarctica - Antarctic Ace Lake Metagenome 02UKL | ecosystem: Environmental > Aquatic > Non-marine Saline and Alkaline > Saline | place...
TGCAAGTTTGTGCATGCGGTCTACTTTGATCGGTGATTTTTGTTCCATTTTCTTCCCCTTTGTTTGTTGATGTTTATTTTGTTTGCGAACAATTGTCTCAATATTAGGAGACACATCTGGATGTTGTTTTCTTTCAAAAAAAATTAAAAACACCTTGGATGAACGCACTCATCAGCAAGAAAAGAAGAAGGATGTGCTATTTGAAACTTGTGTTTTTGCTTGACGCGATCTTCTTGAGAAGGGTACAATGCCTTCGGAAGGAAAACATGCCGCAAAATATCAAAAATAAAATAGATGAGCTTCGGAAACAGCTAAAAAAACATAGCAGGCTGTATTATGAGCAGGGGAACCCGGCTATTTCTGATTCCCAATATGATGAGATGATGAGAGATCTGAAACACTTGGAAAAGAGCCACCCCGAATTTATGTCCAAGGGTTCTCCGACGCAAAAAGTTGGACGTGCTGTGCGTGACGGTTATACCAAAGTTACTCACATCGCGCCGATGTTAAGTTTGGGAAGTGTTCACGCAGAAGAGGAATGTCGGAAGTTCGCGGCGACTTGTCAGAAAGAACTTGATACCCCAGATCTGGATTATGCATGTGAACCGAAACTTGATGGGCTAAGTGTAGAACTTGTTTATGAAAGAGGAGTTTTTGTACGTGGCGCGACACGGGGAGACGGTGTTGTCGGCGAGGATGTTACCGCTAATCTTAAAACTATAAAAAACATACCGATGAAGCTCATGGGCCGTGAAGTTTCTGTTCGCTTAGCCGTACGTGGTGAAGTTTTGATGCATATTAAGGATTTCCAGGAACTTAACAAACGTCAAATTTCATTGGGGAAGGAAGCTTTTGCCAATCCGCGTAACGCGGCCGCCGGTTCTATCCGCCAACTTAACTCAAAGATAACTGCCGAACGTAAACTTGATGTGTATTGCTACGGGATACTGGATTATTCGGGAGAGATGCCGCTTACACAGGAAGACGCGACATGTATGATAAAAGATTTTGGACTCAAAGTGGCTCCGGATGCTCGACATTGTAAGACCATAGACGATGCGATTAATTATCATCATGAGCTTGAGGCGAAAAGAGACGATCTTGATTACGAGATTGATGGCATTGTGGTTAAGGTCAACAGTTTTGATTATCAGAAGCGCCTTGGCATGAGGACAACAAATCCGCGTTGGGCTGTGGCATATAAATTTAAACCGCGAAAAGAAATTACACGCATAGAAGATATTGTCGTGCAAATTGGACGAACCGGTGTACTTACACCGGTGGCATTGCTTCAGCCGGTAGAGGTCGGGGGTGTTACGGTTTCGCGCGCTACTCTTCACAATATGGATGAGATAGCAAGACTAGGCGTCAAAATAGGGGATTATGTAAAAGTAAAGAGGGCGGGGGACGTGATACCGAAAGTCACCGAGGTTATAGAGGCAAAGCGGTCGGGAAAAGAGAAAGTGTTCAATATGCCAAAAAAATGTCCGAGTTGTGATACTATTCTCGTAAAAGAAGATGTTCACTACAGATGTCCGGGGGGATTTGCTTGTTCCGCACAGTCTAAGGAGGCGATAATACATTATGTTTCCAAGGCGGCGGCGGACATTGATGGACTTTCCGATAAGACTGTGCAACAGTTGTATGAAGAGAATTTGGTAACCAGCATCTCCGGTATATATGATTTGCGAAGGCAGGATATCCTGCATCTTGAGGGGTGGAAAGAAAAAAAGACGGATAATTTGCTTAATGCTATACAGGCTTCAAAAGAGATTACATTAGATAGATTTATTTTCGGTCTTGGTGTGCGAAATGTCGGACAGCATATTGCGGCTGTTTTAGCTATACGGTTCGGGACTTTGGATAAAATTATGAATTTGTCATATGACGAACTTGTAGGGATTAAGGAAATCGGCCCTGAAATAGCCGAAAGTGTTATCGATTTTTTTAAGACAAAAGAAAATGGTGAAGAAATAGAGAAGATGCTGAGATTCGGCGTCATGGTTAGGGAGAGGGCTATTAAAGGTAAACTTTCCGGTAAAAAAGTGGTTTTTACCGGAAGTCTTGAGTCCCTTAGCCGTTCTGAAGCGAAGAAACTCGTGGAGACAGAAGGCGGAGAGGTCTTATCAAGTGTTTCGGCGGGTGTTGATTTTGTAGTTGCTGGGGATAAAGCAGGGTCAAAACTGGACGTTGCACGCAAAAAAAACATACCTATTATCACGGAAAATGAGCTTTTCGAGCTCACCGACAGTTCCAAGTAATCAACAGTCATCAGCTTTCAGTTGTCAGCTGTAAAGCAAGTAAAAATCGTCATCCCGGACGGTCGATAGACCGATCCGGGACCCAATAAAGGTATTTTTGTTTGATCCCGGATATTTCTTCACTTTGTTCGAAATTCCGGGATGACAACTTCTATTTCTTGCTTCTTGCCTTTTGCTTCGCGTCTCTAGCCTTTCCACGATATAAGTTTGACACTCCTTCGTATTATAGTTATAATTGTCATGTGAAAATGTACCTTTTATATAATAATCTAAATATAAATTTATATTTAGATAATCAAGACAACTTGGAGAACTCAGAAAATGGATGAGAAGATAACGAACGCTGAAGAGAAAAATGACCTTATCGAGCAGAGGTACAAAAATCTTAAAAAGTTAGAGGAATTAGGAATAGATCCTTTTGGAGCGCAATTTCCGGATACCGAACAGGTGAGTTCCGTGAAGGGTAATTTTGCTGAGGGACGCGAGGTGCGGATGGCTGGCAGGATTATGGCCAAACGAATTATGGGAAAAAGCGTCTTTATGGATCTTAAAGATTCTACAGGTAAAATACAGCTTTATCTTAAAAAAGACAAGGTTGGTGAAGACGTATTTGAAATCATCAAAGTACTGGACATAGGGGACATTGTTGGTATTTCCGGTGATCTTTTTAAGACTCGTTCAGGAGAAGAGACTGTTCAAGTCACCGGGTTTATGGTTTTGTCAAAATCATTACACCCACTTCCGGAAAAGTGGCATGGGCTTAAGGATGTCGAGGTGCGCTACCGTCAAAGGTATGTTGATCTCATTGTCAATGATGATGCCCGTGAAATCTTCAAGTCTCGTATAGGTATAATAAAAAGCATACGTGAGTTGCTGGACGGACAAGGGTTCCTTGAGGTGGAGACACCGATGATGCATCCCATTGCCGGTGGTGCGGCCGGTAAACCTTTCAAAACACATCATGAAACACTTGATATGGATCTTTTCTTAAGGATCGCTCCGGAGATATATCTCAAAAAACTGTTAGTAGGAGGGTTTGAGAAGGTATATGAGATAAATCGTTCTTTTCGGAATGAAGGCATCTCGACTCGGCATAATCCTGAATTTACTATGATCGAGATCTATAAAGCGTATTCTGATTGTGCTGGAATGATGGAACTTACCGAGGAGCTTATCAGGAACGCGGCTAAGAAAGTTTTGGGCTCAGAACAATTTGAATACCAGGGCCGTGAAATAGATCTTTCGCATTGGAAGAAGATTTCTTTTGAGGATTTGATGAAGGAACATTATGATATAAGCGTTGATGATCCGCTTTCGGCGTGGGTGGAGAAACTGAAGAAAAAGGGGATTGAGATCGAGGGAGACAAAGTTAGTAAAACACAACTTTTGAATATAGTCGGAGACTTGGTAGAACCGGAAGCGGAAAAGCATCCCGTTTTTGTGTTTGATATGTTTAAAGAACTAAGTCCTCTGGCCAAAGAGAAAAAAGATCAACCGGGTATTACCGATAGATTTGAATTGTTTATTGGCGGTATGGAAATCGCGAATGCTTATTCTGAACTTAACGATCCGATAGACCAGCGCCGCCGGTTTGAAGCGCAGGTTAAAGAAGATCCAGATGCCAAGATAGATGAAGATTTCATAAGAGCGCTTGAATATGGAATGCCGCCTGCAGGCGGGTTGGGTATTGGCATAGACCGTCTTACAATGATACTTACCAATTCGGCGAGTATCCGGGAAGTAATACTATTCCCTCAAATGCGTCCGGAATAATAAAATGTGGTCGATATTTTTAAGCATAAGATATTTTTTAGCTAAGAGAAAAGAGGGGATCATTTCCTTTATTAGCTTTGCTTCCGTAGTAGGTATGGTTATCGGTGTTGCGGCTCTCATAATAGTACTTTCGGTGATGAATGGGTTTGATCGAGAGGTTGAGGCTAAAATAGTCGGGACATATGCCCATATTATGGTTCTTGGTGAAGGTGGTATAGAACATCCCGAGAGGATATCTGCGGAGATAAACAATGTCCCTGGAGTTAGAAATACATCAGAATTTGTTACCGGACAGGCTATTCTGAAACGGGACGATGCGGTAGCAGGCGTCCTCTTGAAAGGAATAAACGCGTCTCAGGAAGCTGGTACGACTGATGTGATATCTTTTGCCGATGGGGTTGAAAAGCTTGCTGGGGATACTGTTATTATCGGTAGTGAATTGATGAAGAATACGGGTATTTCGCGCGGGGATACTATTGAGCTAGTTGTGCCGCATTCCGTACTCGACTTAAAAAGTGCCACTTTTACCGTTGTAGGCGAATTCACTTCGGGCAGATACGATTATGACGCTAATATTGTTGTTGTAGATCTTGGTGCGGCGCAGAAACTTTACAAGATGGGTTCCCGTGTAAGTGGTATAGCTGTCAAAGTTGATGACGGGTATGGTGTAAATAAAATAAAAACACGTTTGCAGAAACGTTTGGGATATTCCTATATTGTGAAGACCTGGATGGATCTTGATCGGAATTTGATTTCTGCTCTGGCATTGGAAAAGAAAATGATGTTCATTATCCTGGGTGTTATCATTATAGTCGCATGTTTCAACATATGCAGTTCTTTGATCATGATGGTTATGGAGAAAACCCGGGATATCGGGGTGTTAAAGGCACTTGGAGCTAATTCATTCGGAGTTAGTCTGATCTTTTTGGTGGAAGGATTTATTGTCGGGGCATTGGGTGTTGTTTTGGGTACAGGGGTTGGTATTTTTATAGTGAGCCGATTAAACGAGATGATTGCCTTTGTCGAAAAAATAACGGGTTGGGAAATGTTCCCAAGTGATGTTTATTATTTTAGCACGATACCGGTTGAGATAAAGACACAGGATATTTGTATGATAATCTCTTTCGCGATGTTGTTCGCCCTGGTATCGGGCATGTATCCTGCCTGGAAAGCGTCCAGGTTAGATCCGGTAGAAGCGATAAGATATGAGTAACGGCCAGAAAATGCTCGTCACAAAAGCTTTAAGCAAGACTTTCCAGCAAGGCTCGGGTGCTGTTCATGCTGTTCGTGGCGTGGATATGGAGATTGCTAGAGGTGAAAGAGTGTGTATGCATGGTCCGTCCGGTGCTGGCAAATCGACTTTTTTGGATATGTTGGGAGGGTTAAGCAGACCTTCTTCCGGGACAGTTGTTTTTAATGGCAAGGAGTTGTATGCCATGTCTGACCGTGCTCGAAGTTGCGTGAGAAATAAGAATTTTGGTTTTATCTTTCAATTTTATCATCTCCTGCCGGAGCTTGATGTAGTTGAGAATGTGATACTTCCAGGCTTGATAGCCGGAAGAGCTGGGATGAAGGCCGTAAAGAAGCGTGCTCACGATTTAATTGAACGTGTAGGGATGGGACATCGTCTCAAACATAGACCATCTCGTCTTTCCGGGGGTGAATCACAGCGGGTTGCGATAGCAAGAGCGCTTATAAATTCACCAGATATATTGTTTTGTGACGAACCGACGGGAAATCTTGATTCGGCGATGAGTGAAACGATTTATTCACTTCTTATGGACATAAGCCGGGAGGATAACATGAGTGTGTTGGTAGTTTCACATCGTGAAACTATTGAAGGATTTTTTCATAGCGACTATACGATGAAAGACGGAATATTAGGAAAAAAGGAGAACTGATGGGATTTAAGATATTTTTAGATGGAGAATTCGTGGATAAAGAGAATGCGAAAATATCCATTTTTGATCATGGTTTATTGTACGGCGACGGTATTTTTGAAGGGATAAGGGCATATGGCCGAAAAGTTTTCCGGCTTGATGCGCACTTAGATCGACTATATGCCGGACTAAAAGCTATACGGCTTGAACTGTATATGTCGCAAGAGGAGCTTAAGGCGAATATTCTAAAGACGCTAAAGATGAATGATCTGTATGATGCGTATATCCGAGTAGTTGTAACAAGAGGTGTAGGGGATCTTGGACTTGATCCTCGTAAATGCCCGAAACCTACGGTATTTATAATCGCGGATAAAATAGCGTTATACCCCGAAGAATTTTATACGATAGGATTGCCTATAGTTATAGCAAAGACCCGCAGGAATCATCCCGCGTCTATGCCGCCGGAAGTGAAATCGCTTAACTATTTGAATAGCATCCTCGGCAAAATGGACGCTATCGACGCGGGGACGGACGAGGCGATAATGCTTACAACTGATGGATATGTGGCCGAATGCACGGGAGATAACATATTTATTGTGAAGGGAGGGAATTTTTCAACGCCTCCTCATGAAATAGGGTCTTTGGATGGTATAACTCAGAACGCTGTTATCGAACTAGCGGCAAAGGCGGGAATCGAAACTTCCAGAGATATGCTGAAGCCGGATGAGCTATTTACGGCGGATGAATGTTTTTTGACAGGGACAGCGGCGGAAGTCATACCTGTTATTAGCATCGATGGTAAGATGATAAGCGACGGGGTTCCCGGTAAGATAACAACAGCTATGATAGCTGCCTTTTCCGAGCTTGCCAAGACTGATGGGGTGGAATATTGATATGAAGAAGTGTGATGTGTGCGGCATAAGAGAGGCGGCGGTTCATTTGACCGAAGTTGTTAATGATAAAGTGACCAAATTGCATCTCTGTGAACAATGTGCTAAAGAAAAAAGTGAAGAGATGCAGTCGCATTTTGGTTTAACAGACCTTATATCAGGTCTTATGGATTTTGGGCCGCAACAAATGGCCGAAGAAGAGTTGCCGCGCGGAAGTGTCACCACTTGTGGATCTTGTGGTATGACTTACAGTGAGTTTCAGAAATACGGAAAATTGGGATGCGGAAAATGCTATGAAGCATTTGAAGATCAACTTAGTGTTTTGCTCAGAAACATACATGGTTCGGATCGACATGTAGGTAAGATGGCATTTAAGGGAGCATGCGCTATGCCTGAGCAGGAGAAAATGAAAGCATTGAGAGAAGAACTAGAAACATTTATACGAGCAGAAGAATTCGAAAAGGCCGCGGTTGTCCGGGATCGTATAAAAGAACTTGAGGAAAAAGTGGATAGGCAGGAAAAAAATGGATTTTAATGATCTTGTAAACAGAAAGAGTGAATGGCTTCGAGGAGACGGGCCTAGGTCTGACATAGTTATGTCGACCAGGGTACGTTTGGCAAGAAATCTTGATGAGTATCCTTTTTTTGGTTGGGCAGATAACGAACACCGAAAAAAAGTGTTGGAAAAACTCATCTCAGTTTTTAACGATAATGAGCTTCTAAAAGATACAGTGTTGATTCGCATTAAGGATATATCTGAAATAGACAGAGAGTTTTTGGTGGAACGTCACTTAATGAGTCAAGAACATGCTATGGATGTGCAGCAAAAGGGACTAATCGTCGGCGATGGAGAGAAGCTGAGCATTATGATCAACGAAGAAGATCATTTGAGAATGCAGATACTTCAATCGGGACTTAATATTTCAGAAGCGTGGAAAATTATTGATGCTCTTGATACGAGCCTCGGAGAGGTACTTACCTACGCGTATTCAAACAGGTTCGGGTATCTTACGGCATGTCCTACAAATACTGGTACGGGGCTTAGAGCTTCGGTTATGCTGCATCTGCCAGCATTGGCAATGACGGGACAGATCGAGAAAGTGTATGAAGCTATTTCGAAATTGGGCTTAACCATTCGCGGTTTCTATGGAGAAGGGTCAGAAGCTTCAGGCAACTTTTTTCAAATATCTAACCAGGTGGCCTTGGGGCACTCCGAGGTGGATATTTTGGATAATTTGGAAAGGGTTATCACCAAAACGATAGCAAGGGAAGAGCATACGAGAGACTATTTGATGGATAAAAAGAAAAGGGAAACTCAGGATGGAATTTTCAGATCCTATGGTACGTTAAAAAGTGCGAGGATTATAACATCACGGGAAACGATTAAGCTGTTGTCCGCTGTAAGACTCGGGTTAAACTTGGGGCTTATATCCGATATAGACGTGGTTTCGCTTAATGATATCCTTCTTTTGATGCATCCTGCACATTTGCAAAAAAGTAATTCTAAACAACTTAGTTCGCATGAGAGGGATATAAAACGCGCGGACATGATCAGGAAAAAAATAGGGGGAGGGAATTAAGACATGGCAGCATTCAGCAAATTCACCGAAAGAGCCAGAAAAGTTATTTTATTGGCGAAAGAGGAATCAAAACGGGTTAATCATGAATATATCGGAACTGAGCATGTGTTGCTCGGGCTGGTGAAAGAGGGAGAGGGGGTTGCCGCGGCAGTACTGAACTCCCTTGGATTGGACGCGGAAAATATTCGTGCTGAAGTGGAAAAACTTGTTCAGCCTGGTCCCACTCCGATTACAAATACTGACATACCTTTTACGCCTAAGGCCAAGAAAGTTATAGAGTTGGCTATGGATGAAGCGCGCAACCTTGGACATAACTATATCGGAACCGAGCATTTATTGTTAGGACTCATACGTGAAGGAGATGGAGTCGCGGCACAAGTTCTTCTAAATATGGGGCTTGATCTTCAAAGCGTGCGAGATGAAGTCCTCAATCTTTTGGGTTCCTCTGTTCCTGGGTATGCTTCGTCGACACCAGAGGCAAAAAAGAAAAGAAAAACCAAAACTCCGGCGTTGGATTCGTTTGCTCGTGATCTTACACAGATGGCCAAGGATGACAAGCTGGATCCGGTGATAGGTCGCAACAAAGAAATCCAAAGGGTAGTGCAAATACTCGGTCGTAGAAAGAAGAACAATCCTGTATTGATAGGCGAGGCAGGTGTCGGCAAAACCGCTATAGTTGAAGGTTTGGCACAGAAAATAATTATTGGAGACATCCCAGAGATGCTCAGAAAGAAAAGAGTGCTCATTTTGGATCTTGCTTCAATGATAGCCGGTACTAAATATCGCGGGCAGTTTGAAGAAAGACTAAAGGCTGTTATGAAGGAGATCAAGGCTTCAGCTGAAGTCATTGTCTTTATAGATGAGATACATACTCTTGTTGGCGCGGGCGGTGCTGAAGGAGCTATTGACGCGTCGAACATGTTAAAACCTTCCTTGCAGAGGGGTGATATACAATGTATCGGTGCTACTACTTTCGATGAATACCGAAAGAATATTGAGAAAGACCCGGCATTGGAAAGGCGTTTTCAGCCTGTCGTTGTGGATGCCCCTAGTGTGGAAGACACTATAAAAATACTGAAGGGTCTTCGAGACAAATATGAGGCGCATCATAATGTAAAGTTTACTGATGGCGCCTTGGAGTCCGCGGCCAAACTTTCGGATCGATATATAAGCGCCAGGTTTCAACCGGACAAGTCGATCGATCTTATTGATGAATCGGGGTCACGTGCACGGTTATCTACCATGATAATGCCTCCGAATTTAAAAGAGGATGAGGCAAAGATCGAGGAGCATAAACGTGAAAAAGAGGAGGCCGTAAAAAATCAGGATTTTGAAAAAGCGGCTAGATTTAGGGATCTTGAAAAAAAAGAAAAAGATGAACTAGATGCAAAACTGTCTGATTGGAGAAGCAAGCAGTCTGAGCAGGAGGTTGTGGTGGACGACGAAGATATTGCCACTGTTGTTTCTGAATGGACGGGTATTCCTCTTGTGAAAGTGGAGGAAAAAGAGTCGGAGAAGTATTTGAAACTGGAGGAGAGCCTTAAAAAACGTGTTATTGGTCAAGATGAGGCTATATCAGCTATCGCACATGCCGTTAGACGGTCCCGTGCGGGTATTAAAGATCCAAATCGTCCGATTGGGACATTTGTTTTTCTTGGTCCTACCGGTGTTGGTAAAACCTTGCTTGGAAAAAAATTGGCAGAAGTCATATTCGGTGACGAAGACGCTATTATTCAGGTCGACATGTCTGAATATATGGAAAAATTTAATGTGTCT
>Ga0075120_10003829_pt1 | contig 10158 bp, 8 predicted proteins | sample AntAceMetag02UKL_FD_69792 | JGI IMG/M metagenome (GOLD analysis project Ga0075120, IMG submission 69792) | Saline lake microbial communities from Ace Lake, Antarctica - Antarctic Ace Lake Metagenome 02UKL | ecosystem: Environmental > Aquatic > Non-marine Saline and Alkaline > Saline | place...
ATTAGCGATTTTTCATTGAAAGAATCAGTGCAATTTACAATGCCTGATGGCACGCATTTGGAAACAGATATATTCCTTCCAATTACAAGAGACTCAATGATGGTCACAATTGACCTTCCTGGAGTTGGACCTACTCCAGTACAAGTAATTCCAAGAGGTATCCAATACCTTATTTATGATAGTGTAAACAATGAGATAAACCCAAATCCGTATCAAATTCCAGTATTGCTAACAAGAACACCTTACGACAAACAAAGTTCCGAAGAATATGGACAAGTTGTATCTATACTAGGGTTTAGTTATGCTATGCAAGATATGAGAGGTTGCAATGCCTCAGAAGGGGCATATATTCCAATGTATAGCGATTCGTGGAACAAAAACGATTATCATCCAGATATAAAACACAGTTTGGATATAACAGATTTTTCTGATATTAGAAATGCAAACAAGCATGAAGATGGTTATAATTCGATTAATTTTATCCTTGATAGCTTAACACGAATTTACGATGTTAATAGAGATGGAATAAACGATACAATTTTACTTTGTAATGGAACCGTTGGCATGTACGGCGCATCTGCGTTAGGTAATTCTCAATATACTGCTGCTGCTGCACACAAAATAAATCCAGAAGAGCCCGGGTTAAAAAGCTTGTTCCCAATTGTCGCTACAGCAGACCAATATTGGGTAACATTGGTTCAAAATGGTGTTTATCGAGAAGCAATTGTAGATAATTGGATAGGTGGCCAACTTCAGGATATTAATGATGAAGCACTAAATGCATCCGATTTTAGTATCGACAACACAATTCATAGCTTTGCTGATTACTCACTTACAAATCTGGAGGAATCATTTTATGCATGCATTGGAACTATGTTGGACTCATCAAACAATGGAAACATTCCCGGATATTACCCAAATTCACCGTTTAGATGCTCCATGGATGCAAGTTCAGCAAGAGTTGATTTAGAAGGAGAAGGCGATATAAATGGAAACTATTCCAGATATTCAAATATGGATGTTCCGATGTATCATTTAACGGGTTGGTGGGATATTTTTATTGATGGACAAATATATACTTACAATCAAACTGTAAATAATATTAATGATGATCATGGAAATAAATCTTTCCAAAAACTTATAATTGGACCTTGGGCTCATCAAACTATTACATCACAAACAACAGGAGATATAACATATCCGGAAAATGTTTCAACCTTAATAAAATTTGACATTGCCAATGTTGAGAATCTATCAACTACTGAAGAAAACATTTTCGATTCGGAGATTTACAAATGGTTTAGAGCTACTTTAAATGAAAAACAAGGATATAGTGCTCCAAAGTTTTTTATTCCTGAGGCTATAGAATGGCAAGTTCTAAACCCAATATATTCTGTCAGAATTCCTGCTGAAGATTACATTATCCCATATTCAGAATTTATTGCATATTTGTGTGGATTGCAAGAACTCGCTGATGTTCCTATTGAAGTAAACATTAATGGTGAAATAAATATAATTACATACAATGCCCCAGCAATTGAAGACCCTATTTTTAATATTAGTGAGCCACCTCCCGATAATACTGAAGGATATTTTGAAGATATCGCAAATGTTCGATTCTATGTCCCTGGGCCAATAAATGATGGAATTCCCGAAAACTCTAATGTCGGAAATTACTGGCATGAATCTGACTCTTTCCCATTTTATAACAACATAAACTACACTAACTTTTATCTCAGAAACAATCAGAACTTAAGTACATTACCTCCAGAAGTAGACGAAGGAACTACATCCTTCACTCACGACCCAAATAATCCTGTTTTAACAGTAGGTGGGGGAAATATGACTGTAAAAACTCCTGATAATTCCAGAGCAAGTCAAGGACAAATGAACTTGGCTCATCCAGACTTTGCAAGCTATACAATGGATCATGAAGGAGTTGTAAAATTCACATCTGAAGCAATTGCCGATTCTCTTTGTATAATTGGATTCCCCAAAGCTACTATTTATGCCTCATCAGAAATTGAAGGACAAAGTTCGATCCCAACAAACACCGACTTCTTTGTGAGAATTGTTGATGTTTATCCAACTGGGGAAGAATACTTTGTAGTTGAAGGTTGTGTTAATGCAAGAGCAAGAGAATATGTACGAACAAGATTTAATGGAAACGAAGACCCTGATGCTGAATTCTCAAATATTATTAGCGACACATTTTATAAGTATGAGTTTGACCTACTTCCTATAGCATATACATTTGGAAAAGATCACCAAGTAAAGATATTAATTAGCAGTGGTAATTACCCAAGATATATGTCGTCTTCGAATTTACCTCTAAATGATAATGAGTTTTTCAAAAGGAAGCCTAATGATGAAAAAACTTACACTTTTGATGGAACAGAAATGAGTCCTAGAACTTGCACGAACTCTCTTGCTTTCAACACTGTACAACCTAGCCATATTAGTCTTCCTATATATGGAGATTTTACAGTAAATAAACCTACAAATTCTTCATTTGACAAGCCAAAAATTGATGTTTTCCCAAATCCTTGTACTGACAATATTACGGTCAGACTTGATGAAAAATGCATATCTAATATTACTATTTATAATATAGATGGAAGGTTCATCACTAAAGTTAAATCTTCAGGAATATCAAATATTGATGTAAGCAACTTATCTATGGGAACTTATATCATCAAAGTCTCAAATTTGCAATATACTTTCACAACAAGGTTTATTAAAGAATAGATTTTATTCTAGTGTTTAGATAATCTTGAATAGGACAAAAAAAAAACGCCACATTCCATATTTTTTATATTTTTGTTGAAACAAAAATACGACTCAACAATGAATGTTTTAATCTTAGGATCAGGAGGTCGCGAACACACATTTGCTTGGAAAATTTCACAAAGCAAAAAAGTAAATTCTGTTTTTGTTGCTCCTGGCAATGCTGGAACAAGTGCTATTGCACAAAATGTAAATCTTGACGCAAAGAACTTTGAACAAATTTCAAACTTTATTGAAACCGAAAATGTTCAAATGCTAGTTGTTGGACCTGAAGATCCATTAGTAAATGGAATTACAGATTTCTTTAAAGCATCTCCTAAACATAATGATTTAATGATAATTGGTCCTTCTAAGTTCGGAGCAATGTTAGAAGGAAGTAAGGACTTTGCAAAACAATTCATGCAAAAATACAACATCCCAACAGCAAAATACTTTACAGCAAAGAAAGAGAACTTTGAAGAATCTATTGCTTTTCTTAAAACTATGAACCCTCCATATGTTCTCAAAGCAGATGGCCTGGCTGCCGGAAAAGGTGTTTTAATTATTGAAGATTTTGATGAGGCAAAAAAAGAGCTTGACACAATGCTAAATGGCAAATTTGGTGCTGCTAGTGAAAAAGTTGTACTAGAAGAATTCCTCGATGGTGTTGAGTGCTCCGTTTTTGCAATAACTGATGGAGAAGAATTTGTTATTCTTCCTGAAGCTAAAGATTATAAAAGAATTGGGGAAAACAATACTGGGCTTAACACAGGGGGAATGGGTGCAGTTTCTCCTGTACCGTTTTACAATGAAGAATATAGGAACAAAGTAATGACTCAGGTTGTCATTCCAACAATAAATGGGATTAAATCTGAAAAAATGGACTATACTGGCTTTGTTTTCTTTGGTCTGATAAACGTTAAAGGCAATCCATTTGTAATAGAGTACAATGTTCGCATGGGAGATCCAGAAACAGAAGTTGTTTTACCAAGACTTAAATCAGATTTAACAGAAATTTTACTGGCTGCTGCAAAAAAGAATTTAAAAAACATAACACCTGTATTTGATGAAAGAGCTGCTGCAACACTAATGTTAGTTTCTGGTGGCTATCCTGAAGCATACGAAAAAAACAAAGAAATATCTGGATTTGAAAACGTAAAAAACACAATACTTTTTCATGCTGGAACAAAAACTATCGATAATAAAATAGTAACTTCTGGAGGTAGAGTAATTGCATTAACATCTTTCGGAGAAAATATATTTAGCGCTCTAGAACAATCGTACAGCTCTGCAAAAGATATAAACTTTGAAAAAATGTATTATCGCACAGATCTCGGATTTGACCTTAAATGATTAGAACGATAAAATTAAACACCCCACTAAACTACCTGCTGATGCTGGCATTAATGCTTGTGCTTTGGGGGTTTAAGTTCTATTATATGCCAACTCCAATAGAAACTTATGAAGTCTCAAATTGGTTAATTCCAAACTTTCCAGAAACAGTCTTTTTTAAGTATTTATCTGCTGGAATTTCTTTTATCTTATTGTATTTATTTGCAGCAATTATTATAAGATCTAATTCAAGCTTGATGATTGTCGAAAATGGTTATCAAAGCCCCGGTATAATTTTCGTATTGCTTACTGGAATTTTCATTAATGTCCAAAGAATATTACCTGAAACAATTGTTTCTTTAACACTATTTCTTGCTGTTATCAGAATTTTCAATTCTTACAATTACACAAAAGTATATTCAAATATGCTGGATGCAGGCATTTTGACAGCAATATCAATATTCTTATTTCATAAATTAATTTTTATAATCCCAATCATTATTATTATTATTATTATCGTTCGACCAATTAAATGGAGAGAAATCACTATGTTCTTTTCAGGCCTCTTATTAACGATATTGGTTGGCATTTGTTTGATTTGGCTCTTTGGGGATTTACCATTATTTTTTTCAGGAATAAAATCTGCATTGGAGACAAAATACTCCACCGTCAAATACACAACTTTCATCGCATTAGTTTTTAGTCCAATATTGATTCTATCTTTAGTGGCATTACTAAGCAGGTTTTTAATTAATATTCCCCGAAAAGTTTCCACACGAAAGTTTCAGATTTCATTAGTTATTATTCTTGCGGTTTTGAGTATATTTTTCATTAGCCCACATGCAACAAATGAATCTGTCGTTTTGCTTTTTCCTTTTCTCGCATTACTAATTTCGAACATAATAATAAATGCACGCCAAATCATTGTCTATCTAATCTTTTGGGGCTTAATATTAAGCTTGATCATAACACAAATAATTCAAATAATTTACTACTTGTCATTGTATTAAGGGAACTTCTAACAATTAGTTTCTTGAAAGAAAATAATTATTAGAAGTTCCCTAAAATAAATTCATTATTTTTACATCTCTTAACTATTATTGAAAATAAATGTTGAATTAGCACGTTTAGTTAAACACAAATACTATTATTTTGAAGATTTACCGAAAAAAAAGACAATGGAAATTCTTACTCGTTCTTTGTGCAATAGCAATTGGAGCAGTGTCTCTTTGGTACACAAATACATTAATGAATAAGCTGTCTGAAGAAGAACATAAGCGAATAGAGTTATGGGCAGAAGCTACTCAACAGCTTATAAATTCGGACCCAGAACAAGATGTAAGTTTCTTGTTCGAAGTTTTGCGAAACAATGAGACAATTCCTGTAATTCTTGTTGATATGGATGACAATATTTTGTCCTATCGCAATATCGACTCAATAAAAATGAAAACTCCAGAATATCAAAAAACTAAACTTACAGAATTTAAAAATAATCAAAAAGAATATTTTATCATTAAAACTGATGATGGGATTGAGTTAAATAAAATCTATTACTCCGACTCTCTTCTTTTAAAACAGCTGCACTATTATCCCTATATACAACTAGGTATTGTTTTTCTTTTCATTCTTATGGCATATTTTGCTTTTAGCATTTCGCGACGCGCAGAACAAGACCAGGTATGGCTAGGTATGTCAAAAGAAACTGCACATCAGCTAGGAACGCCAATTTCTTCACTAATGGCCTGGGTCGAAATAATAAAGGATACAGATAATGGTACTGGACTATCTATCGAATTAGAAAAAGATGTACAAAGACTTGAAAAAATTGCAGCAAGGTTTTCAAAAATAGGTTCTCAACCACATCTTATACCTACTGAAGTAAATCTTGTAATAGAAAACTCTTTAAATTATCTTAAAACGAGGGTACCTGCGTCAATAGAAATATCTACAGAATTCAGCAACAACGAAAAGAATGTTTTGCCACTTAATACTGAACTATTTGAATGGGTAATTGAAAATATATGCAAAAATGCTGTTGATGCAATTGGAACCAAGGGAAAAGTACTTGTAAAAACAGGTAGTACTGCAAAAACTTTCTTTATCGACATTATAGATACTGGCAAAGGTATTCCAAAATCAGACTTTAAAACGGTTTTTAGTCCGGGATATACTACAAAAAATCGAGGATGGGGTCTCGGATTGTCTTTAGTGAAAAGAATAATAGAGCAATATCACATGGGGAAAGTGTTTGTAAAACACTCTGAAATTGGTGTTGGAACAACATTTAGAATCGCCTTGAAAAAAACAAATTAACAAGTCGCTATTTATTGCAAATTAACATAAATAGCCTATTCATTGTTAATAATTCATTTTTTTTTCAAAGATTAAAATTGTTTTTATAACTTTGCACGAAATTTTTTGAAAAAATAGTGAACTATTTAAGTCAATATATTATACCATTTCATGGCTTGGACAACAAAGAAAATTTGTTTAATTTTACTGTCGAAGATGCTTTTTTTGATTATTTTGAAACCAAGATAATTAAAGGTGGTGTAATTGATGTAAATTTAGATTTAATTAAAGAATCTAATTCCCTTCATCTTAAACTTTCACTTAAAGGTTCAGTGAAAATCATCTGCGATCGTTGTCTTGAACTTTATGATCAGGACATTGATTTTACAGACACGATAGTGGTTGAGTTTGGCGAAGAGACCAATTTTGACACCAATCGTGACTGTGTAATTTTAGCAAAGGATAAATCAGAGATAAACATTTCGCAATTTATCTACGAATTTGCTAACTTTGCACTCGCTTTGCAACATTATCATCCAGACGAAGAGAATGGAGAACAGGGTTGCAACAAGGAGATGCTTGATATTTTAAACAAGCATATTGTATCTGAGGATAATAAGAATATTGACCCTAGATGGGAAAAATTAAAAGAATTAAAAAACAATAGTTAAATTTTAAATTAATAACAAATGGCACATCCTAAACGAAAGATTTCAAAACAAAGAAAACACAAACGCCGTACTCATTACAAAGCAACAGTTGCTACTATGGCAAAATGTTCAAACTGCGGTACAACAGTTTTATATCACCACGTATGTCCTGAATGCGGATACTATAGAGGAAAACTTGCAATTAATAAGGAAGCACTCGCAATCAACTAATAGTTGATGAACATTGGATTCGACATAATGGGTGGAGACTTTGCTCCCGATCTAACGATTAAAGGTGTAATATTAGCTGCCCAGGAATTATTAGAAAACGACAAGTTGTTTTTATTTGGCAAAGAAGAAATAATCAGAGAATCTTTGTCTAAATATAATATTCCTATGCAAAAGTTTGAGATTATAAATGCACCTCAGACAATTGATATGGGAGACGACCCTGTCAAAGTAATACGTGAAAAAAACAATTCCAGTATCACTAAAGGGTTTATATATTTAAAAGAAAAAACAATTGACAGCTTTGTGAGCGCAGGCAACACTGGAGCTATGATGGTTGGTGCTACTCAAATCATTGGGGTATCTAAAGGTATTATACGCCCAGCAATATCATCATACTATCCTAACAACAGAGGTAAAAACAATCTAATAATTGACGTTGGCTTAAATCCTGAAACCAAGCCTGAAGTTTTATTACAATATGCCCAAATTGGAAACTTATTTGCTATGCACATTATGGGAATAAACAACCCTAAAATTGGATTATTAAATATAGGCGAAGAAGAATCTAAAGGTACTACAAGCGTAAAACAAGCTTATCAGTTGTTAAAAGAAGTTTCTGATCTTAATTTTATAGGAAATGTTGAAGGAGGAGATATATACAACGCAGACATGGTTGATATCATCGTATGTAATGGTTTTACCGGAAATGTTGTTTTAAAACAAGCAGAATCCTTTTATAAACTAATTAAAGAAAGAAATATTTCTGATTCATATTTCGACAACTACAATTATGAAAATTATGGTGGAACTCCTGTTTTGGGAATACACCAACCAGTTATTGTAGGGCATGGCATTAGCAATGATGTCGCAATTAAAAACATGATCTTGCTGTCAAAAAAGATGCATGAATCTGATATTTCTCAAAAAATAACCAAATATTTTAGTTATGTCACAAATTAGAGCTGCAATTACTGGGGTTGGTGGATATGTACCCCCGTATATCCTGACAAATGATGAGTTATCTAGAATGGTCGATACTACAAGTGAGTGGATCATGGAACGTATCGGAATTCAAGAAAGACACATTCTACTTGAAGAGGGAAAAGCTACATCTGACATGGCTACAGAAGCTGTAAAAGAACTATTAGAAAAAACAGGAACATCTCCTGAAGAAGTAGATATGCTTATTTGTGGTGTTGTAACACCAGACATGCAATTTCCTGCAACAGCAAATATTGTATGCGATAAAGTTGGTATTAAAAATGCTTTTGGTTACGATGTAAATGCGGGCTGTTCAAGCTTCTTATTTGCCCTCGTTACTGCATCAAAATTTGTAGAATCAGGAACTCACCGTAAGGTAGTTGTTGTTGGTGCAGATAAGATGTCTTCAATCGTAGATTATAACGACAGAAATACATCCCCTATTTTTGGTGATGGCGCTGGTGCAGTTATGCTTGAACCTGACACAACTGGTCTTGGAATTATTGATTCTATCACTCACGTTGATGGTTCTGGTCGTAAACACTTGCATCAAGTTGCTGGTGGATCGCTAAGACCTGCTACATTTGAAACAATTCTTCGTCGTCAACATTTTATCTACCAAGAAGGTCAACCTGTATTTAAAGCTGCAGTATCTAATATGGCAGACGTTTCTGTCAGAATGATGGAAAGGTATAATCTTACATCAGAAAACTTAAAATACTTAGTTCCTCACCAAGCGAACATGCGTATTATTGAAGCAACTGCTCGTAGAATGGGAATACCAAAAGAAAGTGTGATGCTTACCATTAAAAAGTTTGGTAACACAACATCTGCAACTATTCCATTATGTCTCTGGGAATATGAAAAAGAACTTAATGTGGGTGACAATATTATTATTGCAACATTTGGAGCTGGTTTTGCTTGGGGATCAACTTATCTTAAGTGGGCTTACGATGGAAGTAAATTTGCAAAAAAAGATTAAAGTAAAAATTTATTTCTTACTTCAACAATATCTGCTAAAAGGCTCTGATTTTCAGGGCCTTTTTCTTGTATGTTCCTCAGATCATCTTTTAATTCAGAAATTACCGACTCGTCAGATAAACAATCAAACAACAGATTTATTTGTCCTAAAATCTTAAAATGACCTGAAAGTTTTTCTATAAACTCATTTTTAGAAAGCTCCTCTGAGTGCATAAGTCCAATATAGGTAGTTTCTAACCATAACCCCCCTAAGACCAAAGCACTTATACCATACATTTCGCTATTAGACAATAAAACATTTCCCGAATTCATTAAACTATCTGTTAGCTCAAACAAGCGATCACTATTATTAAGGTTTTTTTCAAACTCAGGAATCATTTTATTAAAATCTCTAGCTCCTACGGCCATTTTCTGAACTAGAACTTTTAAAGCCTCGAGATAATCCTTACAGAATTGAACTCTTTCAAAATGCCTAACATATCCAAGATCAGCAATATACATTCCAATTGCAACAGCCGTATTTTTTGAACTAGTATATAAGCCTGCAGACTCGTATGACAAAAGGATTTCGCCATTAAAAACAGTATGCATGGAATTTATTGTAGAGCTAACATCTGAATAATCAGGAATGCTTGCATAAATACTGTCAAATGTTTCAAAATCTTCATTATACTCAACATCACGAAACTCTTTCTTTATCTTTTTATACTCTTCGGAATTAACACAAGAAAGAACAAATGCCGATAGAAATAACAAAACAAAATTGAAATATCTAAATATTCTCTTTTTCATATTCAAATCTAAGGATAATTTTAGAATTAACAAATTTCAATATAATACCCTCTGTCTAACCTTCAATAATAACCAATTACTCAACTTCTATTTCATCTATAAACAACCAAGAATCATAACCCGGGCTGAGATG
>Ga0075120_10003830_pt1 | contig 10157 bp, 7 predicted proteins | sample AntAceMetag02UKL_FD_69792 | JGI IMG/M metagenome (GOLD analysis project Ga0075120, IMG submission 69792) | Saline lake microbial communities from Ace Lake, Antarctica - Antarctic Ace Lake Metagenome 02UKL | ecosystem: Environmental > Aquatic > Non-marine Saline and Alkaline > Saline | place...
TTACTTTTGTACAGGATTGCATTTCAAAAAGATTAAGAAAATTTTTAGTTAGTAATTTGATTTATTTATGCGCGCAACTGGTTTGTGGATAGATAGTCTATTCTTAGATAACAACAATTGAGGTTAATGATGGCTCAAGCAAAAATGATCAGTCCTGAAATTGAAATATTTGATTGAAAATTATTTTATGAGAAATATTCTTAAATCCATGACATTTGTATGGGTGGGACCGGTGATGATAAGATCATCAAGTGTCTTTAAAAAATGATATGAATCATGGGCAGTTAAATATTTTTTCGCAGATATTCCCAGATCCCGGGCCTTTTGAAGGGTATTGTTATCGGCAATTGCACCTGCTGCATCAGTCGGCCCGTCTGTACCATCTGTTCCCAAGGAAAGAGCTAAGATATTTTTTTCTCCTGCGATCTCAAGGGCAGATGCAAGTACAAATTCCTGATTTCGCCCTCCAAGTCCATGATTATTCATGGTGACGATTGTTTCCCTGCCTGAAATGATGCATCCTGTGCATCCCACCTGACCCACAACTATGAAAAGATTTTCAGGGAGGCGAAAGAGCCTGAGACTAAAAAATCCATCCATACCAGATGTGGTATTTTGGAAATATTTAAAAACCCGAACTGGTGAAAGAAACGCTTAGAAATTCGATTGATTTGACTCGTCTCTAATGATACCATATTTATACACAAGAAAAACTAATCCGATGCTTGAAAAATCATAGTTTTAATACATTTAATAGGCAGTCCAGAGGATTGCATATCCTTTACCATCTTGAATGTTTTTTCTTCCTCCTCAGGACTGATTTCAGCCCTTCCATTGCCACCCTTTCGCCTTGAGTCTCAATGGAGAGAACAAAATTTACAGCATTTATCACATCAATATTTTTCTTGCTGTTATTCTCAAAAGGCTCGCGATTAAGAATTTCAATAAAAATAGTTTTAAATTCCAGTAGCCGCTCCTTTGTTAAAATCTTCTTAAAAACATCTTGAGGCAGACCTGTATATCCTGATTCAATAAGCCGCTTCTCTAAATATGTGAGTGTTCTGACTGTAGGTTTAAAGCTAAAAATCTTCTTCAGCAAATCTGAAAATGCAGGGGGCATAGCCTCTTGAACATCTCCCTGGACAACCTTGCTTTTAACTTTTCGGGTTTTTAATAACTGATGTGCCTCTGCTTGGCGGCAAATATGCTCTGCTTGAAGGGCTGCTGCCTGAAGGTAGGCACTTAAGTTATAAAATCCTGTATGTATATACTCCGGAAGATCATCTCCCCTTCGGCTGAACATATATCTATATTTATGATCAATTTCACCCCAGGCTTCCTCAAGAATAGTCCGTAATTGAAACTCAATCTGAAGCCCTTTCAACTCATCTTCAGCACCCGAGCTTTCTCCCGGCATTACTTGATAATGAATAGATGAATATCCACTGTATCGAAGATCAAGCCCCTTTGGAATCGTCTCTCCGGGATCAACTGGAAGAATGAACGATCTCTTATGATCCGGTTCTCTGATAAATCTCAAGATTTTCTCATCCGCTAATAGTTTAAGATATGTCCTGATTCTATCTATATCGGAAAGCCGAAGGCAAATAAGTCTGATTCCCAGTAAGTCATCTATTTTTTCTTGAAAATTCTTTTTTGTGATAGGTGCAATTTTATTCTCAGGTCTTTTGTTTTCTTCATCAATTTTTTCTATGAGTCTGACTTTATCTTTTATGCGGTATGTAATTGTATGGAGGCTTTCTTTCGGCGCTGAAGGGTCATCCCAAATTAGAGAAATCATGTACTCGGCCAGCTTCTCATATTTTTCTTTTTCTTTAAAAAATGAAATTAAAATAGCATCTTTCTGACGTTTTCTCATATATTTGGCCTCCTTTTGGTCCACGTATATTATCTTGCATAGTAGACTTAATAAGCCTATCATACAATCAATATCAAAGAACTATTCCTTTTATCCTTTAATAAAAACTGGAGGTTGTAGTGTCAATTTTTCAACGAGCCATTTTAACTCATGGCGGTGCGGGTTCTGATCCTCAAAATTTCGATGGCCCAAAGGATGCTGCACATATAGGAATGGGTCTAATGGCAAATGGCGAAACAGCATTAAGTGCTGTGATTCAAGCGGTGAGATATTTAGAGGACGACCCACGGTTTAATGCTGGAGTTGGCGCTCAAATCCGGGCCGATAACACCACAATTCAGTTGGATGCGTCATGTATGACAAGTCTCGGCAAATTTGGGGCGGTCGCCTGTATTGAAGGCATTCAGAATCCTATTGATTTAGCAGAGGGAATATTGCTGTATTCATCCCATATTCTTATTGTAGGTGATGGCGCAAAAATATTTGCAAACGAAAAAAAAATTCCCATGATACCAATGGGGAAACCGGATCGTATCAATCAAGTGTCTTCTTCCTGTGATACAGTAGGTGCAGTGGCTTTCGACGGAACAATATTTGCTGCTGCCTTAAGTTCTGGTGGTTTGGAAAAGTCAGCCCTCGGACGTGTTGGTGACGTACCGTTACCCGGATGTGGTCTTTTTTGCGGACCATCCGGTGCGGTTGCCTGTACAGGGGATGGTGAATTCATCGCACTCAAAGGCCTGGCAAAAGAAGTCTATGGCTGGCTGGAAAGCAAGATAAGCCCTGAAAAAGCAGCTCAAAAAGCAATGGCACTGTTTGACGAGTCTGTTGATATCGGGTTGATCATTCTGACACAAACGCAATTCGCATTAAATTCCCGAAATGGTATGGCATGCTCACATCTACTGGAGATCAGATAATTATGGCGTTGAATCCTTTGTTTTTAGGACGTCTTATTGCAATTGGCGGGAATGAAGATAAAGCAAATGAATTGCTTGTCCTCAAGCGGGTTGTAAAGGAAATTGGAAAAACTGACTATAAAGTCGGCGTCATCACTACGGCAAGCGAACACCCCGAACAACGGGGAAAAGAGTATCATGACGTATTTACCACGCTTGGTGCTTCCGGCATTGAAATATTGAACATCACGCAAAGGACCCAGGCAAACAATGAAAAATTGGTCAAACGTCTCGAAAAGGTTGATTTGATCTTCATTACAGGTGGTGACCAATTACGACTGACGACGATACTGGGAGGCTCAAAAGTTCTTGCCGCCATTCAAAACCGGCTTGAAGCAGGTGCTCTTATAGCTGGAACCAGCGCAGGAGCAGCCGTGTTTTCTGACACCATGATCTATGAAGGGAAAAGTGAAGAAGGATTATTCAAAGGCAGCGTTCTCACGACATCCGGGTTTGGGTTTGTTGAAAAAATTATCTTTGACACTCATTTTATGGCAAGGGGTCGTATTGGTCGCTTGATACAGATTGTTACAACCAATCCAACCTGTATAGGGGTTGGTATCGGGGAAGACTCAGCAGTGGTTCTTAAGGGTGATGGGGTTGCTGAAGTGGTTGGTACCGGACAGGTCATTATCGTTGAAGGAAGAGATATTGGACATTCAAACATCATGGATATTGAACCGGGAGAACCCATTGCCGTGGAGAATGTTCGGATTCATTCGTTAGTGAATGGATATGGATATAATTTCAAGAAACGACAATTTTTAACACCCACAATAAAATAGAGGAATATAATGATAGAAATAAAAGAGTTACGGGCATTACGGGGTCCCAATCGGCATACGGCGCGCCATACAACTATATTCATGGTTTTGGATATTAAAGATTACGAGAGCCGACCCTCAGATGAAATCAAAGGATTCTCAAAGCGGTTATTAACGCTTATGCCAACCCTTCAGTCCCACACGTGTTCCATTGGAAAACCCGGCGGATTTATCCAGAGACTTCAAAGGGGAACCTGGGCCGGTCATATTATTGAACACATTGCTATTGAACTTCAATGCCTGGCTGGAATGGAAGTTGGATACGGAAAAACACTGAATACACCTCAAAAAGGAATATATATTACGGTTTTCCGCTACCTTGTAGAATCTGCCGGATTAAAAGCGGCTAAAGAAGCTGTATCCCTGTTCGAAGCGGTTGCAGAAGGAAAAAAATTTGATGTCAACAAGGTTGTATCCGATCTTAAGATCCTGCGTGAAGATGATATGCTGGGACCCACGACCTGGAGTATTGTTAAAGAAGCAAAATCCAGAGGGATCCCTTTTATTCGACTGAATAAAGACAGCCATATCCAGCTGGGGTATGGTGCGGGCCAAAAACGGATTCAAGCTTCCATAACCAGTAACACCTCTGCCATTGCCGTAGAAACTGCTGATGAAAAAACAACAGTAAAAGCATATTTAAAGAAAGCTGGCATACCGGTTCCCAAAGGAAGTGTAGTGACAACTTTAGATGAGGCCATTGAGGCCTTTAATGAATTAGGCACTGCGGTTGTTGTAAAGCCGGATGTAGGGAATCATGGCAACGGGTCAACGATAAATATTACAGAAATAGACCAATTAAAGATGGCTTTTCAAGCAGCGCTAGTTTACTACCCTGATGTAATTGTTGAAGAATATATTCATGGGGGAGATTATCGTCTTCTGGTTATTGATGGAAAATTTATTGCAGCTGCCAGACGGGAACCCGCCCATATTATTGGTGATGGAAAATTGTCCATCAAAGATCTTATTCAACGAGTAAATTCCGATCCGCTTCGTGGATTTGGACATGAAAAAGTACTGACACAAATCGAAATTGATAATATGACAGAAAGACTCTTATCTTTGAAAGGGCTCTCAATAAATTCTATTCCGAAAAATAAGGAGATCGTTTATCTAAAGGCCACAGCCAATCTTAGCCAGGGAGGGACTGCCACAGATGTTACCGATGAGGTAAACCCGGAGATCCAACTGATGGCTGAACGGGCTGCCCGTATAATCGGGTTGGATTGCGTTGGTATAGACGCGCTGGTTCAGGACATATCTCAACCCCTGGAGTCCTCGGGTATTAAGGTTGTTGAGGTGAATGCCGCTCCGGGATTCAGGATGCACCTGGAACCCACGAACGGTCAGCCCAGGAATGTAGCAAAACCAATAGTGGACATGCTCTTTCCGGAAGGCTATCTTCAAGTTCCTGTTTTAGCTGTAACCGGAACAAATGGCAAAACAACCACTTGTAAACTCATCGCACATACATTGAAATATTCAGGGAAAAAAGTTGGCCTGACCTGTACAACCGGGATTGCGATTGATGGAAATTCAATTTTAACAGGGGATTATAGTGGACCAGATGGGGCCGGGATTGTTCTTCGGGAACCCACAGTGGATCACATTGTTCTGGAAATAGCCCGTGGCGGAATTGTTCGACGAGGCCTGGGTGTTAATGAAGTGGATGTAGGCGTATTGTTAAATATTGGAGAGGATCACCTGGGTACAGACTGGATTGAATCCCAGGATGACTTATGTCTGGTTAAATCCACAGTGGTTGAAGTGGTCAAAAAAACCGGGACATCTGTTTTAAACGCAGAAGACAACGCCTCCATGAGCGTACTTAAACGCGCCTGCGGAACCATTATTTTATTTTCTTTAGATCCGGAAAACACAAAGATAAAAGCGCATATAAAGGAAGGGGGAACCGGTATAACCCTGGATGGGCGCAATGTTGTGATCAGAACGAAAAAGTTGGATATCCTTGTCTGCACACTCGAGGAAATTCCCATAACCTTTAGCGGTATTATCGATTTTAATACGGCCAACGCTCTGGCAGCCATTGGTGCTCTGCAGGGACTCGGACTGCCTCTTGAACAAATTCGAAACGGAATAATGACATTCTATCCATCCGCAAATCAGAATCCGGGCAGAATGAATTTATTTGATTTCCAAAAATATAAAGTTCTATTAGATTACGGTCATAATCCTGACTCAGCCCGTGCATTTGCACGGCTGCTACCCAGGCTATCGCCTGGAAGAAAGATAGGTCTATTCCATGGAACAGGCAACCGGACAAGTGAACAACTGATAGAATACGGCCAGGCGCTGGCACAGGTATATGATTATATCATGCTGACTGATTTTGATCCTCGGAACAGACCGCTTGGAGAAACCTCAAAACTAGTTTATGAGGGACTCATCCAGGGAGGAATCAGCAAAGAAAACATTGAAATTATTCAAGACCCGGGCAAAGCAATGGAGCATGCTTTTTCAAAAGTAAAAGCAGGAGACCTGCTGGTCATTCAACCGGATGAGCTGGAACCTGTCATGGGTCAAATCATGGAAAGGCATCGGCAGATGATCACATTGCCAACTTGAACATAATTCATATACCGGTAGAGAAAATGGTAATCAAAGAATTGTATCAAGGTATAAGGGGGCATGGGCCTAAACCCGAAAAACCGGGATATGATAAAATATGGAATTAATTGATGTGAAAAAAAAATTTAGGAAATAGATCGTATGAAAATATCTGTCATTTTGTTTTTGATTGTATTCGGACTAACGCTGCCATTATTCGCAGAGAATAAGGACATCCGAAAGATAGTAGAAAACCCTTCTCTTTACAGTGGTATAGAAAATATATACTGCATTAAAACCTTAACCTCAATCTACGAAGAGAACTCTTTTCAACCTTTCTGGACCGACCCTTCAATCGCTGCAACCTTTATTGATACTCTTAAGGCCGCAAAATATGAAGGTCTTGAACCTAATGACTATCATTATGATTTTTTAGCTAAAAAAATACCGGACAGCTCTGCTGAATCAAAATCATTGAGAGATGTTCTTCTTACCGATGCATTCCTGCTCTATTCAAACCATCTTTTATCCGGAAAATTAAATCCTGAAGACCTTCATCCCGAATGGAACCTTCAAAGCAACAAAGAAGATATCACTGCATTATTTAAAAGATCTGTGAATTCAGAAAATCTATTTTCAAACCTGGAAAAAATCAAGCCCAAACAACCTGGCTATATAGAACTGAAAAAAAAGCTGAGATATTATTATGACCTGACAGAGGAGATAAAATACATTATTCCAAAGGGATCCATCCTTAAGCCTAAAATCATAGACAAAAGAATACCTGAAATAAGGAATAATCTCGAAATAATCGAAATGACAAGTCTGACCGAGCCTGAAGACAAAACCTTTTATGACGATGATTTGTTTGTATTGATAAAGCAGTTCCAGGGTCGTCACGGCTTGAATACGGATGGCTGGATCGGTGATAACACCATAAAAATGCTCAATATATCCATAAGTGACAGGATAAATATTATAAAAGTAAATCTTGAAAGACTAAAATGGATGCCGGATGACTATGGAGAAAATTATATCCTTGTATACCTCGCCGATTACAGGCTTTCACTGTATAAAGGGAATCGCCTGGCAGCTCAGCATAAGGTCATCATTGGAAAATCATACCGGAAAACCCCGATTTTCAGTGGTAAGATGACTTACCTGGTTTTTAATCCCACATGGACCGTACCGCCGACCATTTTAAAAAACGATATCATTCCTGCGGTAATAAAAGATAAAGATTATCTAAAAAAGAAAAATATCAGAATATTTAAAGCAAATGCCTTAAATGCCGGAGAAATTGCATCTGATGATTTGGATTGGAAAAATATCAGCAGGAAAAATTTCCCATATACCCTTGTACAGATTCCAGGACCCAGTAATTCCCTGGGCCAGGTTAAATTCATGTTTCCAAATAAATACAATATTTATATCCATGACACTCCCGACAAACAGCTTTTTCAAAAGGAAGAAAAAAATTTTAGTTCTGGATGCATACGAGTAGAAGATCCTCTCAAACTGGCTGAAATAATTCTAAAGGATCTTCCCGTGTGGAATAGAGAAAAGATAGACAGCATCATCGCAACAAAAAAAGAGACCACCATAAACCTTCCAAAACCGGTATTTGTTCACATCCTGTATTGGACTTCATGGGTGGATGATAATGGAGTGATACAATTCAGAAAAGATATTTACAGCAGGGATACTGCTGTTCTTGATGGGTTAAAGAAAACATTATATTGATATGCTTATATTAAGGGTAATATTGCTGCTTTTGATTACGTCACCTGCCTTTCCGGCAAATAATTGGTGTGATTTTAAAATTCTTATTAATAAAGAAAAAAATGATCTGAAAATTTTCAGTGTTTTTGTTATGCCCGGAAATAATATCAATCTTAAGGTGTTAAGCAAAAAAAAAATAAGGGTATGGTTTGAAAACAAGCTTCAATCACCCCAAAAAGGGTCTTACTCGTTTACTGCTCCACAAAAAAAAGGAAATTACAAGCTGCTTATCCGTAATGATGAGGCCTGCTCTATGCTTGTAAATATATTTGTTAAAGTTTCTTTGTCGCAGATGAAAAAAGGATATCTAAACAGCTACAGGATCGGAAATTATCCTGAAAAACCGTTGAACAATAATCCTGTTTACGCAAAACCAAAAGGGTTAATCGAGGTAACCAAAGAAAACCTCAGTCTGAAGTTGACTCCAAATTTCATGGTTTCAGACTTTGTCTGCAAACAGGAAAGCGGTTTTCCAAAATATATACTGGTCCGTGAAAAACTCCTGCTGAAGCTGGAATACATTCTTGATTTGCTTTTGAATAAAAACATTAGGATTTCAAAATTCAAGTTCATCAGTGGATACAGAACACCCTACTACAATAAATTAATCGGGAATGTACCTTACAGCAGACACATTTACGGAGGAGCAGCAGACATTTTTATAGATGAAGATAATGATGGTAGAATGGACGATATGAACGGGGATAATAAATTTGATCAAAAGGATGCTGATCACCTTTACTCTCTTATCGATAAAGAGCACCGGAATGTAGAATACAAAGAATATCTCGGAGGCCTGGGCATCTATAAAAGAACTCAAAACCACCCGTCATTTATACATATTGATACCAGAGGGTATAAATCCCGCTGGTAACCTGGATATTTTAAACCGCATCTCTATCATATACAGACAAACCAAAGTATCTTGTTGATAAAACATCCATTAAAGCGTTTGAGGGAGTATGACGCGTGCTGTTTTTGATTATTCAAAAATGACTCGAAATAGCCAAGTGTCTTCTGCATTGTTCGGTAGAATAAATTTACCGCGTGGGCTTTGAATGCTGTTTGACATTCAATCCTTTTGCATGTTAGCTTTGTTTTTTGACAAAATTGTGAGATCAGATTATTATATGGTGACTGAGATCTGAAGGATTTATCAATGCCCAAAACCTTTTTAGATATTTTTATAAAATTCCTGGATTCGATCCGCGAGCCTCTTTTGCTGCTTGATCCTGATTTAAAGATTGTTAAAGCCAATCATTCCTTTTACATGACGTTTTGTGTCAAACCGGAAAATACCGAAGGGGTGCGGATATACGATCTTGGCAACCGGCAATGGAATATCCCCAAGCTAAGGGAACTGCTTGAAAAAATTCTTCCCGGAAATAACGTATTCAACGATTTTGAAGTGGAGCATGATTTTGAAACCATAGGGCTAAAGATCATGCGTCTCAATGCCAGAAAGATTAACAAAGATACAAATCATGCCCAGTTGATTCTTCTGGCGATTGAAGATGTAACGGAACAGGAACAGTATAAACGCCATCTTGAAAAAATGGTTGAAAGCCGCACTGTAGAACTTGTTACTGCGAAACAGGAGGCGGAACAGGGAAAGCTGTCGGCCGAAAACGCACTGTGTGAAATAAAAGCGCTCAAAGAACAATTGGAAGCAGAGCGGGCATATCTGAAAGAAGAAATCAAACTGGAACACAACCATGAGAACATTATCGGCAACAGTGACGCACTCAAATACGTTCTGTACAAAGTTGAACAGATTGCGGACAGCTATACCACAGTACTGGTCCTGGGAGAGACCGGAACCGGTAAAGAACTGATTGCCAGAGCTATACACGGTTTCAGCAAGCGGAAAAACAGAGCATTGGTTAAAGTCAATTGTGCTGCATTACCTGCCAATCTCATAGAAAGTGAATTATTCGGTCATGAAAAAGGGGCGTTTACTGGTTCTGACCGCAGGCAACTGGGGCGATTTGAGATTGCCGATGGTGCTACCCTTTTTCTGGATGAAATCGGTGAACTTTCCCTGGAGTTGCAGTCTAAACTGCTTCGCGTTCTCCAAGATGGTGAATTTGAACGGGTGGGGAGTTCAAAAACCATCAAGGTGGACGCAAGAATCATTACTGC
>Ga0075120_10003831_pt1 | contig 10154 bp, 5 predicted proteins | sample AntAceMetag02UKL_FD_69792 | JGI IMG/M metagenome (GOLD analysis project Ga0075120, IMG submission 69792) | Saline lake microbial communities from Ace Lake, Antarctica - Antarctic Ace Lake Metagenome 02UKL | ecosystem: Environmental > Aquatic > Non-marine Saline and Alkaline > Saline | place...
TGGCAAAGAAGTGATGGATGAAGTCCGTTGGGCCACGCTTGCCCAGGAACATAAGATGGTGCAAGCACTCAAGCCTCAGGCTGATTTGCTGATTACAAAAGATTATGAAGTTGTGGAGGCCCAATAACCTGATTTTAATTTAAGTTTGAATTGATAAATAATTGAATTTCAATATGATAAGCCTATTGGCTGATATCAATCCCAGGTTAATGTATATTCTGGGAAACCTTATGGTAGATCAAATTTTTAATTTATAGGTTTACAAAGAATACCCACTATATTTCTGTGTCAGCTCAATCCTATGCTCTAATCCATTATAACCACCATTAATTCTTTTAGTCAACTTTTTAATGGTATCTTCTGAAAACCCTTCATCGCAAATACTCCAAAGGTTATTTTTATCGAAGAAGTACATGGCACTGTTAAAAGAGTATTCTTCAGCTACTAAGTCAGGATTCGATAGGATTTCAGGTTTATCAATGGCTTGGGAGAATGCCTGGTAATTGTTTTTGCCGGTGAGCTGAAGTGCACCTCGTCCGCGGTAGCGCCATCCGTCACCTGAATCATAATCACCATTTCCCATTCTGTTGGCATAAACAACGTTGGCAATTCTTTCTTTTTGACGGGCGTATTCTTCTGCCATGGCATCACTGGTAAAATATTTTCCAAAAGTTCCTCGCAATCCTTTGGCGGAATAATTTAGGTTTTCGGAAAATCGGCTGAAATTTCCGGTTTCATGTCCGGTTTGTGCAAAAAAATGAACTGCACGCATGTGATTATTAATTCCAAGATAAGCCGCACCGGCTTTAAATGTTCCGGGTCCAAAGGCTCCATCAGGATTTGTACCTGCTAATTGCTGCAAAGTTTTAAGGCTCATAGTTTGTTTTATTTGAAGGTTATCTTAAATAAACAAGAATTATGAGATTCGGTTCAATCTATGGTATTTTGGTCTCTGTGAGTAGGATGTTTTATGAATTTGAATTTTGAAATACACCAAACTCAAAACGTCAAATCTAAACCACCAAGTTCGCTGTGGGCGCAGTTAAGAGTTCATCCTAAACCCATGGTCTAGCCTCAAACGCAAAACGCAAAACGCCAAATGCCGACCTTCGGTCGTGCATGCTCGAAGCTTCGCTTCGGCACGCCAAACGCGCAACACTACCACACATGAACTACTTTTTTGGTTTCAAAAAATTCCTCATCAAAATATTGAGAAAGTTCATAGACTCTGTTGCGCGTTTTTACCGGAGCCAATTCTTCTGCCAAATCACCACCTTTGAGGTAAAGTATCCCATTATGTAAATTATTAAAACCAGTTCTTTTGATTTTTCCTTTGCACCAGATCATAAATTCCGGTAGTCGGGCAACGGCCCTGCTCACGATAAAATCGAATTGCTGGTTGATATTTTCTACACGGGCCTGCTTTCCTTCAACATTTTTAAGGTCAAGGGCCTTTGAAACCTCATTCACCACTTTAATCTTTTTAGCAATAGAATCGGCGAGTAGAAATTGGGTTTCCGGAAAAAGGATGGCGAGAGGGATTCCGGGAAATCCACCACCCGTGCCAGCATCGAGGATGGTGGTGCCGGGTTTAAAAGAAATTACTTTCGCAATCCCCAGTGAATGTAGCACGTGCCGTTCGTATAAATTATCCAGGTCCTTGCGCGAAATCACATTGATTTTGGCGTTCCATTCCTGGTAAAGTTTATCCAACTGCATGAATTGCTGACGCTGAATTTCCGTCAGGTCCGGGAAATATTTTTTGATGATTTCCATGCAGGCAAAGATACGAAGATTGTCAGGATGAAATAATAGATTATTTTTGGGGAAATAAGTTAATGGTTATTCGTAGGCTATGTTTAGCCTTTTACGGTTAACTCTCAAAAAGCAAAATTGAAAAATTAAACCGCAAAGTTCGCAAAGGACGCAGTTAAGAATTCATTCCAAATCTATCCAAACGCCAAAATCAATTCAATCATGCAAGCATTCCTAAAGCAAGTAGCAGCTCATATCAAATCGAATTACAAAGATTTTTCAGATGTGTGCGTGGTGATGCCAAATCGCCGTGCCGGTTTGTATCTTAAAAAGTATCTTGCCGAAGGGATCGAAAAACCGGTATTTGCCCCTGATATTTTTTCCATTGAAGATTTTTTTATAAAGGTTTCGGGGCTGCAGTTAATCGATCCTGTGGGTTTGCTTTTTACGTTTTATGAAGTTCATCAAGAGGTGGAAGGCAGCAAAGCCCAATCATTCGATGACTTCATCAGATGGGCACGGACACTGCTTTCCGATTTCAACGAGATTGATGTTCACCTGGTGGATGCGAAGCAGCTTTTTACTTATCTAAACGAAGTGAAAGCCATCGAAAAGTGGAATCCTGATGGGCAGAAATTGACAGAGGTAGAGAAAGAGTATTTGGCTTTTTACAGGTCACTTTACAGTTATTATCATTTGCTTCGCGAAAAGCTTGAAAAAACAAATACAGCCTATCAGGGCATGGTTTGGCGTAAACTTGCTGAACATCCTGAATTGCTAAACAACCTGGGGTGGAAGCATGTTTTATTTGCAGGTTTCAATGCTTTAACGACTTCGGAGGAAGCGATCATTAATAACCTGGAACAGGTAGGGAAAGCTGAAGTTCTTTGGGATGCCGACGAATATTATGTAGAGGATAAAAGCCAGGAGGCCGGCCACTTTTTAAGGAAACACATTCAAAAAAGTAAAAAGGATAAGTTTAAATGGATCGGTGAAGAATATAAGGATTCTGCTAAAGAAATTAATGTCACAGGCGTGCCGAAGAATGTAGCACAGGCCATGTTTGCTGCTTCCATCATCAAAAAATGGAGTGATGAAAAAGGCGAACTTTCACAACGCCCTCATGGGGATTCAAAACCTAATTTGGAAAATACTGCCCTGGTGCTGGCTGACGAGGGTTTGCTGGTGCCGGTATTAAATGCACTACCCGATGACATGGGGGATTTTAATGTTACCATGGGATTTCCCATCAAGCAAACCAACTTACACCAATTGTTGGTGCAGGTGATCAGGTTGTATGAAAATGCTGAAAGGTTTGGAAAACTGGAGGAGGATCATGTACGCGGTTTCTATTATTTCGACCTGATCAAACTTTTTCAACAGCCCTACTTTTCTTATTTATGTGATACCTCAGATTGGGTTCATGATATCAAAATTTCGAACCGGGTGTTTTATAGTCCGGCGCACATCGCGCAGATGTTAGACAGATATGATTTTCCTGCTGCTGGAGTTTTTAAAAAAATCTTCAGGGAAATAAGTCTTGATCCTAAGGCTTTGATCGATCTGCTGGTGGACTTGCTTGCTTATTTTCGAGATCAGATGATCGAACTTAAAAAAACTGATCCATCTGCTGCCGACACCGAATTGGAATATCTATATCATTTTTCGAAAATTTTCATGCGATTGAAGGGCTTGTTTGAAACACACAATTTTGTTACAAGCATCAAATCCCTCAGGGAGATTTTTAATGCTATCGCAATGATGTCGAGGGTGCCTTTTTATGGTGAACCTCTTAAAGGCATGCAACTGATGGGTGTGTTGGAAACCCGAAACCTCGATTTCGATAAAGTGATTATGCTATCGGTTAACGAGGGTACATTGCCCGCTTCCGGAATTGGAAATTCATTTATTCCCTTCGATATTCAAAAACAATTTGGCTTGCCTACTTTCCAGGAAAAAAATGCTGTGTTCGCCTACCATTTTTATCGCCTATTGCAACGTACTACTGATGTCCATCTGATTTATAATACTGAAGCTACCGATTTAGGTGGCGGTGAAAAGAGCCGGTTTATCCAGCAACTGTTGCAGGAAATGCCCGGATATAATCCCAAGATTAAATTTGAAGAATCTATCGAGAGCCTTCCGGCGCCACAAGCAAAAGCAACAATACCTATAGTGGTTGAAAAAACCGACAATGTTTTTCAGAAGCTACTCGCCAAGGCCAAAAATGGTTTGTCGCCTACCTCACTTAATCGCTACAGGCGCTGTGGGCTTCAGTTTTATTTGCAGGATATTGTACACCTCGAAGAAAATGAAGAGGTTGAAGAAACAATGGAAGCGCGTACTATTGGCTTGATTGTCCACGAAACCCTCGAAAAACTTTTTGAACCATTCAAAGGCCAACAACTCGATAACAGCAAGCTCGTCATGATAGTAAAAAATCTGGATACCGAACTTAGCGCAAGTTTCGAAAGGCAATATGCGATGGGTGAGATCAGGTTTGGGAAGAACAAGTTGATTTATGAAGTGATCAGGAATTTCGTGAAATCATATCTGAGCTTTGAAAAAGAATTTTTATCCGGCCTTGAAGCGAAAGAGAGCATTTTAACGATCCTGAAGCTTGAAGAAGAACTTGCCACAAACATTACATTGCAAGGGAGTGACATTGAAGTGAGGCTTAGGGGCAATGTTGACCGTATGGATGAAATAGATGGAACGGTCAGGATTATAGATTATAAAACCGGAATGGTTACACCTGCAGAACTTACGCTGCCAGACTGGAAGGATTTTAAAGTCGGAAAAAAACTGGACAAGGCTTTCCAGGTATTGATGTATGCCTGGTTGGTGTGGCAATCATCAGGCGAAGAAAATCCGCAATACGAATCTGGTGTGATAAGTATGCGAAAACTAAGCGAAGGATTTATTAAATTTGGTGTACGTACAGGATGGAACCAGCGCGACACCGAAGTAAACCATGCGGTGCTTCAGCAATTTGAGCTCTACCTCAGGCAAACCATTGATGGGCTTTTCGATCAGGGAATCCCATTTGAACAAACAGAGGATATTGAAGTATGCGAAAGATGCAATTTTAATAATCTCTGTTCGAGGGTGTAGTGGGAGGAAGGTATAAGGGGATATAACGTGAATAGGGTGTATAGGGGATTGCATGACAAATGAAAGTTCGAAGTTTATCGATAATCTTTTTTGCAGCAAACTGTTGATCAATTTGGTAAAGGATTTAATTATAAGTATCAAACTTCGAATGACAAGCAGAGATGCCGTAAAAGCTGATTGATGGTAATTTCTTTTATTTCCTTTAACAAAAAAATCCCGAAAGCGCATTTGCTCCCGGGATTCATTTATTTTAATCGATATGATTTACTTAATAATTGTCAACTCATCAATCAGGTTTTGGGCGCCTGCAAATTTATCAATCACCCAAAGTACATAGCGGATATCCACATTTATTGTACGTTGTAATTCTTCTTCGAAAGCGATGTCGCCACTCATTGCCTCCCAGTTGCCATCGAAAGCGATGCCAATCAGTTCACCATTACCATTCATCACAGGGCTGCCTGAATTACCACCTGTAATATCGTTGGTGCTCAGAAAACAGGTGATCATTTTACCGTTTTCGCCATACTGGCCAAAATCCTTATTTAAATACAATTCCTTGAGTTTTTCAGGAACTACAAACTCAGGATTTGTGGGGTCCTCTTTTTCCAATACACCAGAAAGACTCGTGGTATAATCGTAGTGTATTGCATCGGCAGGATAATAATCTTTAATTGAGCCATAGCTGAAACGCAGGGTAGAGTTTGCATTTGGATAGAAATTCTTTTGAGGTTTCATTTCCCTGAGTCCGGCTATAAAAAGACGCATATTGTCATCAACCATTGCCTGTCCTTTTCCGTATGCACCCCGGTAAGCCATCGATCCTTTCATGAACGATTGCATGGCTGCAAATGCCGGATCCTTTTCAAGTTTTTTCTTGCTCGGTTTGTCCAGGAATTTCATGAGCCTCTCCTTATCAGAAAACATCGATGATTCGTACATGTTATCCACATACTTGTCGATGTCACCCTTGTATTTACCGTCAATCGTAGCAAACACATCAGGAAGCTGGTCATTCGAAAGATCCTTCTTAAACATTTTGAGCAAAGCTTTCGTAAGGTCCTTGTCCATATCATAGTTAAAAGTTTCGAAAAATGCATCTGCCTGCGCTTTAAGGGATGCAGTTGTTTCATCAATTGCAGCCTCATTTTCCTTTTTGTCGTCCAGCATATCATTCAATTGCATGCCGCCCCTTGCCGAACTAAACAAGTCAACGTTACTTGATCCAATCATCATATAGTAGAGTGGGGTAACGTTATCATCCATCATACCATAGCCGCTTTTGATGTTTTCCAGCACATTGCCATATTCTTCCTTCCGATTGTCATCGGCATTCAACCAATTGCTAAAGTCTTTTTCGATGGCTTCTTTTTTACCTTTAACATCAAGGTTTTTCAAGCCTTTGGTTTGCCCGATAAAATACTTCCATCCGTTGGCCAGTCCGGCATAATCAGAAGCATATTCAAGGCGCAGCGCAGGATCTGAATCCATGTAGGATTTCATTACTTCTAATACTTGTCCAAACACGTCGATGAGGGCAGGATTTTTCTTCTCAATGGCAAACTCAATACCGAAGGAAGTCAGGTATCTTTCGGTACCTCCGGGAAATCCCCAAATCATTGCATAGTCATCTTTTTGATATCCTTTAATGGAAATTGGTAAGTGGTGTTTCGGTTTCAGTGGGATATTTTCTTCAGCATATTCAGCCGGTGTTCCATCAGGAGCGGTGTAAATCCTGAATACACTAAAGTCACCGGTATGGCGCGGCCACATCCAATTGTCGGTATCGCCACCATATTTTCCGATTGACTCAGGTGGAGCACCAACCAACCTGATATCTTTATAAGTTTGGTAAACAAACATGTAATATTCGTTGCCTCCATAGAAACTTTTTACAACAACATCATATTTACCCTCTTCTGAAGCTTCTTCTTTTATCGGTTTCGTGATCTCACGAATTTTTGTGCGTCTTTCATCTGCAGTCATTTCGTCAGTAAGCTCCGGCATAATTTCATCGGTCAGGTCATCCATGCGGATGAGGATGGAAGCTGTGAGGCCCGGGTTGTTGAGTTCCTCTTTGTAGCTCATGGCCCAAAATCCGTCGGTCAGGTAGTCGTGTTCGATGGTACTGTGATTTTGTATAACATCGTAACCGCAGTGGTGATTGGTAAATACAAGTCCCTGGTCAGATACGATTTCACCGGTGCAGAAATAGCCATTGGGTGCACTTCCGCCGGCTAGGCCAACAACAGCATCTTTCAAACTCGAATTGTTGATGCTGTACATTTCCTCAGCACTAAGGTTCAGTCCCATTTCCTGGATATCAACCCAGTTGAGGCGCTCAACAAACATTGGTAACCACATGCCCTCGTCGGGACGAGGTGTGGAGGCATACGAACTAATGCCGATAAAAAGGGCCGCCATTAAAGTAAAGAATAATTTTTTCATAGTAATTTTAAGTTTATAATTGAAAAGATTAATAAATCCTGATTAATCCGCACATTTCCTCTAAAACCATACCAACTTACTAAAGTAGTTTGCTCTCAATATTTTACCAATTAATTGTTTGCAGTACGTACCTTTGCCTGTGCGGTTATCAACAAACCTTGTTCGAAACCGAACATGATCTAAATTTTGGCTAACAAAAATATCTTAAAAACTAACAAATATCTTATTGGTTGGCATTTGTAAGAAAACAGAGAGGGGATAGTGTAGAGATTGAGTTTTGGAAAGGTGGAAAAATGGAACGATGGAACGATGGAATGATGGAATGATGGAATGATGGGAAAAACCTTACCTTATTCCCACTATGTACCCTATAAACCATATATCCCTTCTAAACCCCCACTTACCATAAAATGTAAATTAATCTTTTTTTGGTGCAACCTTTTTTCATAATAGTTGTTTAGAGTTTAAAACAAATTAACATGAAACCATACATTGCAAATTTAGTATTCGCCGTTTTATTGATTGTCATGAGTTTATGGGGATATTTAACTTCTGATAATCCTTCATTTACTGCATTAATCCCAACTTTTGCCGGGGCTATTTTACTGGCTCTTACTCCCTCCCTTAAAAAGGAGAATAAAACCATTGCTCATATTGTAGTTATACTCACCGTGCTGCTGATCATAGCATTAATAAAGCCACTTACAGCAGCTTTTGGACGCTCCGATAACATGGCTATTATTCGTGTTCTTGTGATGATGGGATGGGGAGTTGTGGCGATGGGAGTTTATGTTAAGAGTTTTGTTGCGGCACGCAGAAAGTAATGTTGTTGGATATTCTTCAAAGGCTTACTCGTAGTTAATCCTGGCTTAATTTAAAACAAAACAAGTAGTCAGGAATTAATAGAGTTGCCTGGTTCAATATTCCGGGGTAGTCCTTACGGACGATCTTCCCTCTTTGAGGCGGGACGCGCTAAGCTGATGGGATTTAATACAGGTTTATTTGAAATTCTTGTGCAAATAAAAAAGCCACTCCATAATGAAGTGGCTTAATTTATTGATTTAACATCCGTTAAAAAGGCAAATCAACTTCCTCTAAAAAAGACATATTATACTTTCGTACAAAAAACTTAGACTTTTAATCACATTCCGGGAACACAAATTCTGCTGCGTTTTCCATCTTGATAAAGTAAGCTTTTCCGGGTTCAAGGACTTCTAAGGTATTGATCCCCATAGCCGGCCAGTATATCTTCCACCCTGCTACTTCTTTGGCCATTATTAAGTCAAAGTCTTCTACGTTTACAGGGCATTCTGATAAGACTGGAATTAGGTTCCACCCCTCGGTGAGTTGCAAAGTCTTATTGTTCTCTCTTACGCCTGAAATATTAAGCTCAACTGTGTTCGCGACTTTGATTAGATAGCCATCATGCAAGTTCCAATTTCCTATTGTATTTACGGATTGATCAGGCCAATAGGCTCCTGTATCACTTTGTAAGATTATTAGATCATCTATAATATCTCCAAATACCGTTTCAATATCAATATTTTCAGGATTGAGGTAAGTTGAGACACCAGACCAACCTGCTTCTATCTCGATCTTTTGTTCATGCAACTCAAAAGGTTTGCATTCGACAGGCACAGAATATCCACTTTCATTGCCAGCAATATCTACTGCTGTTACCGCAATAAAATAAGTTGTGTCAGGGAACAGACCGACAATTAAATGTTCATTGGTGACACCAACACTTATTGGACTTGGCTCACCCCAAACAGTTGAAATACCATTGTAAGGTAGAATGGTATCGGTATCAAAGTAAATTTTATAGCCCGCAAGATCAGGCATACTTACACCATCCCATTCTAACTGAATGCTTTTATGATGTGCAACTGCCTCTATGTTGGTAGGAATACTTGGCTGCACGGTGTCAAATAAAACCAATTGTGTTTCGCACACAGCGAATCCTATTGCTGACTTTGCTGTTAGTGTAATTGGTGTAGGTATTGAATCTGCTTTGACTTCAAATTGAATTATACCATCCATCAACTCAACCTGGATACCGTCAGTTTCAGCATCCATATCAATAGAAGTTATACTACCTCTTGTGGATTCAACCGTGAACATTAAACCATTTTCAATAATAGTGCTGTCGTTATTCAGCAGTGTTTCAGAGTAAACCATAGCAGTGGATGAACCGTCTGCCGGAATGCTGTCAGGATTGGTTTGTAAGCCATAATTACCCTGAGGTAGTGTAGGTGCCAGTGTATAAGTTGTAAAGTGATTTATCCAGGCCGATACTTTGTTTGAGTCCGGCATAACAGTAGATTCAAGTGGATGCCAGATACCCAACGTATCTTCCCAAAACATGTGAAGTGCTGTTTCGTCAAAACCTGATACAGCAGTATCCGGGTAAATGATTGTAAGCAAAGTGCTGTCCTCAAATTCCGCCCAGGCAGGTTCAAAGCGGAAGAACCCGCCAATACCATAATGAAGCCCTGTGGCAGCCTCTCTCAGATCACGAAGACCCTTAACGTAGTCGATGTATTTCTTTCTTTGATCAGCATCAAGGGATTTTGTTGCTGGTTCTTCACCCCATTCCCAATGACGACAGATTAATGAATCCAAACTGACTGGAATAGAGTTTTCCCTGATCTCTAATGAACTACCTTCCGGGTTCAAATGAGTAATTTGCGTGTCCCCTTTAAAAGGCCACCATTTGACTACTTTGTTATACATGTTAAGTAATACCACTTCTGCTAACTCCTGCCACACATCACCCTCTGTAACATTACTCCATAGCTCGGTCATAACTCCTTCAAATGTTTCCTGTGGTTGTGGTG
>Ga0075120_10003832_pt1 | contig 10151 bp, 8 predicted proteins | sample AntAceMetag02UKL_FD_69792 | JGI IMG/M metagenome (GOLD analysis project Ga0075120, IMG submission 69792) | Saline lake microbial communities from Ace Lake, Antarctica - Antarctic Ace Lake Metagenome 02UKL | ecosystem: Environmental > Aquatic > Non-marine Saline and Alkaline > Saline | place...
CCCATATTCCCGGATTTATTAATGTCTTAGTATACTGACCTGTCGCAGTAATTTGATCTAACGTTGCCGCGTCATACCAGGTTACATTATCCGGGGAAACCTGCAATATAGAATCAAGTGTAGCCGTACCGACTTCTGCTGTTACGTTAAAATGAAACCTTAACATTATAGTAGAAGATACTTTAAACGCATTTGATGTATATGTTCCAACAACGCCGGTACGAGTAGCCGAAGAAAATATTGTCTGCGTTGATACTATCGTATTAGAAATAGATGTAACCGCGTCGTCCGCGATCGCTGAAACAAATAAATCACGAATGTAGATATTGTCATATACTATTAAAGGTATAAGCGATATATCTTCTATTGTATCTGATATAGAAATGCTATCATAAGTAGATTTACTTAATAATGGAATAACAGGATACGCATACGTAACTATTGTAATATCTGTATTTATATCCAAAAATAATAATGGAATATTTAAAGAATTATTTTCAGAAATAGATATAGAATCTTGTTTTACAACAGACAAAGGATCAAATAAAAATAAATTATTTTCAGCAATAGATATAGAATCATTAATATCTATATATAATACTGATACCAATTCATCTTCTGTATCAGCTACAGAAATACTTTCATTTTGTATATTTACATAGAGATCAGCCATAAAAATCTCCTATTATCTTGCCCAGTTATATTTTGTCATTTTTACAGAGAATGTAAAACTCGTTCCTGCAAGTGTATATTTTATTCTCATATAAGGACCCACAACCGTAGCCGTAGTCGTATACTGACCCGTAGCGGTGATTTGATCTAAATCCACCACATCATACCAACTCGTATTATCGGGGGAAGTTTGCACAGTAACATCGAGTGTAGAAGTTCCGACTTCTGCCGTTACGTCTACATATACTCGAATTGAGTTACTGGATCTTAATTTGAAGGAATTTGATTCACCGCTTGTAGTTCGTGTTGCGGACGATAATATAAGTTTGGGGGTTGTAACTAGGCCTCGCATTTGTGCCTCCTTATTTCAATATTGAATATTCAAACAAAGGATGATGATATTCAGAACGAATCTTAAATACCCTCAATACTGTTACGTCACCCTAGTAAGCGACTCTCCTCTCTTACTAGGGTAGCGTAACAGTTTATATATTTATTTCTCCGATTCTATTGGAGCATCGCCTTCAGCGACTTCTTCTTTCTTTTCTTCTTCTACCGGAGCTTCGCTAGATTCCGCATCAGCAGGAGCTTCTCCTGCAGTAGTAGGTTCTACTTCCGCAGGGGCTTCTGCAACAGGAGTTTCTTCTTCAGGAGTTGTATCTTCAACAGTGGTGTCTGCAACAGGAGTTCCTTCTACACTAGATGTATCAGTCCCGCAATGTGGACATTTTTCAAAATCATCGGATATTTCTTTACTACATTTCGGACAAAACATATTCATACCTCCTTGTTAATGGTTCAGCACCGATCTTACATATCGGGCAATGAAAACTATTATCCTGCCGTATCAATAGCCGGATCAACGAAACCGCTACCACCTAAATCATTCGTTGCAAGGTTATCAAACGGGAATGTCGCGTCTGAAACAATTACACCTGAAGCGTCAGTCTTTGTCGTTCCTGTTCTTGTGCCAGAAATTATACCTGTACTTCCGGTATAAAGACGAATAGCAACAACTGATGTCCCGACAGAATATATGGTATTATCTGTTATCTCAACAGCGGTACAAACAGTTGTTTCTCCACCTATGGATCCGGAACCTGCATTATTTGATGTCAATACGCTGAAATAATTATCCTTTATCTTAACTATATCTCCACCAACCAGCATTATAAAATAATCATCTGCTGTAGGTATCGCAGTCGTAACAAAATCACAATGCTTGATCGTTAACTTATCCGCTGCGGCAGTAGTCGTCATAAAATTTATCATAGATGTCGCAGTAGGAGTAACAGCGCAACCTTCCAAAGTAAACCCGGCCGCTGATACTGTAAAACAAGTAACAAGCTCGGCAACGCCTGACGAGAACGTACAGTTAACTATAGATACATTCGCGGCTGTTACGAGTATTGAAGAATCTGTTGCTGACAATGAGAACGCAGGACGTAGCGTACCAGTCCCCAAACCTATAACATAAACTCCTGCAATATCACAAGTAACAGCGCCAGCGCTTGCAAGCGTTTCTGTATGACCAGGCATAATTATAATAACATCGCCTTTATCCGCCGTACATTTACCGATCGCGGCATCTAATGTCGCCAATGCTCTTGTTGGAGCTTTACCTGAATTGCCATCACTACCTGTATCTGAACTTACAAACCAATATTTACCCGTTGTAGCCGGTATCATACCTCCACCCAATATCGGCATACCGAAACTTGAAACACCAAATCTAAAATTATTCTTACTCATAACTTGCCCCCTTGTTTAACGCTAACAGACTTTCAATGTTAGCGCCAGGCCGGCACATACCGACCTGACGTTAAACAAATATTCTACGCTACTACAGCGCCCTGGAAACCGCGATAATCTATTACGGCCCCGCCGTATTCATGACGTACTTTATAACGAATAACGTCATTTGTGAATACAGCACCTACACCGGGAGCGTCTTGTCTTAAAATCTCAGGAACCTGTTTTCCGCCAAGGAACCCAAGTTCAATCAATTCAACGTCTGATTTCTTTGCGGTTACAAACCAGTTGTTCGCATCACCTCGGAGATAACTTCTCGGTATTGCCATGAGTTTCGCTGATCCTTTATAAGGATTTCTATTACTTAACGTATCATCCTGATACTCATTAAGTAATATTGAATCACCCATATTTCTCAGAGGTGTTGGAACCCACAAGAATTCCGGTTCAAGCGCAAGCTCATTTGATACAACAGTCCATACAGCGGAAGCGTGCTGAGCCGCAGTTGTTCCCCATATACCACGGCCAGCCGTACTTGCTACCCTGACATATGTAGCCGCAACAACAGAAAGTGGGCCGATATATTCCGCTTCACATTTCAGGTAATCGCCGACTTTGAATCCGGTACCCGAAGCTGCAAACGAAATATCATTGATTTCAGCGGCTGATACGGTCGTATCGCCCGTTAAACTGAACCCTAATTCTTTCTGTTCGGAAAGTCTATCAATGGCATCCCCATAAGAATCATAATCAAGCGCGTCAGTCGTGTAGTTCAAATGGTTAGCGTGATACAATGCTAAATTATCATAGATCGTTCCGCCATTTATTGTCGGCGCGCTATAATTCAGCATTAGATCAAATACGAATTGGTTCAACGTATTACCAGCAGCTTTAGCGAGTTTTTTCGGGAGTTTTGTAAGAACGCGAAGATCGTCATTGATAATCATCTTACGAGTTATCTTGACTATCCCGCCCTTTGTTGCCGCCTCGTAGGTTGCCTCTTCGTCCCCGGGGAAAGCGATATCAGAATAGCTATCTGATGTTATAGTATCCGTTTCTGATACTGTTTCCAGATTAGCGAATCCACCCCATCTGATAACTTCCTGCGTTTTAAAATCTTTGAGAGATACAACATCACAAAGATTCTTCCAGTATTCAGGCGCAAATTTATATTCTTTCGCCATCTTACGATATATAGATGTACCGAGAATATAACTGAAATCACTGGTTGTTGCTTCCTGTAACCTATTTTTAGGAATGACACCTGATATATCCGTGTCACCCGTGATCTTTACATACATTTCACGAAGAGAAGAAAACGAATCAATACCTTCGTAATCATCTTTATCGTCTTCGTATGCCTCTCCGCCATTCAGCATCATATTCGCAGCTGCCTGGAGTCTATTTACTTTCTCTTTGCCTACTGTAATACGAGAGAAATCTTCAAGATCAACTTCACCGGCTTCCGCAAGCGCGGAAAGTGTTGCTACTTCTTCCTTAATAGCTTCTACTATCTCAGATTCTTGAACTTTCTTACCGGCAAAACGTTTTTCTATCTTCGTTTTGACAATATCAGGAAGTCTGGAAGCAGTCAATTTCGCATTAAGGATCTTAGCACATTCCTCAATAGCGGCTTTATCTTCCATATTATCAATACGCGTTTTTAAATCAAGCGCTTCTTTCGCCTTTGCTTCTTTCTCTTCTTTTTCTTTCTTTTCTTTAGCTTCTTTCTCTTCTTTGTCTTTCTTGTCTTTTTCCTCTTTCTCTTTCTTTACTTTATCTTCGTCCGCTTCCCTGGTTTCTTTTTCTTCGTCTGTTTCTTGTTTTATTTCTGCACCGCATTCCGGGCATTTTGTAGATCCTTTAGGTATATCTTTACCGCATGCAGGACATTTCATTGTTTCGTCGTCACCCTCGTCATCAGCTTCTTTAGCTTTCATAGCGGCTTCAACGATTAACATAAGCGCTTCGTCATTAGTTTCGTCTAAATTGACACCTTCTAAAAGTTCCGGGCGCATTTTTTTGATCATTTCTATCATCTTCTCTCTATTCATCGTTCCTCCTTCGGTAAATTTACTGGCCATTAATCTGATTAACTGCCCACCGGCGGCAGGATGTGTTACCAAATCTACGCCAAAAACTTTGCTAATTTCAGTTACTACTTCTATTTGTTTATTATTAACGACTTTCGTTCCAGTTGATCCTTCCGCGTCTATGGATAAACCAAGCAATTTTCTCATCCCGTTCATCCACGCGTCTTTAAGCATTTCCCGGAGCCATGCCGCGCCTTCGTGTATATGAAGATCTGCAGTTATGGCTCTTTTTTCCTGGCCTTCTATGTCGACTGTTTCAAATTTAGCATTTTTATACCACCCGGCAATCTGATGAGGGAATCCTTCCGGTCGTTTACTGGATATCGCAGGCGGTAAGTGATTAAAATCACCTTTCTTAAATTCATAAAAAAAAGCTTTAGCGCCATTGAATAGTTTTGCACATTTTTGGAGGACGTCGGCGGGATAATACTTACCATTTTTGGAGAGGCCTTCTTCTATAAGCACGACTTTCCAAGTCCGCCCATGCTTAGCGGATTCTTTTAAGATCATTTGAGTATCTTGCAGGAGTTTAAATTTCATAATCTAATATAAATATACACAATAAAAGGACTTTTGTCAAATTTAACATTATTTTACGGATTTGAATACCCATCTGTCGACCGTATCAGGTTTCAATGTCGCTATCCATGATTCTTTCATTTTTTTGCCATTGAATACGAGTTTCATACTATTCTCTGTCGGTTCAGATACATCTACAGATCCTTCATCTATCATTTGAAGCCAACTCGGTGAACTTTCCGTAAGGTTCCCGGGATTCCCGGGGTTGATCCTTTCAATCTTCCGGCCCCGTTCAAACCAGCTTCTACTAGCACTTTCGCGAATATCATGCATATATCCTTCAATTTCTGTTTCTTTTAAAGGATTATATTCTAATACCATATGCATAATCATGTCACCTGTATCTATACGAAGATCCCAATGTTCTGAAAGATTTTCTTTAAACCATTGATGTTGAAGAACAAATTTCGCCTCTTGCTGTGTAGCTGCAGGTTCAAATTCTATCGGTGTATAATCATGTTTCTTGAGCCATTCTTTTGCTTCATCAGGAGTAACCTTATCTTTACTGAAACGAATTGCTTGAACTTCTGACTTATTATCTTTTATTCCAAAAAGAGCATGGATCCCGGGACCGAATTTGTCGTTTTGTCGTTTTATGCTATCAAATTGTTTTGGTTCTTTTATTCGCGCCGCGTGTTCATTTGGATAAGGTTCGTATAAACTTACAGTGCCTTTATCAATTGCCTCAATAAGTTTATTCCTTATAGATAACGCTTCATCTTCTTCTTTAGCAAGCCAGAATTGATATTCTTCCGGTACTCTTTCACGAAACTTTTTCGGTAACGCTGAAAAACCTATATCAGGCATATATTCATTATCACACGCTTCTTTTGTCAAAACATATGGAAACTGATCGGTAGATTCTATTGTTATCCACCCGGTTTTTTCAGCGGAAGCTAAAATATTGCAATCTTTCACAAGATCGACTTTAGATATCATTTTATAAGGTTTTTTGATAGCTTCTTTTATTTTAATATTCAGATCGTTATCGTACAAATAATTCGCTACAACTGACCGTATAAAAGATTCATTAATTTGTTCAGCTATATACGCGCCAACTTTTCTATGTATAATCCTGTAGTCTATACCATCTGTATTTAAAAAATATTCATTCATATTTTCTGTTTGAGCACCGTATTCAACAATAACTTCACATAATCTAGAGGTATCAGATTTTTCATATAACTTTGTTAAATTTTTAGAATAGTTATCCATTTTAGCGAAATTATAGAGTTCCTTAATATTTTCCTGGTCTGAATCGTCTTTATGTTTCTCGCGCCATTCTTCGGCGGCTTTATAGAGTTCAGTTTCTTCGATCTTCATATCTCGATCGCGTATTTCATTAATAAGAAATATCGCACGGGTAACAATCTCTTCTTTATCCGGATTTTCGGATTCCCAAACGACATTCAGTTTTTGCCATAGACTAAAAAGAAGTTCGTCTTTCAGCTCGGCAATAGCCTGCGGGGTTATGTTAATCAGTCTCATTTTCAGTCTCCTTTTCTTCAATACTTTCAATGTCTAATCCGATTATATCCTTCATAAAAGATTGCCATGCTTTTTTAGATTGCGATTCATTTATCCAACCGTTTTCTTTTGCTATCTTAATAGATTCAGTAACACGATATGCCGCCATACCCATTGTCATTTCTTTTTCTTTTGTAAGTATCGGCGTTATAACTTCAAAAGATCTATTTACCTTCCTATCTAACGTACCGGCCATTATTGCTTGGTCTATAACAAACTCAAAAACATGAGTGATAAGATGTTTAAAGTATCGTTGCCGGCTACGAAGATGTTTCATTGTAGGCAAACTCATTTCTTGCGCGGCCGCGCGGATTCCTTCCCCGCCTTCACCGAACCAAAGATTTGGGAATCCCGCACCGCCTAGTATCTGCATCTTAAAAAGGTTTGCTTCTTTTGACGCGTCTTGAGATTGAAGATCCGGGACTACTGAACTCCACGTTACTTTTTCATTATGGGCTCTAATACTACCGGGTTTCGGTGTAGATTGTTTCGCGAGCCAATCATTTATTGTTGATTCATCAGCTCCTTCAAGCAAAACATCCCATACGAAATTATTAAGAATATTCGCGCGTTCCAGTCTCGCGAATAAAAACTTATCGTAGCCGTCAATCCAATCGGCCAACGGGAGAAGATCACTTCTACCGCGAGACGTACTTACAACTTTGTTTATATAAAATACAAATATTTCTCCGTCATATAATCCGTTATCCTTACTTCCTTTTTTTGTAATAGGATTAATTACTTTTAATGCTTTCGGTTTCTTTGTTGAATAATCATTAGTTTTTAATATAACAGAATCAACTATTTCCGGATTCTTTTTATTCACTGCTATTTTTTTAACCGCACCGGGATCAATATTTCCAAGCCTGACATGACCGTTATATTTATTAACAAATGCAGGATAAAATTGTTCTCCGAAAATAGCGAGTTCTTTACATTTATTCGTTTGTTTAAGCCACCAGTTATTAACCGGATCATTCCAATGTTTATCAAGAACGGCTTTTACGCTATCATCTTCAGATGTATAACTGAATCCATCACCTATAACAAAATCTGTAGTCATTTCGATAGTACGATGTGCGAGAGGATTAGAATCATATAGGAAGAAAGCAATATCCTGCATACGATCCTGTACTATCGGCTGAAGGTCCCGAGATACATCAGCAGTCAGGTTTGTCCATCCATAATCAGAATAATTAGCTCCGACTTGCGGATATGCTTCAGCCATTTTTTGACCACCTTTAGCTTTTTTCTTCGCATTAATAGTGGTGTGGTTATTGCTATATGCCTTTAAAGTCTTCTTTACCATATCAAACTCCCCCTTCTTTGTACCGGCGTAGATAATAATTCTTTTTTATTAATATCGTCTGGATCAAGACTTCCAGTAACAGCGGCTATCTGTATTACCGGAAACTCATTTACACAGAAAAATTCAAGACAAGTAGCGCCATGTGTCCATTTTGTACGACGTGCGTCTTCAGTATCTTTTGTTTTCCTCTGATGGTTCTGTAAACATTCTATTAACAACTCACATTTTGGATTTATCCTTAAACGTGACATACCTTTTGAATCACGCGCTTTTAATAAAACCTTAACCGACCTACGCCGTTCGTCTATTCCTTTTTCAAGTATTGATATGTTGAAACCAAATGCCTTATACTGCTGACATACACTCTGCCTTGAAGTACGTTCTCTTTTTGATCCTTCCGGGTCCCCATGACAAGTAATACTGTCATAAGTACCGCTGAAATTCATTAACATAAGCTTTTTCTTTAAGTTAGCCGCGTGTTCAGTAGTTAATAAATTACGTTTTTCGTATTCATCCAGCACATTTAATCTACGTTTACCGTCACAATCAACAGTTATCTGCATAAATAGAACAAATTCCGGATCATCTAACCCGAAATCCCAACTCATATATAAAGGAATACGAGGATCGTATGGTATATCGTATGACGGAACATGTATTTCAGCGTCAAATTCGTGAAATATCTTTAAGTTCGCGGACTTTTCATAATTTACTTCGAGTTCTCTCGCGATATCTTCCTCTGTCATGTTAGCTGTCTTCTTAACGTACCATTCGTTATCTTTTTCCGGGTGCTGCGACCAATGATATTTCAATATTTTGAAGTTAGAGTTCTTTAAGAACCGAAGCTGTGAAAATTTATGGCCCATACCTTCACGAGGAGGGGTTGAATTCAAGCATATGACATCGGCAGAGTTATTTACTGACTGCCACATTTCGTCAAGGCAACCCACCATGCCCGCTTCATCAATAAGTATAAAACTATACTGTGTATCACGGCCGGCGTTCGGGTTCGCGGATTCCCCGGAGATATATGAGTTGTTGGATTGAACTTTGAATGTAAGAAACGGATTTTCTGCTCGCATTCTTAAAAAACTAGGAAGATGTTTATACATAAAATCAAGACGACCGAACAATGACTTCGGAGTTTTCCCGGTATCTTCAACTTCAGATTCTTTTCGTGAAATGTTAAGCGACATCCATCCTTCAGTAAACATTACTTTATGTAATTGCCATGCCATTATTGTCCAGCTGATACACATTTCACGAGATTTCTCAATAATAAGAGGTTGCTTATCTTTTATTGCTGCTTCAAGATGTTTTATAAGATCAACGAGATGAGGATACGGTTTCATCTTAAATATCTTCGGTTTAGTCGGATCGGTTTCTTTAGCATTGAACGTCCAGCAATAATTATGGATAAAGTATTGCGCGTCCGATTTACACCGGGTATATTCTTTTATCTGTACGGCTCTTAATTCATCATTTGTCATAATTTGCTTTTTCCTCTAGCATTTTAAGTTCTTCGGCTGTTAACATTCCGGTAGTTTCTACTTTATCAGGCGCGCCCATAAGCGATATTTCAAGTTTAATCATTTTCTCAAGCGCCGTATATGATATTTTTTTAGAATCCGTAGATTCAACTAATTCGGTTCGTATCTTTGTTATCTGTTCCTGACATATTACGATCAAATCCTTCCTGCGTTGCAGAAATTCTTTATCAAATTTCTCTGTACGTTTAGTCTGAAACATGACAAGCCGTTTCTGTAACGATTGTATTCCGCGCCGAGGATCTCCTGATTCAAAATATTTCTTAGCGGTATCGTATGTAATGCCTACCTGCTTAGCGGCATTAGTAAGATTTTCATTCCCCGCTAATAACATAAAGAGCTCATCGATCTTTTCTTGAGGCAAACAATATCCTTTCCCATACTCAGGATGTTTCGTCTTTTCTTTTGTTAAATTCTCTAAACTATTCACGTTCTGTATTCTATTCTTTTCCATTACCAGATTCCTCCTTTAGCCTTAACGACAAACGATATCTCGCCGGTTCGTTCATCAGCACCGGAATTAAATTTCGCTGTAATATATGCTATATATTCTCCGACTGCAAAATCGGAATATTTATAATAAATAGTTGTCCCGGAAATACCGGCTGCCACCCCATCAACAAGTGGAAGTGTTGTATCTTTTTGATATATTGTACATAATCCCGATCCGGC
>Ga0075120_10003836_pt1 | contig 10142 bp, 12 predicted proteins | sample AntAceMetag02UKL_FD_69792 | JGI IMG/M metagenome (GOLD analysis project Ga0075120, IMG submission 69792) | Saline lake microbial communities from Ace Lake, Antarctica - Antarctic Ace Lake Metagenome 02UKL | ecosystem: Environmental > Aquatic > Non-marine Saline and Alkaline > Saline | place...
AACTAATTTGATGAAAAAAATTGGCTATGGCAAGGGTTATGAATATGCTCATGATTTGCCGGAGAAGAAATCAAAGCAAACTCATTTTCCCAAGGAGATAGGGGAGAAAGAGTATTATAAGAGGGAAGAATAACAGAAGGGTGGCAAGGATTTCTTTTTATGTTAAAATAATTGAATATAGTTAACTTTATAAAATATGTTGCTAAAAAATACAGCTTTTATAGTTTTTATTATAATTATTATATTCGCAGGCATTGTTTATTTTGCTCTAGATTTCGGGCTTTTGTCGTGCTGTAATCGCGAGATAGTACCAGACACAGAGGAGGAATTAAGCACTGTATATGAAACGACTTTTACTGTAGGTGTGGGCGAGAGTATAACTATAAATCTGGAATCAAATCCAACTACTGGCTTTCAGTGGCAGATTGGTTATGATCCAGAAAAATTGGAATTAGTAAGTCAGGATTTTATAGCGCCCGAAGAGACAGGATTGGTTGGATCGAGTGGAGAAGAGATGTTTGTTCTTGAAGCCCTAATGCCAGGAGAATCAGAAATTACATTTCTGTATTCAAGACCATGGGAAACAGACGTAGAGCCGGAGAAAGTTTTATATTATAAGGCAATAGTAAAGGAATAAAAATATGCTTGAAGATAAATTTCTTGATTTAAAATATCAAAGGACAAAACTCTCAAGGTTTTTAGGGAGTTTATCAGAGCGAGAGAAAATACGAGCGTCTAAGGCCTTGAGTTGGGCTGAGCAAGGGCACATGAATCAGTTCCGTGATAGTGGAGTTGGTTATATTATTCATCCGATTCGCACTGCTTTGATTTTAGTAGAGGAACTTGGGATTCAGGATAATGAAATGATTTGTGCTTCCTTGATGCATGATTTAGTTGAAGATAGCGGTTATACAATAGAACATATTGAAAATGAGTTTAGTGAAGAAACAGCGAGATTAGTCAAGGGAATGACTAGGCCACGGCCGGAAGATGAAACAGAGGAGGAAAAATTGAGCAACAAACCGAAAAAATTTAAGGAAATTGCTGAATCAGACGAAAAGACACGACTATTAAAACTTTGTGATATTTTAGATAATATGCGAGCAATGGGATATATTTCAGAGGCCCATATAAATTATCCAAAAATTTTACGTTGGAAAAGCGAGCTTAAAGAATATGTTCTCCCAATAGCCGAGAATACTAATCAAAAACTTTATAATCTACTTTTACAATTTAGCGATTAACAATTATGTCTATTTATTATAATCCTAAAAGAACAAAAGAATTATTTGACCCAAAACAAAAAACGCCTTTTAGAATTAGTCGCTCAAAGATAGATTTATTTCTACAATGTCCTCGCTGTTTCTATATGGATAGGCGCCTAGGAGTAGCCCGACCCCCTGGTTTTCCCTTTAATCTAAACAATGCCGTTGATAGGTTATTGAAAAACGAATTTGATATTCATCGGGTAGGAAAATCAAAACATCCCTTAATGGAAGAGTATAATGTAGATGCAATTCCTTTTGAGGATAAGAGAATAGATGATTGGAGAAATACGAGGAGCGGAATAAAATATATCCACGAGCCAACCAATCTTTTAATAATGGGAGCGATTGATGATGTTTGGGTCAATCCAAAAGGAGAGCTTTATATTGTTGATTACAAGGCGACTTCTAAAAATGGAGAGGTGAGCTTGGATGCGCCTTGGCAGATTACCTATAAGCGTCAAATGGAGATTTATCAATGGTTGTTTCGAAAAAATGGATTTAATGTTTCAAAAGTTGGATATTTTGTTTATTGCAATGGCAAGAATGATGCTAAGGCATTTGATAAAAAGATAGAGTTTGATATAAAAGTTATTCCTTATGAAGGAGATGATTCTTGGATAGAGGGGACGATTGAGGAGCTTCATCAATGCCTTTTGAGCGAAGATATTCCAAAAATGGATGATGACTGCGATTATTGTAGGTATAGAAAAACAGCAGCCATAGAAAGCGCTAAAAATATAAAAAAGAGGAAGAAAAAATAAAAATACTTTACCAAAGACGCTTCGCAAGAGGCGTTTTTGGTTTGACACCATAGTTATTTTATTTTAGGATAAAAATGCCCTTAATGGAGGGTCGGCCGTTACCCGGACTATCGGGGGCTGATACTTGCGAATGCAAGAAAGGAGAAATCATGGAGAGCCATGCAGAAAAGTTTGTACAAAGAGTTCTATTTGCTCTTTGTTGGTTTGCACAAGGAGGAGGAAGTGCTTTTAGAGATGAGCTTTTAGCTCAACTTCAAGGAGCAGTGCCCATTGCTGGATGTATTCATTCAGCCATACATTGGCCAGAGGATGTTGTTCTGAATCATGCTACCGCAGGAAGAGATGGTCTTTTGATGACTAGAGCAAGTTTCTATCTGGTTCATAAAACTAGCGGGAACCAATCGAAACCATATGATCGGGATTGGACTAGAGAGGCAACAACCTATGTTGACAAGAGTATTTCTCGTTTTTCCGAAATTCTAGTTTCAAAAAATCTACCTTTGCGCGTTATTACAAGCGAGAGTTTATACAGAGAAGGAGAGCTTGCTTTCACATGGCAGCTTCTGGTGGCTGATGGAAAGGCATGGGACGATATTGGAAAGCAGTATTCTGTGGTGGCAGATGTTCATGCTCTAGAGGGTCAAGAAGTTTGCTCTTTAGGGCCCATAGAAAGGTATGTGTTTCCCAGAGAAGTGGTTATTAAGGAAGCAGAACTTTTTTTTGATCCACTCCAAAAGTTAGTGAGACTCATTGGCGTACATCAGAATGCCTTAGAGTATATTACTGACAAGGGTATACACGTTCATGATATGCGATCTGCCGATGTTCGCACAAGGATATTGACTGAAGCTCTAGAGTGGGGACCAAAGGATGATTGGGAGCGGAAAGCGCTTGAATGCCTACTCAAGACAAGCTGTAATGCTTCTCAAAGATCTCTTGCTGTACAAGGAGTTCGTTTGAGGACTAGAGATCAGGCAATCCCAGCAACAATTCTTTTCAAAGGTTGTATTGATAGATGGAGTGTTGAGAAAATAGCCAAAAGAAGGATGGTTTGGAAAGAGCGACGTGGTCGTGGATCAGAAATTCAACTTCCACCAGAAAGACTGCTTCAGGCTCTTGGTACTAGTAGTATCATTATCGGAGGAAAATGATCGTTACGGCCAGTGGGAACTCTTCCCGCTGGCCATTTCTTTTGTTATAATACATTAATGATAAAGATCTCTCCAAAATCACTAAATCTATATTTTGAATGTCCTCTATGTTTTTGGTTGGAGAAAAACAAAGGTGTTAAAAGGCCTTCGCCTTATCCTTTTCAATTGAATCTTGAAGTGGACAATATTTTGAAACAGGATTTTGATAAACACAGGCAGAACGGCGGTTCTCATCCCTTGCTTGAAGCGAACAATATTCCAGCCAAACTTTTTCAGAATCAAATCCTTTTGAATGAGTGGAGAGATAGTAATAAGGGTCTAAGATATGAGGATGAAGATGCTTTATTATATGGTGTTTTAGATGATGTTTTGGATTTTGGCGATGGAAAATTAGCTCCCTTTGATTACAAAACAACAGGAGAAAAAGTACCAGATATTTATGATAAGTTTCAGCTTCAGATGGATATTTATGCTTATCTTTTAGAAAAAAATGGCTATTCAACTCCCAAGAAAGCTGTTTTAGCTTTTTATATAATAGATAAAGATAATGCTTTTGAAGGGAAATTGCCGTTTAGAAAAGAAATTCATGTGATTGATACTGATTCTAGCTATGTGGAAAAAACATTTAAAGAAGCAGTGAGATTTTTAAAAAAGCCAGCACCAAATGAGCATAAAATGGAATGTGTTTTTGGAAAATGGTTGAAACAAATCAATGATTAAACCAAATTACATTTTAATTCCTTTGTTTGTTTTGGTAACTGCGGTTTTAGGAAATATAATTACTGCCCAAGGGTTGGACTGGTATAGTAGACTCAATCTCCCTCTCATTACTCCGCCCGGTTTTATTATCGGCATAATCTGGAGTGTTATTTTTGTTTTGAGCGCTTTCTCCGCTTTAATTTATTGGAATCGGGCATATCGCAATTTTAAATTTATTTTGGTTATAGTCCTATTTATAGTCAATGGAATACTAAATTTTTTATGGTCTTATCTTTTTTTCAATCTTCATTTAGTAGGAGCATCTATTGTAGAAATGCTTTTTTTAGAAGCAACAGTGATTGCTTTGATAATTTTAATAAAATTCAGTTCTAAGACAGCTTCGATTCTTTTGTATCCTTACGCAATTTGGGTTATTTTTGCCACCTTTTTGGCATATCAGATTTTATTATTAAATACTTAATATGGAAGAACAAAATATAAGTAGAGACACTAAAAAAGATACTAAGGGAGACAACAGGAAAATGCTTTTAGGTATTGTTGTAATTATCGGAATAATGGCTTTGTCCTATGTTTTATTTCCAGCAAATAGACAGATAGGGGATAGGGGGTTTGATTTTGGGAAAGAAATTGATAATTTAAAGCAAGATATATCAAACATAGAGTTTTCCACACCGCCAGCTACTACTACTGATGACACCACTTCAACTAGTACTGATTTTTTTGATTTTAATATTGATGGACCTGGTGAATGTTCTACTCTCCAAGAATGCGATGATTATTGTTCTATTCCAGAAAATTTGGAAGAGTGCGAGGAGTATTTTGGGCAATATTGATTGACAGTAGTGGATAGCCGTGGTATAATTTAAGCATCTAAACGCCATAAATGGCAATGGAGGTGAGTTCTTTGAGAATCTTGGATAGATTGTTGGGTGCATGCTATGGTCTTAGGCACGGGAGAAATCATATTCTCCAAGACCCACTAACAGGGGTATTCGATAGGAGGCCGCTTGAGCAGGGTTTATTAGACGGATTGCTTGCAAAAGCCGTTCGATCTGGTAATCCCTTAACATTGGCAATGATAGATATTGACGAATTCAAGGCGCTGAATGACCAGTGGGGCCACGTGACCGGAGACGAGGCACTCAAAGTTCTTGCCAAAGCACTTTGGTCTGAGGTAAGAGAAGGAGATTTTGTTATCCGTTACGGCGGAGATGAATTCTTGCTTTTTTTGCCAGATACAGATGAGCAAGGTGCCCGAGTTATGATAGCCCGGGCCGAAGATGCTTTTTCGAAGTTGGGGCTAGAGCTGAATATGGATATAGGGATTAGCTTTGGAATTGCTATGCTTACTGATGAAATTTCATTGGCAAGCCTAATTCGCAAGGCAGATTCTCGGCTGTATAACAATAAGGAGATTAATACGGCTGAGAGAAGGAGGATTAACAACGGCGAATAGCCGAGCTTAAAGCGAGTGGATCCACATTGGACCACTCGCTCTGTTTTTTTGTATTTGTTTTATGTGTCGCTAGTTATATTATGCGACATTATATTTATATAATATCTCTCTGAAGTAGGGGTGGGTACTGAAATAACTAATTATTAATGCTTAATTTATTTTTCCGAATGACATTTGCGATGTATCTTACGCAATTGAGGTCTAGTAACATGAGTATAAATTTGAGTGGTTACAATATTTTTGTGACCAAGGAATTCCTGAACTGTTCTTATATCCACGCCCTTGTTTAAAAGATCTGTGGCAAATGAGTGGCGCAGCGTGTGACAACTAGTATTTATCGGCAATCCAGCAGAAATAACATATTTTTTAACAGTTCTTTCCATGCTTCTTTTTTTAAGGCGTGTGCCAGGTTCTCGTCCGCTGTAGTTTATAAACAATGCCTGTTCTTTGTCATTTCTGGTTTCAAGATACTTTTTAAGGTGTTGGACAGTTTTTTCCGAGAAAAAGACGGTCCTAGGCCTTTTTCCTTTTCCTATGATGGTAATTTCTAAATCTTTCGTAAGAGGTTGTATTTTGATTTGATTTCTATTGAGAGAAACCAGCTCAGCAACACGCATTCCTGTGGAAAAGAAGACTTCTAGTATTGCTTTGTCCCGCAATCCAATTTTTGTTTTTCCTTTTGGCTCATTCAAGAGTTTTTCAACTTGGTCTAATGCTAGGAAATGAACAGGTTTTTCCTCCTGTTTTGTGAGCTTTATTTTTTCAGGAGGTAAAGAGGGGATATCTTTATCAGCAAAAAAGGTCAAAAGAGAGCGTAGGGCTATGAGATAAAAGTTTTGAGTGACTCTTTTTAATTGTTTGCCATCTCTGGTCTTATAGTGGCGAGAGAGAAAAACCTTATAATCCCAGATATGTTCTTTTGTTAACTCTGACGGTTTTATATTTGTTAATTTTTCTTTTTCTAACCAATCTAAAAAAAGTTTTAAAAATCTGCTGTAATTTTCTTGCGTCTTACTTGATAGTCCTTGTTCTACGTCTATCCAATCCAAAAAATCGTTTAAATACCGGGGGATTGGTTTTAGGTGTGGTATATTCATATAATGACCCTTAAGCTACATTGTGCGACATTGTATTATGTATAGTATTCCCCTAAGACAGGGGTGTCAAGTGGAAAATGATAAAATATGGCATTATAGAGCATATAAACGGCAAGAATGAATAGAGAACAATTAAGCAGTATTTAATTTATAATAATTTCTTTGTCTAGATATATTTTTATATTACCCCAGAAATCAGAAACCCAAGGTTTTGCTGTTTCTCTCCACCAAATAGTTATTGTTTCATCTCCATCCTTTATCGAGGGCATAATAGAATCAATAATATCACCTATCCCCCGCCAAATGCCTGTTAAAAATGATTTTGTGGTACTACCTGTTTTATTTAAGATGTTTTTACCTGTTTCAATGCTTGGTAGCTCTAATTGTCCCGCAAGGGCGCTCCAAGGTAAAAAACTTAAAACTATCAATAAGACCATACAAATTTTTGACCACTCCCCTTTCATAAATTTATAAGTTTAAAGTTTTTCTTTTGCCTGCTTTAATCTTAGCAAGGTTTTTTCTTTTCCCAAAATTTTTGCTATGTCGAACGGTGGAGCTGAAGATTTTTTACCGGTTAAAGCCACCCGCAAAGGCCATAAAAGCCAACCATTATTACCTCTTTCCTGAGCCTTTATGAGCAATATTTTTTGTATATGACTCACAGTCCAATTCTGGGCTGGAATGGGCTCTAATACCCCTTCTAATGCCTCAAAAACGCCTTTAAGTTCGTCTATTTGCATATCCTTCCACAAGAGTAAGCTTTTTTCATAATCAAGTTCTTTTTTGAAGAAAAATACGGTTAATTCAGATATTTCTGACAGATATTTTAATCTTTCTTGATATAAAGAAATAATGTTTTGCAGTTGTTCAATTTCTATTTTTTCACCTGTTTCTTTAACAATAAACTCCTCTTTTATATCCACAGGTCCGATGCCAACCAAATGAGCTTCACTCACAAAAGTTGGTTCAACTAATCCATCACCCACAAGATAAGGAATGCAAAGATCGGTTAGTTTAGCTAAAGATTTATTTCTGATATAGAAACCATTGAGCCAGTCAAGTTTTTTAACATTAAAAATAGAAGAAGATTTTTGACACCTCTCCAACGAGAATTCCTTTGACAATGTGTTTAAAGAAAAGATTTCTTTTTCAGTTCCTGGATTCCAGCCAAGGAAAGAAATGAAATTAATCATTGCTTCGGGCAGATATCCCGTATCTTTATACTTGTTTGTAGAAACTGCACCATGTCTTTTACTTAATTTGCTTTTATCTGGACCTAATATAAGGGAAAAATGCCCGTATTCCGGAATGTCCAGGCCTAATGCCTTAAAAAGCAGAATTTGTTTTGGAGTATTTGATAAATGATCTTCGCCCCTTAAAACATGAGTGATTTTCATTTCGTAATCATCAATTACGACTGCTAAATTATACAAAGGGGTTTCCTCATCTTTGGCAATCGTTATATCTCCCAATAAAGAAGCATCAAACTCTACCTTGCTTTTGATTAAATCATTAAAAACAACATTATCTCCAGGTGTTTTAAATCTAATAATATAAGGTTTTTTATCTCTCAGGTTCTGCTTTACTATTTTTTCATCCAATTCTCTACACTTGCCATTGTATTTAGGCGGCTGGCCGATACTTAATTGATATTGTTTTTGAGCTTCTAATTCTTCTTTTGTGCAAAAACAATGATATGCTTTGTCTTCATCTAAAAGTTTCTTTATATATTTTTTGTAAATATCTTTTCTTTGGCTCTGTCTATAAGGCCCATAGTCCCCTATTTCCTCTTCAGGATTATCTGGACTAACACCCTCGTCCCAAGATATTTTTAACCACTTGAGTCCCTCAATAATATCTTCTTCAAACTCTTTACTAGAACGCTCCTTGTCTGTGTCTTCTATTCTAAGGATGAATTTTCCTCTATGTTTTTTAGCAAACAAATAATTAAAAAGCGCTGTTCTAGCAGTGCCAATATGTAAAAACCCTGTAGGAGACGGAGCAATCCTCACTCTCGGATTTTCGATTTTTTTTGTTTTTGCTTCCATTGTTTAGAAATTATAGTGGAATAAACTCTTTATGTCAAATTTAATATGTGTCTCGCGATCTCTTCCCCTGCTCTTGGTTTTGCGAAATTAAAGGCAGCGGATTGCATGTTTTTTAATATTTGAGGTTTTGAAAAAATTTCCATTAGATTTGAATAAAGCATATGAGGTGTTGGGTTTTGTGGCTCCATCACTTTGGCAGCACCTGTTTGAGAATAAATATAAGCATTTCTCGCCTGATGGTCTTGAGCTGATTCTGGTAAGGGAATCAAAATACTCGGTTTCCCGCAGGCAGCAATTTCAAAAATACTTGCTGCCCCAGCCCTACTGACCACGATATGAGCTACAGCTAATGCGTGTTTCATTTGAATTTCATCTAAATATCCATAAAGATGATAGAATTTATCCAATGCTTCTTTTTCCACGATAGTTTTATAAAGAAGGTCTGTATGATCAAGATTCTTTTCTCCACATTGATGAATTAATTCAAAGTTTTTCAAAAGATCTTGTAAAACACCTAAGATCAACTCATTTATTTTTTCAGCCCCCTGCGAACCACCCAAGATTAAGACAATTGGTCTTGTTTCTGTAATATTGAATAATTTTATTGCCTCTTCCCTATCTCCATTTAAAATTTCTTTTCTAATTGGGTTTCCAACAACGATTGTTTTTGCAATATTCATATTATCAAAGGAAACAAAAACTTTTGTTGCATATTTTATAAATTTTTGGGTGACTTTTCCGGGCACAGAATCGGACTCGTGTAGAAACAAAGGATATTTGAAAAAGCGATTTGCAAACAGAACAGGAAAAGCGCCGAATCCGCCCTTGGAAAAAATAATATCCGGGCGAATCGTTTTTAAAATAAAGACAGAATTTAAGATACCCATTGGTATATTAAACGATATATCAATAATATCCTTAAAGATAGCTTTTAAGTTTTTTTGTCTCCTGATCTTTCCAGCTTTAATATTTTTTATTTTTACCCCTTCTTTTTTTAGATCATCTAAACCATAGGAGGTTTTAGGTCCGATGTAAAATAAAGAGAGCTTTTTATCTTTTGGATAAATTGCCTTAATCTCTCTAATAATTGCTATGAGCGGATAGATGTGGCCTCCTGTGCCTCCGCCCGTAAATACTATTTTCATATTATGCCTTTTTGGAAATGTTTAATAATAATCCGATTGCGATAAATTCTATTATTAGATGCGAACTGCCATAACTTACCAAAGGCAATGGAATGCCAGTCAGGGGCAGTATTCCTATTATAGCACCAATATTAACAAAGGCTTGAATAATAATCCAGCCAACAATTCCGATTGCCATTAATTTCAAAAAATTATTATTTGCCTTTTTAGCGATCTTGAATCCCTGCCAAGCGAAAATTAACAAGAGCAGAATAAAAATTATACATCCCACAAATCCAACTTCTTCAGCGTAAACAGAAAAAATAGTATCTGTCATCGGCTGTGGTAAAAAACCAAATTTTTGTATACCCAAACCAAGTCCATGTCCTAAAATGCCCCCAGAACCAATTGCAATTAAGGATTGTTTCAACTGATAACCAATGCCCAAAGGTTCTGTGTCTGGTTTTAGGAATACAAGAAAACGGTTAAGGCGATATGGAGCGATTTTAATCAAAAG
>Ga0075120_10003837_pt1 | contig 10142 bp, 7 predicted proteins | sample AntAceMetag02UKL_FD_69792 | JGI IMG/M metagenome (GOLD analysis project Ga0075120, IMG submission 69792) | Saline lake microbial communities from Ace Lake, Antarctica - Antarctic Ace Lake Metagenome 02UKL | ecosystem: Environmental > Aquatic > Non-marine Saline and Alkaline > Saline | place...
TGTCTTTATCTGGCCGTGGAAGCCCATGGAAAAATCATTGAAACCATTGAAGGACTCGCATCAACCGATGGTACGTTGCATCCGCTTCAGCAGTCTTTTGTGGACAACGGCGGTATCCAGTGCGGATTTTGTTCGCCGGGTATGATTATGGCTTCCAAGGCCCTGCTGGACGAAAACCCCGATGCCACACAAGATGAGGTCAAGCATGCTTTGGCCGGGAATATCTGCAGGTGTACAGGCTATGTTCAGATCCTTGAATCGGTGGAAGCCGCTAAAGAGAATCTTTCAGGGAGGGATCAATCATGAGTGAATTGAAGATGAATGAATTAAAAGAAAAGTACAGCGTTGTCGGAAAAAGGATCCCCAAAATTGATGCGGCGCAGAAAGCCATGGGACGTGCGGAATATATTCAGGATATCAAGCTGACGGGTATGCTTTATGGGAAATTACTTTACAGTAAGTATGCCCACGCCCGAATTCTTAAAATAGATACGTCAAAGGCAAAGGCCTTACCCGGTGTTCGTATTGTGCTGACCGGTGAGGACGTACCTGAAAAAATGGTCATGGGATTTTACAAGGACAATCCGCCCCTTAAAAAAGGAAAAGTCACTTCCTTCAGGGATGAAGTTGCTGCCGTTGCAGCCGTAACGCCCGAAATAGCCAAAAAAGCATTGGATCTTATTGAAATCGAGTATGAAGAGCTGGAAGGGGTTTTTGACCCTGAAAAGGCCATGGAAAAGGATGCCGTCCTTGTTAATGAAACCCATAAATCCAATGTGCTCAAACTTCCCTGGAAATTGCATTACGGAGATGTGGAAAAGGCGGAAAAAGAATCTGCCTTTGTGGTTGAAGATCGGTTTACCACCACATGGGTCACCCATTGCTGCCTTGGCACCAGCGGTGCCATTGCCCTGTTTGACGCCAATGATAATCTAACCGTTTACAGCAATACCCAGATTCGGTCCCTTGCCCAGAAAGATTTTCTGGAATCTTTAAAGGCCATGGGCCTTAAAAACAAGCGGGTAAGGGTTATTACACCGATTATCGGCGGTGGGTTTGGCAGCAAACTCGATACCTATGCCTATGAGCATGTTGCCATCCTACTGGCGTATAAATGCCACAAACCCGTTAAAATTCTATTTGATCGTGTAGAAGAATTCAAGGCCACGTCCACCCGGCAACCGACGATTACCTATATTAAACAGGGGTGCGACAAAAATGGAAAACTGACCTTCAGGGACATCAGGATGATCCTGGACAACGGGGGTCGTACCTCCTGGGGAGCAACAACCCCTTCTGTTATGATGATGCCCATTACCACCCTTTACCGGTTGGACAATGTCCGGTTTGATGCCAAATGTGTTTATACCAATAATACCTATTCCCAGGCCATGAGGGGGTACGGCAATCCCCAGGCAACATTTGCCATTGAATCCACCATGGATATGCTGGCTGAAAAGGTCGGCATTGATCCCCTGGAAATCCGGCGGATCAATCAGAATAAATCCGGGGATGAATCTCCCCAAGGATTTAAAATCACCAGTTGCGGCCTTGATAAATGTTTTGATGCCCTTGAAAAAGAGCTGGCACAGGAGGGTCCAAAGGAAAAAGGCGTCGGTGTCGGCATTGCCTCTTTGATCCATGTAGGCGGCGGTGCAAGAATCTACAAATCAGACGGCTGCGGTGTTATTTTGAAAATGGATGATTTCGGTAAAGTGGATGTCTTCACCGGCGGTTCGGATATGGGCCAGGGTCTTGACAATATCACAGTTCAGATTGTGGCAGAAGAGCTGGGGCTTTTGGCTGAAGATATCAATGTGGTTCATTCGGATACCGATGTCTGCCCATGGGATGTCGGCGCCCATGCCAGCCGCAGTACATTTGTGGCGGGAAATGCAGCACTAGGAGCAGCTCGTAAAGTAAAAGAAAAAATACTGGAATTCGGCTCAAAATTTCTGGATGCATCGCCGGAGGAACTTGTGCTCAAAAATCGCACGGTCTTTGTGTCAGGCAATCCTGAAAAAAGTATGCCCATTGATAAGCTTTTAAGAAAGGCCCATTTCTCACCCGGCGGTACCATGTTCATGGCAGATCATTTTTATGATCCGGAAAATGAGAACCTGGGCAAAGATTTCAAGGGAAATATGTCTGCTGCCTATACTTTTGGTGCCCACGGTGTCAAGGTAAAGGTAGATGAGGAAACAGGGAAAGTTCAGGTGCTCGAGTATGTGGCTGCCCATGATGTGGGACAGGCCATCAATCCCCTGCTCTTGGAAGGCCAGGTCTATGGCGGTGCTATCATGGGACTTGGATACGCTCTGACAGAAGAAGTCATCGTCAAGAAAGGGGAAATCATGAATGCCAATTTCAGGGACTATAAGCTGTTTACAGCCAAAGATGCCGTAAAGATCAAAGCCCCTATTCTTGAAACCTATGAAAAAGCAGGGCCCTTCGGTGCAAAGGGCGTTGGCGAACCCGGATGTGTTCCGACAGCTCCGGCGGTTGCAAATGCCATCTATGATGCGGTGGGCGTTAGAATAACAGATCTTCCCATTACACCAGAAAAAGTTCTGGCTGCTCTTAAAGCGAAAAAGGAGAAATAGGGAAGAAGTTTCATAAAGTGAGGGAGAACACCTTCTCCCTCTTTATAAAAACTTATTAACAGGAGGTAACATCATGGTAAAGCGAACTTTTTTTTCAGCAACATTGATTTTATTTACACTGGTCACCTGTCTTTTAATCTTTCAATCCCCTGTAACGGCAAAAACAATCACGCTGAACTATGCCAATTTTCCTCCTGCCCCCACATTTCCTTGTGTTCAAATGGAGCGATGGAAGGTTGAAGTTGAAAAACGGACCAATGGGCAGGTCAAGATCAATACCTTTCCCGGCGGGACCTTGCTGGGTGCCAAAGGCATGCTGGATGGTGTGGTGGCTGGTCAGGCCGATATTGGAAACATCTGCATGGCCTATCAGCCGGGCCGGTTTATCGTGACCAACGCCACCAGCCTTCCTTTGGGGATCAAAGATGCTAAAACAGGCAGCCTTGCCCTGCTCAAACTCTATGAAAAATATAAACCAAAAGCGTTTAAGGATGTGGTTGTTTTGACCATGTTCACCAATTCACCCGGTAATGTTATGTCAAAGGTTCCGGTGAGAACCCTTGCAGATATCAAGGGACTGGACTTGAGAGCTTCGGGTGGGGCTGCACAGATTTTGAAAGCATGGGGAGCAAATCCTGTGGGAATGCCAATGCCGGCAACGGTTGAAGCATTGCAAAAAGGGACGGTTAAAGGACTTTTTTCTTCTCTGGAGGTCATGAAGGATTTTAATTTTGCTGAAAACTGCAAATACGTCACCATGACCCAAACCGTAATCTATCCCTTCAGCGTCATCATGAATAAACAGAAATGGGATGCACTGCCCGAAGACGTGAAAAAGGTCATGATGGATCTGAAAGAAGAGCAGGCGCTTTGGACCGGAACCTATATGGATGATACGATTAAGAAAGCAATTGCCTGGTCAAAAGAGGCCAACCAGGTTGAATTTATCGATCTTCCTGCCGACGAAAAAGCCAAATGGGACAGCAAACTCGATTTTCTCACTGAAAAATGGATTAAGGGTGCCAAAGAAAAGGGCCTTCCGGCACAGGCCATTATTAATGACATTAGAACGTATATCCAATAATCGCTTTTCAAATCCCCTGGCCGCCAAAAGACGGTCAGGGGGCTTCGGAGATTTAACATGGATGTTTTTATAAGGATTAATAAGTTTTTAAATAAAATGCTCACCCTGACCGGAGGCGCATTGCTCATCGGCATGATCCTTTTGACCTGCGCCAACGTTTTTATCCGGCAGTTTTTTATTCCCATAAGAGGAACCTTTGAACTCATGGGATATGCCGGGGCAGTTGTGACGGCCTTTGCCCTTGGGTATACCCAGTTTACCAATGGTCACATTGCCGTGGATGTACTGGTGAACAGTTATCCCAAACCAATGAAGCGGATCATTTCCATTATCAATCATGGTGTTTGCTGCTTGTTTTTCCTTGCTGCGTCCTGGCATGTTGTTCAAAAGGCCTTGACACTTAAAAATGTAGAAGAAGTCTCTGAAACCTTAAGAATTATTTACTATCCTTTTACTTTTGCCGTGGCTCTGGGTTGCTTTATCCTATCCCTTGCACTTTTTACCGATTTTTTAAAGGCGCTTATGCCGCCTAAAAAGGAGTCCTGAAGATGAGTCTCACCCTGATTGGTATCATCGGTATCCTTGGGCTGCTTTTTATCCTGTTTGTTTTTGGCATTCCTGTGGGATTTGCCATGGGACTTGTGGGACTTGTGGGATTTTCCTATATCATTTCCCTTAATGCGGGGTTCAATATGCTGGCCACTGTCACTTGGGAAACTTTTTCCAAATATGGATTGACCGTGATACCCCTGTTTATTTTCATGGGCCAGATTGCCTTTTACTCCGGGGTCAATGAAAAACTTTACACGGCAGCCTTTAAATGGGTAGGCCATATCAGAGGCGGTATTGCCATGGCAACGATTCTGGCCTGTTCTGCCTTTGCCGCTATCTGCGGTTCCAATGCAGCAACGGCGGCTACCATGACCACGGTTGCATTGCCCCAGATGGACAAATACAAGTATGAGCCCATGCTCAGTACCGGGGCCATTGCCTGCGGTTCCACCCTGGGTGTGGTCATCCCGCCCAGTGTGGTACTCATTATCATCGGTCTTTCCACGGAACAGTCCATTGCCAAACTCTTTTACGGTGGCTTAGGTGCTGGTATTTTGCTGGCATTGTTACTGACCGTCACGGTATACGTGCTTTGCAGCATCTATCCTCATTGGGGACCAGTGAGTGAAAAAACCACGTTCAAGGAAAAGATTAAATCTCTGGCAGGGGCAGTTGAAATGCTTATCCTGTTCATGGTGGTCATGATCGGGCTTTACTTTGGGCTGTTCACCCCGACAGAAGCCGGTGCCATTGGATCCTTTTTTGCTGTTGTCATTGGTTTGGTTCAAAAAAAACTATCCTTGGAGAATTTTTATAATTCCATTTTTGATACATTGAAAATATCGTGCATGGTTATTGTCATCATAACAGGGGCCATGATATTCGGAAGATTTTTAGCCATTACAAGAATACCCTTTGATATTGCCTCCTGGGTGGTTGGCCTTGAATTGTCCAATATTGCCATCATGGGCATTATCTTTTTGATCTATGCAATCGGGGGCGCGGTCATGGATGCCTTGGCCCTTTTACTCATCACGATCCCCATATTTTTTCCCGTGGCAGTAGAGCTCGGGTATGATCCCATCTGGTTCGGTGTGACCATTACCATTGTCACCACATTGGGGGCGGTAACACCACCGGTGGGGGCCACTACCTATGTGGTCGCGGGTATGGCCAAAAATGTTCCTATGCAGCAGGTGTTTAAGGGGGTAGCCTATTTTCTGCCTGCCTATATTCTCTGCATTCTATTAATGATTCTTTTTCCACAATTGGTCATGTTTTTACCAGGCCTCCTGAATTAATACAACCCATATTAAGGAGAAGTGACGTGCGGCTACCAAAGTTTGAATATATAGGACCCGAAACCCTTGAACAGGCCCTTGACCTGCTTGCCCAGCATAAGGATGATGCAAAAATCCTTGCAGGAGGGACAGATCTTCTGGTCAGAATGAAAAAGGGCTTGTTGCAGCCAAAAGTGTTGATCAGCCTCAAAGGGTTGAATGAATTATCATATATAAAAGAAGATCATGATGATGAAGATGGCGATACCATCTGCATTGGGTCGAGAACCCCACTGGCAGATATCATAGCATCGGATTTTATTCAAACCCATGCAGTCGCTCTGTCAACGGCCTGTGAAAAAGTCGGGGCCGTGACCCTGCAGCATTACCGGGGAACCATTGGTGGCAATATCCTGCAGGATACCCGGTGCCACCATTACAACCAGTCCGCGTTTCATCGTTCCGGCCGCCAGCCCTGCCATAAAAACGGCGGCAAAATCTGTTATGCAAGGGATGAAGCCGACCGCTGCTACTCCACCTGCCAGTCTGACGGGGCAACAGCCCTGATGGCCCTGAATGCAAAACTGGTACTGGTAAGCAAAGGAAATGAACGAACCGTAAATCTGGCTGATTTTTACACGGCAGACGGTATGATGCCCTTTGCCATGGAGTCCCATGAACTGTTGAAAAAAATCATCATCCCAAAAACATTTACTACCAGCGCCTACAAGCGACTGGCCTATCGGTCCGCTATTGATTACCCTATTGTCTGTGCCGCAGTATCGCTTAAAACATCCGGAACAACAGCTGGAACAAAAATTGATGAGGCACGGGTAGTGGTCGGTGCCATGGGGCGATCTCCCCTGTATTTTGCCCAGGCCTCCTCTGGTTTAAAGGGCAAGGATATCACCGATAAGGATGCATTCCATGCTGCAGCAGTTCAGGCGATGAACTCTGCCGAAGCCTTTGCCGTGCATAATGCAGGATCCACCCTTGAATACCGGTGCATCATGGTTGAACAAATGGTGTTCAGGGCTTTGGAAGAGGCGATACAGTCGGGTAGTGTTTAAACGATTTTATGGAGCAAATAAAAATGGAAAAGATTAAAATAATCCTGGATATTAATGATATGCCCGAAGAGGTGGAAATTTCCTCCAATGACACCCTTTTGGAAGTCCTGCGTGACCAGCTGGATCTGACCGGATCAAAAGAAAGCTGCGGCGAAGGTGCCTGCGGGTCCTGCACCATCCACATGGATGGCAAACCTGTCCGGTCCTGCCTGACCCTGGCCCTGGAAGCCGAAGGGGCAAAGATTAAAACCGTCGAAGGCCTGGCAGACGGCGACCAGTTGACCGATCTCCAGCAGTCCTTTATTGATCATGGGGCAGTCCAGTGCGGGTTCTGCACATCCGGTATGCTCATGTCTGCAGATGCCTTGCTCAAAGACAACCCGAAACCAGATAAAACCCAGATAAAAAAAGCCCTGGCCGGTAATATCTGCCGATGTACGGGATATACCAAGATTATCAAGGCGGTTGCCCATGCCGGTAATCCCCGGGAAGACTGCCCGGACTGCCAACACGATAACAAACAAAAGGAGTAAATCATGTCGGAATATACCCTTATCGGAAAACGGATGCCCAGGGTGGATTCCCGGGCCAAAGTGATGGGCAAGGCAAAATTCACGGCAGATTTAAAACTGCCTGGCCTGCTTGTGGGAAAAGTCAAACGAAGCCCCTATGCCCATGCCCGGATCCTTAGCATTGACACATCAAAAGCCGCAAGCCTTCCCGGCGTTAAATCCATTGTTACCGGAGATGATACAGAAGGCATCAAATGGGGGGTTTTTGGCTATACCCGGGACCAGCAATTTATCCAGACCGAAAAAGTCCGGTATATCGGGGACGAGGTCGCAGGTGTAGCAGCCGTGGACGAAGAAACCGCACTCAAGGCCCTGGACCTGATACAAGTGGAATATGAAGAACTGCCCGCAGTATATGAGCCCATGGAAGCCATGGCCTCAGAAACCGAGCTCATCCATAAAGACTTTCCAAACAATGTCAATGTCCATGTTAATATTGATACGGGAAACGTGGATGAAAATTTTGAAAAAGCCTATTACGTAAGAGAAGACACCTATACTGCACCGGAAGAATCTTATTTCCAGGCAGAACCCTATGTCGTGGTCGCCAACTTTGACCATGAAGACTGCCTTGAAGTCTGGTGCCCCAACGGCGGGCCCCACATGAAATCCAAACCCCTTTCCAATGCCTTTAAAATACCTTTACACAAGGTTAAAATCAAAAAAATATCCATTGGCGGTGCATTTGGCGGCAGAAGCGAAATTTGCCCGGCCGATTATATCTGTGCCCTTCTGGCTAAAAAGACAAAAAAACCCGTCAGGATCCAATTCACAAGGGAAGAAAATACAATTGGCACCCGTCAGGGCCATGCCATGATCACTACCCACAAGACAGGCGTGGATAGAGAAGGGAGGGTACTGGCAAGGGAGACCACCTGCTACATGGACGGCGGTGCCTATTCAAGTACCGGTCCCATTGCCACAAGTGTCCCCTTTTTATCCATGGAACAGGTCTACCGTATGGAAAGTGTCCGATACAACGGGTACAGGATTTATACCAACAAACCCATCCGGGGCATGATCCGGACCCACGGACGTGGATTTGCCTCGGGCCTGGACACCCAACTGGACATGATTGCTGACCATCTCGGGATCGACCCCATTGAAATACGGCTGAGAAATGTCAGGAAACCCGGCGAATACACCAGCACTAAATCCTTAGTCGGTTCCTGCGCCATGGATGAAACCATTCACACGGCCGTTGAAAAATCAGGCTGGAAGGAAAAATTTGGTAAACTGCCACCCTTCCACGGGATCGGCATTGGCACCAACTCGGTCCAGACTGGATTTCCCATGGGCATCCGTGGTGGTTCCCAGAGTTTTATCAAATTTAATGAAGACGGGGAAGCCTTTGTCATGTCCGGTGTCGTGGATAACGGTCAGGGCAATGATAATATGCTGGTCCAGATTGCAGCCGAAGAACTGGGACTCCTACCTGAAGATATCCATCTTGTCTCTGCAGATACAGAAACCACATCATCTGATCCGGGATCATATTCCCAGGTTTCCACCTTTGTGGGTGGCCAGGCTGTCCAGATAGCTGCAAAAAAATGCCGCAAAAAATTGTTTGATGTGGCAGCCAAAATATTGAAAGTAGAGCCGGAAACCCTGAATGCTGAAAACCGGATGATTTTTGTCAAAGACACCCCTGAAAAATCAGTTTCCATTAAAAAAGCGGTTCGGATCAGTCTTTTAAATTTCACCTCTGTGAATGCCGAAGGCGGGTACTGGCCCAAGGTGGACATGAAACGCGAATGGGTGAAAAACCCCTACGGTCAGATGTGCGAAGCGTTTTCATTCGGCACGACCATTGTGGAAGTCAAGGTGGACCCCGAAACAGGACAGGTAGAGGTGCTCAACGCCACCGCCTGCCAGGATGTGGGCAAGGCTTTGAACCCCCTGGTACTGGAAGGCCAGTTTGAAGGCTCCGTCGCCATGGGTGGTCAGGGTGGCATGCTCACCGAGTACCATGACTGGAAAGACGGCCGATGCCTGAACACCACCATGCTGGACTATAAACTGCCCCTGGCCTGTGATATGCCCGATATTCGGTGCTCTATCGTGGAATCAATAGAGCCCAAAGGGCCGTACGGTGCGAAGGAAGCCGGAATGTCCATTGCCATGTCGGCGGCCCAGGCCTATGCGGGTGCGGTGTGCAATGCCATTGGGGTCTATATGGATTCATTTCCTTTAACGCCGGACAAGATTATTGCGGCCATTAAGAAAAAGCAATCCCGTTTGGAAAAATAACGGAAACCTGCGGGGTTTTGACTGAAATTTTAGACGGGACATATGAAAATGAATGAAATCAAAGATCTTATTGTCGCTATTAAAGGCGCCGGAGACTTGGCTACTGGTGTGGCCTGGCGTCTTTATCAGTCCAATATTAAAAAAATTTTCATGATGGAAATTGAAAAACCCCTGGCTGTCCGGCGGCAGGTGAGCTTTTGTGAAGCCGTCCATGACGGGAACAGCATAGTTGAAGGGGTTGAGGCGGTAAAAGCAGATGATGCAAAAGGAATTTTTCATGCCTGGGAAAACGATGTCATCCCGGTTATTGTGGATCCGAAATGGCAGATGATCAATGAATTGTCGCCCCATCTGGTGATTGATGCCATCATTGCGAAAAAAAATCTGGGTACATCCCGGAATGAAGCCCCTTTGACCATTGGGCTCGGACCTGGCTTTGAAGCGGGGAAAGACGTTCATACGGTCATTGAAACCAAAAGGGGGCACAACCTTGGAAGGGTCATTTTGCAAGGGATGCCAGAGCCCAATACCGGTGTTCCGGGTGTCATTAATGGATACAGCAGTGAACGCGTTTTAAGAGCACCCTGTGAAGGAACCTTTCGTTCGGATTTAAGTATTGGAACTATCGTTAAACGAGATGAAATCATCGGTCGTGTCAATGGCGATGTCGTGACAGCACGAATAGATGGTATTATCAGAGGGTTGATACGTAGCGATACCCATGTAACACA
>Ga0075120_10003839_pt1 | contig 10141 bp, 13 predicted proteins | sample AntAceMetag02UKL_FD_69792 | JGI IMG/M metagenome (GOLD analysis project Ga0075120, IMG submission 69792) | Saline lake microbial communities from Ace Lake, Antarctica - Antarctic Ace Lake Metagenome 02UKL | ecosystem: Environmental > Aquatic > Non-marine Saline and Alkaline > Saline | place...
GGAAGGTTTGGTCATCGTGGGAGCCGGTCCGCGCCGGTGGAGATGGGGGATAACGACGGCGAGCGTTCTGACTGAGGGGTCGTCCTGTCAGGGAGCCCCATCACAGCTGCGGGACAGCGCTGGATTCGAAAAGGGCCCGAAAACCCTCTTCCCACCAGACTTTCCTCGTTTCCTTCAGGGTGTGAACCGCTGAAACCGTCCCCCCCATTCTGGACCGTATGGGTTCCCATCGGCAGCCACCTGGGCCTGCCGGTGTTCATACGCTGGGTTTGGACCCTGTGGCGCTAGCCAGAGCAGCCGTTGACTTCAACGTTGGGCTCGACCAATGAGGCCTTCATCAACGCCTAGCGGTCGTTCATGGTCAGTTGGATTCTGGACGCAACGGCACAAAAATCCGATTGCCATTCGCCTTGTTGGTGAACACGGCATTGCCTTGAACGAACACCTGCCGCTCCCAGACTCCACCGAGTGTGTCCTGCAGGGTGGAATAGGGGAAGCCTTCCTTCTCGATGCGATAGGTCATCGTTTTGCCGTCGTTCCAGAGGATGCGCACGCTGCCGTCAGGGGAGTGGGTGTCGCGACAGCCGATCGGCTGGTCATTGAAGGCGCAGGCCTTCCACCCCTCGGCGCGGCCAATCGGCACCAAAGCGCAGACCAACCAGCCAGACGACAGGACGACACGTCCCAGAAGCAGTCTCAACATCATGGTGCCGGCACACTCCTTCAAGTATCGCTACAGCACCGGCAGCTCTAAGCGCTTGAGCAGGCTCTGTACTGAGTTGGCATCGCCGGCCGACAGAGCTCATAGTCTGAAAGAATTTTGGCATGGCCACCTAGAAAACGATGCCCCATTGGAGCGATCTCAAGTCCAAACTGGCCGACCTTGACCGGGCCAGATTGATTGGTCTGGTGCACGATCTCTACGCTGCAAGCAAAGACAACCAAGCGTTACTGCATGCACATTTTTCCATTGGTAGCGATGCACTCCAGCCTTTCAAGGCCACCATCAATCGCTGGTTACGGCCGGATATTTTGATGAATCAAGACATTTCGGTAGCCAAGGCCAAGAAAGCAATTTCGGACTACAAAAAGGCGGCCGATCAACCGGAGAACCTCGCCGAGTTGATGGTGTTTTACTGTGAGTGCGCTGCCGGATTCAGCCATGATGTAGGCCTAGAAGATGAAGGCTACTTCGATGCGCTGGTGCGGATGTTTGAGCGGGCATTGAAGATAACTGTCTCTTTACCTGAGCAGATACAAACCGACCTTTTGCAGCGGCTCGGTGAAGTTCGAAGCCTCTGCAGGACTTTTGGTTACGGGGTTTCCGATGCTATGGACCTATTGCTGGTCGACGATGGCCTTGATGGCTGAACCGTTAGCGGTGACAGCGGATTGTGATGGAAACGACTGTCTCATCCAAGGCTGCTGAGGCTTTGGCGAGGTTCCATTGGATCTCTTTTTAAGGCCTAACGCATGACTGAGCCAGGAAAAGTACACAGTGCTTAAAGCGTCAAATCTCAATACTCTGTAAAACGAGTTAACAAGCTGCTCGGAAAAGTTGTTACGTTTACTAAAGCCGGTAGCGGAATCGCGAGCGATCGACCTTACCTTTTGGTGGTAGTAAATCAGCTCCTTTGTCAAGGGGATTTTGCAGCTATGAGTATTGTGGCAAAGGTGATTGCTCAGTCAGATGAGGCCAACCGGTTCCTCAGCAGTGCCGAGCTGACAAAACTGCAATCCTTTTTTGATAATGGAATAACGCGCATTAGCGCGGCGCGTAAATTGGAAGCCAATCAGCAAAAGATTGTTGATGAAGGCAGCAAGCGCTTTTGGGCGCAATGCTCCGATACGCCGAGTAACCGAGGCCTTCCAGAGAAAACTGCCCTCTGCCAAAGAGATCAGGGCTGGTATATTCGCTTGGTGAGCTACTGTGTGCTTGCTGGTAATTCCAAGCCCATGGAAGATATCGGCTTGGATGGCATGCGTGATATGTACGTCTCTCTTGGGGTGCCATTGGCCAATCTCAAGATTGCGATGCGCTGCCTCAAGGAAATTGCTATGGGCACATTGACTTCAGAGGAAGGCACATTGGCTGCTCCCTACTTTGAGCAACTCATTCGGGCTTTTTAGAGCTTGATCTGGCTGTTCATGTCTGATTGATCGCCGTTGAATTTTCTCCTCAAATTACAAAACCATGCAAGACACAATTACCGCTGCTATCAATCCTGCTGATGAAAAAGGCAGTTATTTGGCAAGTGCTGAACTTGAGGCTCTGAAGCAGTATTTCCAAAGCGGTTCACTGCGGGTCAAAGCGGCTAGCCAAATTGGTGCCAGTGCCTCCAGTATTATCAGCGAAACTGTGGCCAAGAGCCTGTTGTACGGAGACATAACCTGCCCTGGTGGCAATATGTATCCAACGCGGCGCTATGCAGCTTGTCTCAGGGATTTAACCTATTTTCTGCGCTATGCCACCTATGCCATGCTTGCGGCAGATGCCTCAATCTTGGACGAGCGTGTGCTCAATGGCCTGCGCGAAACCTATACTTCTTTAGGAGTGCCTATTGAAGCCACGCTTCAAGCCGTTAAGGCCATGAAAGAAGTGGTCACGCAACGTGTTGGCGCTGATGCCGGCCAGCAAATGGATGTTTACTTGGACCATATTATTTCCGGCTTGAGCTAAGAGAAAAAGGGATTGAGCGTCAGAACTTATTTTGTAGTTCGGGGTGTGCGGTCCGCGATCTTGTTTGGCAGCTAGTATCTTGCACCGCATTTTTCTGATACTCATTAACTGGCACCCTTCCCCTTGTTGACCACCTCAAAACAGTCAAATCATTGCCATGTACGCTGTTCAAAAAAGCCAAGAAAGCTATCCTTGGTGGAGGGGTAATGCTCGATTCATTGATCTCTCCAATACATTTATTGTGGCCCATGTGGCCCAAGCTGCCCTGATTATGCTCTGGGCCGGGGTGTTTACCCTGTTTGAGTTGTCGGTTTACTCTGCCGATGCACCCTTGTACGATCAAGGGCTGATCTTGCTACCTCACTTAGCCACCCAGGGCTGGGGTATTGGTTCTGGCGGATCCATTGAGAATACCTTTCCCCTGATGGCCATTGGGGTGATTCACATCGTGGCAGCCGGTGTACTGGCAGGTGGAGCCTATTTTCACCGTAGCCGGATTGCTCCCAGCTTGGCTGCAGAAAGTGGGCGTTCAGGAAAGTTCGATTTTGATTGGGGTGACCCCAAGCAACTGGGTCTGATTCTGGGGCACCATCTGGCGATTCTGGGTTTAGGTGCCCTGCTCCTGGTGATCAAGGCCATGGCTTTTGGTGGCTTGTATGACTCCAACATTGGGGCGGTGCGTCTGGTGACTGACCCAACCCTCGATTTCGGCACAATTCTGAGTTACCGTACCCATCTGTTTGACGTCAACAACCTAGAAGATCTGGTCGGTGGCCATGTCTACGTGGCTGTGCTGCTGCTGCTGGGAGGCGCTTGGCATATCCTGGTTCCGCCTTTTAACTGGGTGCGGAGAACATTCCTTTTCTCTGGTGATGGTATTTAGGCTATTCCCTGTTTGGTATTGCCCTGGCTGGTTTTGCCGCTTCATACTACTGCGGCTTTAATACACTGGCCTATCCTACTGAATTTTACGGTCCGACCCTGGCGCTGAAATCGGCTTTTCTGCCCTCTTACTTTGACCCCAATGGGGTTGTTGGTTCGGGATATTCAGCTCGCACTTGGTTGGCAAATTCCCACTTTTACTTGGCTTTTTTCTTCTTGCAGGGTGGCCTTTGGCATTATCAGCGGGCCATGGGATTTGATTTGAAGAAAACTCTATCGAATTGGCGTCAAAACATTACCGATGTCAGTGATGACAGCCTGGCTCTGGTTTACCAGAATCTGGCTCACCAAGAGCCTCGGCCGCAGTCGCAAGCCCTTTATGAAGGCCCCCAGGCTGAACCCAGCCCGTACCTGGTTGCAGAACAAGCCTTTGCTGACTTCGTCTATTGCCCTTCTCAAGGAATTGAGAAACCTAGTCTCGCCACGGTTAATGGCATTAGGGAAACGCTCTATCAGACCTGTTTCCAGGATCGTAAACAAACTTTCTATCAATCTTCGGCTCCAGTCGAAGGTAAGGCTGAGTTTGGCTATGGTGGTTATCAAGTCAGAATGTATGAACAGCCACTGGTGACCAAGGGTAACTTGAACTATCCTAAGCCCCTTGAACAAGTGGTCTACGAGCAGAGCCTGAGCCAGAGTCAAGGCTACAGCGCTCCCCCAAAAAGAGCTAAAGTAGTAAAGAAGCAAGCTCCGATTCCTGCTAAAGTTCAAGCTGATGTTGCTCAGGAAAGTTAAGATCACTGCTGTTCAGGTCAGTTGAATTCTTGTTCAGGTCATCTGATTGTGCTACTTGGCCCTTTTCCTGGGTCAAGTAGTTTTTTATGGCGCACGAAGCCTGAGCCGAAGCCATCCGCCCAGAGGGCACCGAGCACTGGGCAGATGGCAGGCGAGAATGTTGCGATCGTGAGACCGCGCATGCTCCTAATAGCCTGGATTGTTTTTGTTGTTGCGGTGGGTCTGAAGGTCTGGCGGCTTTCTTTGGTCTTAAGGCGCACACTCACCCCGGCGATGGGCTTGGAGCAGTTCAGGCATTCCCTGGAGCGCCGTTGGGCTAGCAACCGGCAGGTGTCGTGATGGAGCAGCTGAACTGGGGATATGTCCAGTTGGGCCTTGTTGCTCTTGCCTTCGCGGGTTTGCAGGTCTGGTGGATCAGTAGCCTGATGAGACAACGAGACTTTGCCAAACCCATGACAGAACGAGACTTTCGCAAGTCCTTGGAGAATATCTGGGCGAAGAATCGGCCAAAGAATTAAAAAGCTAGCTGCATTGACACGCATACCTTCAGGGCCTAGGGATCTTTGCGAGTTTGTTGCGTTGGTGACGTTAAGTTATCTCGGTTAGCAGTTGAAAGTTGACAGTTGAAAGTAGGAAGATGACTGGTGACTGGTGACTGGCGGCTGATGCCCAATGGCTAATGCACAATGGTTAATACCCAATGGCTATTAAATTCTCCACTTGCAATAAACGGCGCCTAAAGCTGACAGGCACTGCTCGATCAATGTCATCTGATGATCAAAGCTATAAATCAAACTTACCAGACATTCTCAATCACATTCATGGCTTTGAGGTAGGCAGGAATGTCTGCATTGGCATCACCATCCTCTTGGTTGCTGTCATCGGGGATGGCCCGCCTGGCATTGTCAGCAATCACAGCATTGGCCAACAGTTCCAAAGATTCCGGCCGATCCAGATTCTGCAAGGCTTCTGAATAGCGGCGACTGTGGGAGGGGCGGACCGATTCCTGGCAATAGTTCGATAGCTCCCGGCTTTCGGTCATCACTTTGAAGGCGACGGCCTTGGTGTCGCTCTTGCCGAAAATCGCCATGTACAGAAGGTTTACCATCGAGGCGTCATGCACCTGGATGCCGTAATTGATCAGAATCTGGGGCCAGTAGCGCAGGGCCTTGAGGCCTTCAAGGCCTCCTTTTTTCACCCCAGCCTGCTCACACCAGTGCTCGAATTCATCCACATCATTGGGGCAGCGTCCCAGCCGCCGCATGCCCTCAGCCAGGATCTGGCCCGCCTGGAAGTTGCGGGTGGGCTTGCCGCACACCGGCAGCATCATGCTGCCGCGCACGTCAGCCACCATGGCCGTGAGCTGGGTGAAGGTATGGTCGCGAACTTTCTCCATGTCTCCACCACGGCTGAGGGTGGCTTCGATTCGTTGCACTCCGTAGCCCAGCTCGGTCAGTGGAAAGGGCTGGCGGCCATAGAGCCGTTGCCGGTCTTTCCGGCCCATGGAAACTGAGGACGCCTGGTCAAGACACTGGTCCAGCAGCAGGGTCAACAGGGTAGGCAAGATGCCGGTATTTTCGGCGTGATAGGCATAGCCAAAACCTGCAAATATGGATGAAATATTCTTGGCTGCTTTGATGTATTGCGCCTCCACGTTATGAACACCTGGTGACACCTGGATATTCGGTGATAGCCGGTCAAGCAGTCGGGCTCCGATCAAGGCCGTGATTGCATTGGGATGGCAGAAGTTGGCGGTGAAGCTGTCCACTGGATCCCGCAGGGCGCCGTGGCGGTGGAACCCGGAGAAGAACGCCAGGTTGGGCTGCCGCTCGCAGAGCACGTAGGAATCGTTGCGCAGGGGATCGTGGCTGAAGGACCCCGCCAGGCAGGCCAGCACCACATGCTCCCGGTCCAGCTCATGCCGAAGCTCGCAGGCCTCGTGCAGGTCTTGCTCAATGTGGTTGCTGTTGGCGCCCAGGACCACCAGATCGCAGAGCTCGATCAGGTCGCGCAGGGTGTACTCCTGCAGCTGACCTTCATGCTCGCGGCGCACCATCCGCTCCATCGTGGCCACGTGGGTCGGGTCCATGCCCGACAAATCCCGTGGTGAAAAGGCCCCGAACAGGGAGCGGCCTTGGCGTGGCGCCAGTAGCAAGCGGTCGCCGCCCCCATGCATGGCGCTGTTGTAGGCCAGGGACGCCGGGTAGAGGCCGATGCTGTAGTAACCCACCACGCCCTGCTCGAGGGCCAGGATCCTGCTGCTGATGCTGGCCTGGTCAAGGGAGTCGGCGAAGAAGCTGTTCTGCATCGGCTGGGGCTGATCGGCGGCTTCGGACCACGCCTTCATACTGCTTCCAGCGCAGGTGTGCCCGTAGCGGACGAGCTGCTGGCTGGACGTGGGCTTTATCTGATTCTGTGGACCCCCAACGATTAAGCAAACCCGTCCAGCCGCCCTTACCCTCATTCGATTGCTTGTATTACTGCCGTAATACGGCTGCAATGAGACCAGGCCCTGAGCTGCTACGGCGGCAATCCACCAGCCCCGCAGCCCTGGCGCCTGCGCCTCTTTTTCCTGGTGCACAGCGGGGCTTTGGTGTCCACCTGGCCTGTTCTCACTGAGGTCTGCCATCTGATCCCAGCCGATGTGGCCCCTCGCTTTCTGAGCTGGGTCTCACTCGGTGGCCTGAGCGTTGCCGAGCTCAGTGGGGCGGCCCTGGAGTTGATGGCCAGCTGGATGCGGCAGTACGGCGATCTGCCGATGGATCTGGCCGATGCCTCGCTGCACTGGTTGGCCCATGAGCACGGGCTCCGCCGCATTGCCACCCTCGATCGACGTGATTTCGGCCTCTACCGACTGCCTGGTGGAGAGGGCCTGGAAAACTTCCTGGCGACTTGAGCCTCTCGATCTGACTGGCGCGAGTCTCCGGATTGATCAAATCCACGATCGAGCGGGCCCCTCACCCACATCACCGCCAAACCGGCGTACCGCCGGCTCCTCGGCGGCTCCGCAGAGGCCGCTGCCGTTGATGTTCAGAAATGGCATGCCCTGAGTCAACCCGGCCCGCAAGGCAACTGCTGGTGGCGGACAACCGCTACGGCTTCAGCACCCGGCTCACGCCCGCAACCAGTGCCTTGCTGCCCGAGGTGCTGGTGCGGCGATGCATGAACTGGCGCTGATGGAGGAAGTGCACCGCATCGCCCTGGAGGCGGCGGCGGCCCAGGGGGGCCGGCGGATTCACGCCGTGAAGCTCCGGGTGGGTCGGCTCGCGGGTGCGGACTCAGCTGCCCTCGGCTTCGCCTTCGAGGTGGTGATGGCGGGTGGAATCAGCAAAGGGGCAACGCTGGAGCTGGAGCTGGTGCCCAGTGTGTGTGGGTGCGCAATATGTGGAGAGAACCTTGAGCCGATGAATGTGATCTAAGCCTGTCCAAACTGCGTCTGCCTGTCGGCGGATGTGCTGGCGGGGAGGGAGCTGGAGTTGAAGGGGTTGGAGGCTTTCATTTTGCATGTTCGTTTCCGACGGCCTTTCGGATCAAGAAACGTTTCAGTCACTGCCCTGATTACGGAGAGCGTCGAGCCTGGGGATGGCTCCTGTGAATGTCAGCAAAGATGCCCGTGTTGCCCAACACTCTCACGCTTGGCGATGGCTTACGCGAGGCCTTGCGCCATGGCGCGTGCTGTTGTCTGCTCGCGGCGATGGCAGCCGCCTCGATGGCGAGCAAGGCGGTGGCCGGTGAGGTTGAAGCGATGGCCCTGCTCAAGGGGATGACCACCTACGTGGCCGCACAGAGGGAGCTGTCGTTCCGCTACGACTCCGACTTGGAAGTTGTCACGAGCGACAAACAGAGGCTCACCCTTGCCAGTTCAGGCTCAGTCTCGCTCGCTCGCCCGGGAAAAATTCGCGCCACGCGCTCCAGTGGGTTCGTTGACATCGAATCTATATTCGATGGTTCGACCTTCACGCTCCTTGGCAAGGATCAGAACGTCTACATGCAGATCCCGATTGCAGGTTCAATTGAGGTGTTGGTGGATGAGCTCAAGGACAAATACCAAAGGCCACTGCCGGCTGCCGACCTGCTGCTGCCGAAGGCTTATGCAGCATTGACGAACGAAGTGATTGATGTCAAGGACCTTGGCAGCGGGGTAATCGGTGGCGTGGAATGCGATCATCTCGCCTTCCGTAAACAGGATGTGGATTATCAGATCTGGATCGCCCAGGGAGATCGGCCCTATCCCTGCCGTTACGTGATCACAGCCAAGGAGGTTCTCGGTTCTCCGCAATACAGTGTCCAGATCAGCGACTGGAAAACAGGCGCCGGTGCTGTCGGGCAGGACTTCACTTTCCTGCCGCCTGAAGGGGCCAGATCCATCACCCTCAAGGAACTGAAGGCGATGAAAGACATGGGTGAGCTACCCAGTAATTTTGTTCGTGAAGACAACCAATGACCATCATGAAAAAGCACGCCACCGCCTTGATCCTTGCCCTTGGACTCGTTGGCACAGCCCTGACACCGAGCTGGTCATCAGCGGTCATCAACGCACTCGTTACTCCGGCGCAGGCACGCGTGGGCCGGCCGCTCACGCCCGTCAGCGTGGCGGGAGTGGGTCGCCGCACCGTGCGTCGCTGTGCCGTCGGCATCTACGACTGCTGATCCACACGGCCTAAAAAGCACGGGGTGACACACGCCGAGACAGCGAGCGAAGCCAGGGATGCATGAAGGTCAAATGAGCCGGTCAGTAGCAAGAACTCGGTTCAAGCGATTAGCCGGACTTGCTGCAGTGGTAGCAGCCAGTCTAATTGCATATGCCACCTACCATCATCTAATGAGTGGGGGTGACACAGAGTCTGTGCCAATCTCGGTCTTCGTGGGCTTGGCGGCAATAGTGGGCTCGGCTGTCAATCAGCCCTTTCGCACTGATGACGGGAGCATGGATTATGCCTCGCAGGCATTATATTTTGCCTGGAAGTGCTCAGTGGCGGCTGCATTCGCATTGGTATTGTACTTGGTCTTTATGGGTGGAATCATAAGTGGTGGTCTGTTTCCAGAGTTTCCAAATCGTACTGAAGGCTATAATGGTATCCGATGTTTTGTCCTGAATGTAAACCCCGGCACCAACGCAGATTTCGCCAAGCTGCTGGCCTGGTCATTTGTAGCAGGCTTTTCAGAGAAATTTGTACCCAACCTTATTGCTAAGCTGGAAGGTCAGAGCCGAGCCTATGCTAAAGACAATCCATCAGCTGAAGAATAGCTTAATCGCGTCAATCAGCCATCAAAAAGGTTGACTATCTAGTGAGCACCTCGCAATATTGTCATTATCGAGGGAGCCTTGAGAAGCCATGATTTGGTCCTCTGCACGTGCAGATTCGCCTGATGGCTGACATCCATGACTGCAAGGCGGGACGATTATCTAGTTAGCTGATGATCGGGCAGCCAGCGACAGCCTTGAGGAGCAGTACAGGTCATGCAGCAAGTTGTATGTCAGGTCGCGAAGTCCTCACCAAGCTTTTGTTCTGGCAAGTCCAATCCTCCTTGTCAGCTCGCCGCGCATGTAGGAGACTCTGGAAAACCGAGCCTCATCGCGGCATAATGGACCTGTGATCACCGTTCAGTATTGAGTTGACGGCCGGCAAGCAGCTTGACTTCACGGATTATGAGCAGATGATGGTTTAGAAGCACACCCCTACCGAGGCCAGAGGCCGAGCGTGGCGGAGCCACTGGCGGGTGAAGTTCCTGTCTGAGATTGAAGAGGTGCTGCCTTGGCAAGCATTGATTGACCTGATTGAG
>Ga0075120_10003841_pt1 | contig 10139 bp, 10 predicted proteins | sample AntAceMetag02UKL_FD_69792 | JGI IMG/M metagenome (GOLD analysis project Ga0075120, IMG submission 69792) | Saline lake microbial communities from Ace Lake, Antarctica - Antarctic Ace Lake Metagenome 02UKL | ecosystem: Environmental > Aquatic > Non-marine Saline and Alkaline > Saline | place...
GCAAAAGCCTTAGGAAATATTTCACCAAAAACCAAAATCAGCAGCGTCATCACACCAGTCGCGATGCCCAAACCTTTATCCCCGAAAAGAGAGGTGGCAACCACCGTCGCCAAACCAGCCGCGAAAATATTCGCAATATTATTACCGATGAGGATGGTCGCCAGTAGACGTTGCGGCCTTTGCTTCAGTGCAACTACAATTTTACCAACTCGCGTTTTTTTAGCTTTCAAAATTTTAATTTTCGCCGGTGAAAGCGAGACAAAAGCTACTTCACTCGAAGAGAAAAAGGCCGAAAGAAAAATCAAGCCAACTAGCGCAAAATAATTGATAAGATGAGGGTCTTCTGCCATTTTGTGGAAGAATTTTAACAAATTTAAGCTAAAATAACAGCCGTTTGCGGGTGTGGTTCAACGGCTAGAACACCAGCTTCCCAAGCTGGAAACAGGGGTTCGACTCCCCTCACTCGCTCCAGCCTTCGCCCTCCGGACTACAGCTGGCTTCACCACTTTGCTTTCTAAGTCTCGCTCCCGTCGTTCAACGGATAGGACGTAAGTTTCCGGAACTTAAAATGCAGGTTCGATTCCTGCCGGAAGCACCAGAAAAAATTTGAAATGAGTATCGTCAAAATTAAAAAATCCTGCCGTCTCGCTGACGAAATTCTCGCGGAAATCGTCGAGAACTTACGGCACGGAAAGTCAGAAATCGAGGTCGCGACGGAGATAAAAAAACTTTCGAAATCGCGTGCCAACGGTCTCGCCTTCCCCTCAATCGTCGCCTTCGGAAGGAATTCTGCGAACCCCCACCACTCCCCAACCGAACGAAAGTTGAAAATTGGCGATGTGGTAAAAATCGATCTCGGTGTCCGAATCGACGGGTTTTGCAGTGATTTAACGCGAACTTTTTTCACACGAAAACCGACTGACTTCCAACGCAAAATTTATGCGACAGTTTTGGCAGCGCAAAAATTAGGAATTCGAAAAGTCGCCATCGGAATTTCGGGCAAAAATTTGGATGCAACAGTCCGCGATTTTTTGACCCGAAAAGGTTTCGCGAAAAATTTTATTCATGGACTTGGTCATGGAGTAGGAAAAAGAATTCATCAAAATCCAAAAATTTCTCCAAAATCAAAATCGAATTTAAAGTCCGGAGACATAATTACAATCGAGCCTGGCTTGTATTTCCCGGGAAAATTTGGAATCCGAATCGAAGACACAGTTTTGGTCGGAAAAAATGGTACTGAAGTTTTGACAAGCAGCTCGAGAAAATTAAAAATTCTGAAAATCGGCTAAAATGCGGCGGTGAAAAAGCAGCCAAAAATTGCGATAATTCAGTTCCCCGGCACAAATTGTGAGCTGGAAACCTTACGCGCAGTGGAACGCAGTGGAATGACAGGTGAGGTTTTTCGGTGGAATGAAAAGAAAAGTTTGACACAATTCGACGGTGCGATTTTGGCAGGCGGTTTCAGCTATGAGGATCGCGGACGAAGTGGACTGATCGCGAGTAAAGATCCGTTGACGCTGGAAATTTTTAGTTTGGCAAAACGCGGTGGCGTGGTGCTCGGAATCTGTAACGGCGCCCAAATATTGGTCGAAACCGGTTTGGTGCCAAATTTCGAATTCGGGAAATCGACGCTCGCCCTCACGCGAAATCGGCGCGTGAAAAATGACGAAGTTGTAGGAAGCGGTTATTTCAACGATTGGGTTTTCGTGCGACCGCAAAAAATTCGCGCCAATGCCTTCAATCAGTTCAACGAGAAATTTTTGCGCATACCAATCGCCCACGCCGAAGGTCGCTTTTTTTCGGAAGACGCCGACTTGCTTACAAAAATCGTTGATGAAAATTTGAATGCCTTCATCTACTGCGACAAAAATGGTGACATCCGACCGGAGTTCCCGACGAACCCGAACGGCTCGATTTTGAATCTCGCAGGCGTGACGAATTCGGCAGGCAATGTCCTCGCCCTGATGCCGCATCCTGAAAGAACGGAAGTCGGCGACCCAATTTTTCAGTCGATGCAAAAATGGATTTCGGGGAAAATCGGAAAACCGACAGCGCGAAAAATCAAGTTCGCGAAACCAAATAGCCAAATTCTTTCGATAAAGAAGGCTGATGTTGAGTTTTTTGTGAAATTGAAAATCACCGATAAAGAGGCACTCTCAGTCGGTCGCGCAGCCGGATTAGATTTGAAAAAATTGCGTTTTTTCGCCTTTGACTTCGATGGAAAGAAAAGCGATTTGGAAAAAATTATTCGCGGCGGCGATTTACTGAATACTGAAAAAGAAGATGTTTTTGTAAAATTCGACGGGAAGGTTTTGAAGTTTTCGAAAAACGAAGGCCTAAGCACAACGAAATTTGAGCTGCCGCAGAATCGGATTCTCGCGCGTGAGAAGGAAACGAGTTTGGATGAATCACGCGAAAAGAATTTGAATCGAACACTCGGCAAAACGGCGGTCAAAAATTTGATGAGCGGAGTTTTGTGGGGCAGTACTGAGAATAAAGCTACTTTTGAAAAAGCGATAAAAAAAAACTTCTTTCATCACCCCTCCTCTCATAATTTAATCAAAATATAATTTCTTACTTCTTAATCTTTACTTCTTAATCCTTGTTTCTCTCGTGTGTGGAATCATCTCTTATCTCGGTAATCGTAAAACAGCCGGCAAGCTCGTCGTCGAGGGATTAAAAAGGCTCGAATACCGCGGCTATGACTCTTTTGGTTTTGCTGAAAAAGTGAATGGAAAGATTCGCCTCATAAAGAAGGTCGGGAAGATTTCCGAATTCCGAGAAAATGGAAAAACTTTCGCGAAAACAAATCTTGCGCTCGGTCATACCCGTTGGGCGACGCACGGCAAAGTGAATCGCGTGAACGCGCATCCCCACATCTCAGCGGATGGAAAAGTCGTCGTCGTGCACAACGGCATCGTCGAAAATCACGCCGAGTTGAGAAAGTTTCTGAGAAAAAAAGGCGTGAAATTCACCAGCGAAACTGACACTGAGGTGATTCCGAATCTCATTGCCGAATTCTTAAAAAAAAATAATCTCAAAGAAGCCGTTCGGAAAACCGCTCAGAAGCTCCAAGGTCGTTTCGCTTTCGTCGTAGCCATCGCCGGAGAAGAGAAGCTTTTCGCTGCTAGAAACGGGTCACCGCTAATTCTGGGAATCGAGAAATTTTTTCCAAAGTCGGATGACAAACTGCTTTCCAAAATAGATGGAAGCGCTTTCTTCATCGCCAGCGACACCCCCGCTTTCTTGAACCACACTCCCGATGTCGTCTACCTCGACGACGGTGAAATGGTCGAGATCGAAGCCTCACCGAAGCAAGACCATTTCCACGCCAAGTTTTTCGAAATCACGAAAGGCAGTGCGGTGAAGAAACGCATCATCTCGCTCAATTTGAAAGAAAGTAAAGCCGAGAAGGGCGACTTCGCGCACTTCATGTTGAAGGAAATTTTTGAACAAAAAGAGACTATCCATCACGCGCTGCAGCAAGACAAAAAACAACTCGAAAAAGTAGCGCAACTAATCAAAAAATCTTTCGGCACTTTTTTCATCGGCTGCGGAACGGCGGGGAAAGTCTGCGCGACGGCAGAATATCTTTTCGCGAAAATCGCGCGTCGTCATGTGAATGTAATTTTTGGCAGCGAATTCGACACTCAGGAACCTTTCCTCACAAATAAAACTTTACTCATCGCGGTGAGCCAAAGCGGCGAGACCGCAGATGTACTCGAAGCCTACAAAATCGCAAAAAGGCGCGGGGTCAAAACTGTCGGCGTGGTGAATGTGGCGGGCAGCTCCGTCGCACGCAGCAGCGATGTCGTGTTGCCGGTGAATGCCGGTGTGGAAAAAGCAGTAGCCTCGACCAAAGCGACGACCGCTCAGCTCGCAATCCTCACTCTGCTCGCCTACGCCCTGGCTGGGAAGCTCGATGAAGGCAAGCAGATGCTCGCGGAAGCGGCGAGCCAAATTAATGATCTTTTGAATCCGCGCTATTCCGAACATCTGGAAAAAATCGCGCGGAAAATCAAACAGGTCGAAAGCATGTACGTCATCGGCAAAGGCAGCGACTACCCGATGGCACTCGAAGCAGCAATCAAACTGCAGGAAGTGAGCTACATCCACGCGGAAGGTTTCGCGGCGGGAGAACTCAAACACGGTCCCCTCGCGCTAATCACGAAAGGCACACCACTCATCGCCTTCGTCCCAGCAGGAAATTATCGCCAAGAAGTCCTCTCGAATGTCTCGGAGGTGAAAGCTCGCGGTGGTCTCATCATTGGCGTCTCGTCCAAAAATGATCCTCTCTTCGACGAGTGGATCCGCGTACCAAATGTCGGCAACGCCCAACCAATCGTAAACATCATCCCCATCCAACTCCTCGCCTACCACCTCGCGGTGCTACGGAAAAATAATCCAGATTTGCCGAGGAATTTGGCTAAGAGTGTAACTGTGAAGTAAAATGGTTTAGACAACCGTCTAATAAATTATGGTACTTTTTTATTAAAATTTAACAACTATCTAAACTAAAAATTATGAATAATTTATTTCTCATTCTTTTCTTGCTTTCATTAGCTGGTTTAATTACCGGTCTAAAAAAACCATCCTTGATTTCTGTATTTTTGAAAGAAAAAGCAACACGTAAAAATTCAGTCAAAATTTTTGGTATTGCAGCAATAACTTTCTTTGTCTTATTTGGTATGACAACAGAGCCAATTTTAGAAGAAAATACACAGAAAAAAGTTAATCAGCAGCAACAGGAGCAAAAGACAGATGTTAAAACAGATGTAAAACAGGTATCACCTGTTAATTATGAAATTATCGAAACCGAAGATCAAAATCATAAAGCATTGGGGCAAAAAGCATTATCTGAATATACTTCATTAGAAATAGCTAACTTACCAACAGATAAAAAAATGGGTTACAGAATTGTTGTTTCTCCAAAAATCAAAGAAAATCAAGTAAAGCCAACTGCCGAAAAAATTATCTCTGATATTACTGCGAAAGATAGCGATATTGATGAAATAAGCCTCCTTTTGTACAGCGATAGAGAACTTGCAAGCGGAGCGTATGATGTGGCAATGGTTACTTGGGCACCGAGAGGTAAGCTTGGAAATGTAACTCCTGAAATCGCAAAAAGTAACGACAGAAGTAATTATGATATTTCATATAAAATTAAAGACAATTTGGAAGAATACTTAAGCCAAAGAGGAAAATCTGAGGATAAATTTGGATTTAGCGAAGAAGAGAGAAGGCAAATTTTTAAAGAAATTATTGCGGCTGAAGATCGTGCTATGAATGAGACTGACACTAAATATCCTTTAGATAAAGCTGGAATCACTATGGATGATTTTAAAAAGAATTCAGATTTAAATAATGAATTAACAGAAAAATACAAAGAGCAAGTTAGAAAAAAGTATGAAATTACGGAAGATCAAGAAATGGAAATTATCGTTGAAGCTTTTATGGAAGAATGGCCAATGGGTAGCAGCATTTAACACTGCATATTTAGTTTAAAATAATTTCTCCCATGGATTTTATAAAAGAAAACATAATGGAAACATTAGCATTAGGATTCTCCATACTCTCCATTGTTGTTGTTGCGCTGATTGCCATTAAAGGCTGGTGGCGACACAGAAATATTTATGATATTGAACGCACTTTATTTTTCAGGAAATCACAAATCAATAAAACAAACAATAACAATAAATTGAAAGAAAAACTTAATTCGGGAAAATATACTATCCTGCATACGAGAGAATATGGAGGCTACATTGAACTCATACTTGGGAAATTGAAAAAATAATTTTATTTTTAGTACTCGCTCAACCAAAATTTAGATTCAACCCAAACCCTACTCCCTCACAAAATCCCCCCCACCCTTCCACCCAATCTTTTTTGAAATGCGCGGGCTGTCTGAACCTTGATTTTCCTGATTCACGAATTTACTTGATTGCGAAATAAAAAGTGTGTGCTGAAAAATTCAGCCAAACCGAAAAAGAAAGAATCATGGAAATCTTTTAATCATGTGAACCTGCCTGCCGGCAGGCAGGTCATGATTCAGACAGTTTGAAATTTGAAAAAGTTGAACTCGTCGTGATTTACGGGAGAATCCAGAAACTTTATAAAATTTTAAATTTGTGCTAAACTTTATAAAGTTTTAAAATGAACAATGTTGAACATCGCCCAAAAATTACGCTTCATCCAAAAACTCTCCGAGCTCACCCAAGAAAAATTAGCGCAGAAACTCGAGGTTTCTTTCGCGACTCTCAATAGTTGGATCAACGGAAAATCCATCCCCCACCCCAAAACTCAAACTCGCATCGACTCACTGTATCTAGAGCTAAGCGGAGAAAAAATAATTCCGGAAAACACCCTAAAAGCCAGGAAAGATTTAATCCTAAATAAGAGTAAAAAAAATAAGAATGTCACAAAAAGAATTTTGGCTAATCCAAAACTATTTGATGAATTCATCCTCTCCCTCACTTACCACAGCAACAAAATCGAAGGCAGTACCCTCACTGAATCCGAAACGGCTGATATTCTATTCCGCAATATTGCGCTACCAAATAAAGATTTAATCGAGCAACTCGAAGCTAAAAATCATCAAACCGCTTTGCGCTATCTTTTCAAGGAAAGCCTTACTTTAAAAAAAATTAGTGAGAATTTTATCTTCAAACTCCACAGCATTCTCATGAATGGAATTCGTGAAGACGCTGGGACTTACCGCAACCATGGAGTGCGCATCCTCGGGACGAATGTACCGACTGCCAACTACCTCAAAGTACCAATCTTGATAAAAGATCTAGTGAAAAAAATTAATTCAACACAAAAAGATTTTATCGAACAGGCGACAATCGTTCATAGTAGGTTTGAAAAAATTCATCCCTTCTCGGATGGAAATGGTAGAACTGGAAGATTATTAATGGTAGCAATGCTTTTGAAAAAAAATTCTGCTCCAGCTGTAATCCAACAAGAAAAACGAAGGCTTTACTACACCTATCTCCAAAAGTCTCAGCAAAAAGAAGATTTTAGCCTGCTTGAAGATTTAGTTTGCGACTCAGTTTTGGAAGGATTTAGAATACTCGAAAAAAATGGCTCTGCGTTCTAAGTTTTTCGTTAAAACTCTCTCCTCCCTTTCAACGCCGCCCCCAGCGTAACCTCATCCGCGTAAGATAATTCTGAACCTGTCGGCAGACCCCGCGCCAAGCGCGTGATTTTCAAACCATCAGGTAGCTGTTTTGTGATGTACATCGCCGTTGCCTCACCTTCGACACTTGGATTCATCGCGAGGATGACTTCCTCGACTCCCCCGCCCTCGACGCGCCGAACTAAATCTGCAATCGTCAAAGACTCCGGACCGATGCCATCGAGCGGATTCAGCACGCCATTCAGCACGTGATAAACCCCCTTCCAAATACCAGCCTTCTCGAGAGCAAGCACATCCAATGCTTCCTCTACGACACAGATTTGGGAGGAATCGCGATTGGAATCTTCGCAAACTCCACAAATATTTTCTGTCGTGATATTTCGGCATTTTTCACAAAGCTTCAGCCCTTCTTTCAGATTCAAAGCCGCCTCGCCCAACTCTCTGGAAACATTGCCGGATGAACGAATAAGATAAAACACCAAACGCGTCGCGGTCTTTTCACCGATGCCAGGCAACGAAGCAAAGGCATCGATCATTCGGGAAATTGAGGTGGGAAAATTTTTCACCTAGGCATTTTAGACAAAAAATCTAAAAAGTCTGCTCCGAGTATTTTTGCAACTCTGTTACGAAAATTTGGATACTCAATTTGACCGCTCGCAGTAAGTCGCGCTGGGGTGAATCGAAAAAAATATCCCACTCCAAGATAATCTTCGTGCTGAGAACAAACCACGTGAAAACGCTCATTGTCTCCAAAATTAACCAATCCTAACTCCTCCATCTGTGTGAGCGGACCAAATCTTTTTTGGCTATCTTCGAAACTCATACTCAAAGGGTTGCGATACAAAAATTTAATGAAATCACGATTCTCTCGACGAATTGCTGTCGCTAGTGGCTCAAACATTTCGTCAGTCATCCCCCAAATCCCATCCGCCGTGTCATTTACGACAAGTAATAAATTTTTAGGTGGTTCATCTAATGAAATTTTATTTTTCTTCAAAAAATTTTTCCTTTCAGCGCTCGGCCAAATAATCCTCCTTTTTTTATCAACTGAGGGAAAGCCAGAAGATCTTGGCCACTCAGCGCCATTTGATTCTTTGTCAGCCATAAAAAATACAAGTAAGTGTTTATCTTACGCCAAAAAGCTCAGCAGTCAAGCAGGGCTTTTCTAGAAAAACTTGAAGTCTTAATTCTCTAAATACCTATCCATCTCCCAAGGCGAAACATAAAGCTGAAACTCATCGTACTCGTCCTCCTTGGCTGCGATGTATTTTTCGCAGAAATGAGGGCCGAAAGCATCAATCAAAAGTTGGTCTTTCGCGAAATTACGAACCGCTTTGCGTAAGTTCGCGGGCAAGGTTTTGATTTTATATTTCTTGGCCTGAGCATCGTTGAATTCAAAAATATTTTCATTGACTGGATTCGCTACTTTCAATTTGCGACGAATCCCATCCAGTCCGCTCGCCAAAAGTGCTGCAAAAGCAAGATAGGGGTTGCAGCTTGGGTCTGGATTGCGAATCTCAACGCGCGTCGCTTTATGTGCCAGCTTCGGATTGATCCGAGGGAGGCGGATCAAGGCAGAACGATTCGTCGTGCCCCAAGCAACATAAACCGGAGCTTCGTAACCAGGGACCAGACGCTTGTAGGAATTCACCGTAGGATTAGTAATCGCCGCGAAACCCTTCGCATGCTCTAGCAAACCAGCTGTAAATTGTTTTCCGATTTCGCTCAGACCATTTTCGTCTTTCGGATTGTGAAAAAGATTTTTGCCAGTTTTGAGATCAGCCAAGCTCATATGGGTGTGCATGCCGGAACCGTTTTGGCCTTGAATTGGTTTCGGCATGAAGGTCGCGTGCAAATCAAATTTTTGGGCAACCGCCTTGAGTGCGCACTTGAAGAGAACCGCCGAGTCAGCCGTCTTGAGCGCATCAGCGTAGCGGAAAGAAATTTCGTGCTGACCAGGCGCGACTTCGTGGTGCAAAGTCTCGACATTGATGCCGAGGGCGATCAAAGCGCTACTCATGTCTTTGCGAATGTGCGCCGCGAGATCGGTCGTGAAATCGAAATAGCCAGCTTGATCGTTTGGGAGAGAGGAAATCGAACGATCCTCAGCTTTTTTGAAAAGAAAAAATTCCAGCTCAGGACCAGTGTTGAGTTGATACCCCATTTTGGCAGCCTCCGCGATTTGTTTTTTGAGAATCTGGCGCGGATCCCCGAGGAAGGGTGAATCATCGGGAAGATGCACATCGCAGATGAAAAGCGCGGTCGGCGTACTACCCCAGGGCAAGACGCGGAAAGTGTCGAGGTCGAGCTTGAGATACATGTCGCTTTCGAAAATTCGAGTGAAACCCTCGATCGAGCTGCCGTCGAACCAAACATTATTGTCAATCGCACTCTCCAATTCGGAGATTGGAATCGTGATTGATTTCACCATCCCGTGAATATCAGTGAAATGGAGATTGATAAATTCAATCTCGTTCTTCTTCACCTCTGCGAGGATTTGGTCTTTGGAAGCCATTTTGGAGTGGTTAGGAATGATGTTAATTTTACGACTAATTTTGATGAAATCAAGTAGATTTCATTTACAAATTACCTATTTTATTGTTCGGTGTAATCATTTTAAACAATTTTGTCAAGTATTTTAGTGAAATCTCATCAAGATTTAACTATTTTTGGGTTTTCTCGATTCTAGATAATTCGCTAAAATAACCAAGATGCAACTCAAAATGCGCATTTCCGGACAAGTCCAAAATGTTTGGTACCGTGCCTCCACCATGGAAGTCGCGCAAGATTTGGGACTAAAAGGTTATGCCAAAAACTTGTCTGACAATTCCGTAGAAGTAGTCGCCGTGGGCGATTCTAAAATAAATCTTGAGAAATTAAAAAAGTGGTGCAAGCACGGACCGACTGGCGCGGTAGTAGAGAAAATCGAGGAAGCGTGGGGCGAACCTACAGAAGTTTTTGAAGATTTCTCAGTTCTCTAGCTTCGAAACAATCTCTGCAT
>Ga0075120_10003843_pt1 | contig 10134 bp, 8 predicted proteins | sample AntAceMetag02UKL_FD_69792 | JGI IMG/M metagenome (GOLD analysis project Ga0075120, IMG submission 69792) | Saline lake microbial communities from Ace Lake, Antarctica - Antarctic Ace Lake Metagenome 02UKL | ecosystem: Environmental > Aquatic > Non-marine Saline and Alkaline > Saline | place...
GGCAATCAGGAAAAAATATGGTTCTCAAAAGCCCTTTAAGGGCTTGAAAATTATGGGTAGTCTTCATATGACCATTCAGACGGCCATGCTTATTGATACCCTTTATGAGCTGGGAGCTGATATCCGCTGGGCAACCTGCAATATTTTTTCAACCCAGGATCATGCTGCAGCAGCCATTGCAGAAAAAGGATCTGCAGCAGTATTTGCCTGGAAAGGTGAAACCCTTGAGGAATTCTGGTGGTGCACGGAACAGGCACTGACCTGGCCGGATGGTTCAGGGCCTGATATGATTGTTGACGATGGAGGGGATGCAACCCTTTATGTGCATCAGGGCGTGAAAGTGGAAAAAGACCCTTCTGTGCTTGATAATAAAGCCAATAGCCTGGATGAGAAATGCCTGATGGACAGGTTGAGGGTAAGTTTTCAGAAAGACCCAAAAAAATGGATTCAAATTGCGAAAAAGATCCGGGGTGTATCAGAAGAGACAACAACGGGTGTTCACAGGCTGTACCAGCTTGCTGAAAAAAATGAACTGCTTTTTCCTGCCATTAATGTCAATGATTCCGTGACCAAATCAAAATTTGATAATCTTTATGGATGTAGAGAATCCCTTGCAGATGGGATCAAAAGAGCCACTGATGTCATGCTCGCGGGTAAAACCATTGTTGTGGCTGGCTATGGTGATGTAGGTAAAGGGTGTGCAGCATCCATGAGAGGGTATGGAGCTATTGTCTGGGTAACTGAAATTGATCCTATCTGTGCTCTTCAGGCAGCCATGGAAGGCTATAGGGTGGTGACAATGGAAGAGGCTGTTCCCCATGGAGATATTTTTGTGACAGCGACAGGTAATTACCATGTTATTAAAGGTGAACACATTGAACTAATGAAGGATGAATCCATTATCTGTAATATCGGACATTTTGACAGTGAAATAGAAATGAGTTATCTGGATAACAACCCAACAGCCGTGAAAACAAATATCAAACCCCAGGTGGATAAATGGACATTGGAATCCGGCCGTTCTGTCATCGTTCTTGCTGAAGGAAGACTTGTGAATCTTGGTTGTGCAACCGGACATCCCAGCTTTGTGATGAGCAATAGTTTTTCAAACCAGACCCTGGCTCAGATGAAGCTTGCCAAAGAAGATCTTGAAATGAAAGTTTATACACTGCCCAAGGAACTTGATGAAGAAGTTGCAAGATTTCATTTGAAAAATCTTTCCGTAACTCTGACCAAGATGACCCAGGAGCAGTCGGATTATCTTGGGATTCCCATCAACGGCCCCTTTAAAACCGATCTGTACAGATATTAGATGTTTGGAAATTATGCTTACAGGCGATTCAGTTCCATGCTGGGTCCCTGTAAGTTTATTTTTTTAAACTGACCAAAACCTCAATTTTTATTCTTTTATTTCAACTTGTTACATTTTTTTAAATAATTTCAGCTATTTTAAAGTTCAAAATTTTGAACTTTTATGGGGTAAAATGATGATAAAAGATTAAAGAAAATTTCAGAAAGTAAAAAATTAGAGAAAAAATATTTAAAAAATCAAATAAAATAAGAACGTTATGGTTTTTATGAATTAAAATCAAAGAGGGTGGCACGCCAATTGCTCTTATTAATAATTAACATAACAAATATTAATTTTTTCATCTTTTTTTCCTTTTCTAAAAAAGGCTGCTTCCAAACAAAGCAGCCTTTTTTAGTTTTTACGAATCATTTTGTATCAAGGCAATGATTTCATCATTTTTTGGGAATTTTTTGGTCTGATATTTTGAAAAAACAATTTTCCCATCCACAATCACTTCATATACCCCATTTGATCCGGGAATCAGTTCGGGTGATATACCAAATTCTTTTTTAATGATATCTGCCAGACCGGCAGCCCTTGGTTCATAGTTTCAGACTGAGCAATAATTAATTTTTATATCCATAGGTTTTCCTTTTATTTGAAAGTTGAGGTTTATATTTACCAGTTAAAATGAAAATATTCAAATCAGATTTTTAAATATCCAAACAAAAAGCTCGACTTTCAATCAAATTTGTTTTAATGCAAAAAGCAAAAATAATATTATAACAGGAGATCATATTTATGCTTTTTCATATGCCGGCAAGACTTTATTTCGGATCAGGAGAAATTGACAATCTTAAACTAATCATTGATGAATACTTGAAAGCCAAAAATCCAGTTCTTGTCACTGATAAAGGAATTGTTCAGGCAGGTTTGCTGGAAAAGGTATTGGTACAGCTTCCAGGGATAAAAATATTTGATGAGATTGAAGCAAACCCGAAATCCAATACCATCAATAGGATTGCCAGGCAGATTCGTCAGCTCAATTCTGACCTGGTCATTGGATTTGGTGGGGGAAGTCCTCTTGATGCAGGAAAGGCCCTCGCCCTGCTTGCAACAAATCATGGAAATATTGAAGATTATGAAGGAAAAGAGAAATATAAGAATGATCCTTTGCCCTTTCTGGCCATTCCCACAACCTGCGGTACGGGAAGTGAAGTCACCTGGGTTTCTGTGATTACAGATGTGAACAGAAAATTTAAAATGAGTATAAAGGGTCCTAAAATGTATCCCGCCGTTTCCATTGTCGACCCGGATCTGATCAAAACCCTGCCGCCGTCAATCATTTCCTCCACAGGCCTTGATGCCCTGACCCATGCAGTTGAAGCCTATCTTTCAAAGCCTGCCACCCTTATTACAGACAATCATGCCGTCAAGGCCGTTAAATTAATATTAGGCGCCATTGAAGGAGCATATGATGATATCAAAAATCATCATACAGATCGTGAAAATCTGATGTTTGGCTCAACCATAGCTGGATTTGCCTTTGGTAATTCAGATGTGACAGCCGTCCATTGTATTTCTGAATCCATCGGGGCCTTGTATGATATCCCCCATGGCGTGGCAAACTCAATCTTTCTGCCACATGTACTTTCCTATAATCTGCCAGATTGCTTTGTGAAAATGGCTACACTGGCAAGGCAGACCGGAATTGCTGAAGCTGATGATATGAGCGCAGCCAGGTTTTTTATCCAAAATATAAAAGCATTATCAAAGAAACTTGGGATTCCTTTATTTAAGGATTTGAAAATTGGAAAAGACCAGTTTGAGAAAATTTCCCAAATGTCATTTGAAAATAATTCCACGCCTTCAAATCCAAGGGAACTTGGACAGGAAGATTATCTTAAAATACTCGAAAATGCCTATGAGGCATAAAGATTGTACAAGAGAAAATCAAGGAAGGTTCTTTGGCCTATCCTTTTGAAAGGAACTATCCTTAAAAGGATAGTTTTGGTTTTTAATTTTTTTTCTTATCTGTGCGACCGACAATAAAATTTTTTATTTTTTTGAAATAAGGAATCAATAAAATAATAACAATGGCAGCAAACAGATACTGGATCATGTGAAAGCGCTGCTCTAAAAAATCAAAGCAGTAAAACCAGATAATTATGGCGGACAAGGTACCAAGAAATGTGGCGGAAAAATTTCTGAGCAGGCTTAATCTGAGCATGTATCCAATAATGGAGCCCACCACTGGCCCCGTCACGGGGAGAGGGGCCATGACAAAGAAAAAAATACCAATCCAGCCAAAAGGTTTTATCTTGTCTTTTTTTTCAAGGGCCTTTTCAGCCAGCCGGTCAATTAATTTGTTCAACCATTCAATCTTCAGATAATTGGTGGTGCTCAACACAAAGCCGGCATAGGTGAAACAGACAATGAGAACTTCAATATAAAAATTATACATAATGGTGGGAAAAGCTCCATATCCGTTGAGAATACACAGGCCAATGCCAGCAGCCCTACCGCCAAAGATATGGGCAATAAAAACAAGAGCAAGGGTTTTTGCTGTTTGACTTTCCGTGATACCAAAAAATCCGATAAAAGCCATGAGCAGAAAACTTAAAAAAATACCGCTTAATAGCAGTCTGCCTTCTATTGTATTTAACAGGGTATGTTTCATATAAATTCTATAATTTTTAAGGTCATTATTCCAGCCAGAAATTTATAGAGTAAGATAAGAATATTGTCAAGAACTATGTGATTTTCCGGAGACAGGAAAAATTTTCAAGAGCTGCATGAAATAATGGCTCCAGCGTTTGCCCCTGGCAATGGTCTCAGTTTTAGATATTACGTTTTTATTACAATTTTCCACAAAAAAACTGTGATTTTATTCATAGTAACTTTGATAAAATTTGAATTAAGGATGGAGTTTCTGGTTGTGGATAACAACTTGATTTCCCGTTAATATTGATGCTACTATCAAATTGTTAAATAAGACAAAAAAGTTGAACGATTAGATCGAAATTATAAAAACGGATAAACATTTAGAAAATCCCCGGGTTTTTATAAAAATAAATTTGTTTTGATAGGGAGGAAATGATTATGAATAAGAGTATGATATTGTTTTGCCTTGTGTTATTAATTTTATCGTCTGCCATAGTTTTTGCTCACAGCAAAGGCAAGGAGGAAATTATTCTTCAAGGCGGAAAAAGGGGAAATATTACATTTCCCCATCATATGCACCATGGTGTTGTCAATGATTGTATGGTTTGTCATAAAGATTTTTCCAGGGAACCTGGATCACTCCAGGCAGCTAAAGACAAAGGGGCACTTAAGAAAAAACAGGTTATGAATGGGACCTGCCTCAAATGCCATAAAGACAGAAAAAAGGCAGGTGAAAAATATGGACCTGTAAAGTGTTCGGAGTGTCATATTAAATAGTGCCCGCAGTTTTTCTCCCAGTTTATTGAAGGAAATTTAAAATACCAGTGCTATTCAGCGGGAATGCCAGGATTGGCATTCCCGCTGAATAGATTTATTGAAAGTATTTTCAGTTCTACAGGTTGCGTAAAAGCACGGATGGACCGACCCTTTTATTGATATTTATCTTTGATGAAAGCAAAAGATTCATCAATGGCGGTCAGGGCGAGATCCAGATCTTTTTGAGTGTGTCTATAACTGATATAGGCATGGTGAAAGGGGGTGAAAAAGAATCCTTTTCTGATAAGCTGGGTGTAGAAATCTTTTCGTTTACCTTTGTATGCGCCTGTTTCCTCTTTTTTAAAGGTGATGTAGAACATGGGGCCCACACCTGTCAGCTCAGCTCCCACATCATGTTTGTCCATCAAAGATTGAATGCTTTTCATAAAGCCTTCACCCTTTTTCCAGATGTTTTCCAATACTTTGTCCCGTTCAAGGATTTCAATGGTTTTAAGCGCAGCAACAAAGGCCTCACTATTGGGGAAAAAGGTTGAAGAAATGAACAGCTTGCTTTCAGCCGCCATCATGACATCTTTTTTTCCTGTCACAACGGAGATAGGATATCCGTTAGCAATGGCTTTTCCAAGAATTGTCAGATCCGGAGTGACCCCGTAGAGTTTCTGGGCACCGCCCATGGAAAGCCTGAAACCCGTACGAATCTCATCATAGATCAGAACAGCCCCATACTTGTCTGCAATTTGTCTGGCTCCTTCAAGGAAACTAGGCGCAGGAACTTGCATTTTCTGGTGGTTGGGATGGCCAAAAGGGGTCATGATGATGGCGGCCGTATCATGTCCATGGGTTGCCATCAGCTCTTCCAGCTGGTCAAGATGATTGTACTGGAATTCAAAAACATCTTCATAGAATTTTGACGGGATGCCGCCTTTCATCTCAACACACCAGTCATGCCAGCCATGGTAACCGCATCGCATCACCTTAAGTTTTTGTGTGTGGGCCCGGGCAATACGGATGCTGGCCGTGGTGGCATCAGAACCTGTTTTCAGGAAAATGCTCATTTCAGCAGAGGGTACAATCTGGATCAATTTTTTGGCAAGCTCGTTTTGAAATTTCTGGGTCAGGGTGAAACAAAAACCTTTGTCTTTTATCTGTTTGTAAACGGCTTCATCCACTTCTTCTTCACAGTAACCCAGGATGATGGGGCCGTAACCACAGAGAAAATCAATAAATTCATTGCCGTCAACATCAGTCAAGCGGCAGCCCTTTCCCGCATCAAGAAAGATGGGGTATTCCCCGTCAATAAAATCGCCTGGCTTTCTGGCACCCAGGACACCACCTGGGATAAGTGTCAGCGCCTCTTCAAACAATTCCTGGCTTTTGGTGATATTCAGTTTTTCTGTTTCTTTCATGGAAGGCCTCCTGATTTATTTGTCCGGTTCCAACCTGTCTGGTTCAAACATGGAATCAATTTTCTGGGTCTGATGGATTCTGGCACCTCTTTTTAAGAAGGCACCAAGGAATTTATCCGGGTCAATGCAGCCTTCCGGTGCCACCACACCTTTTATAGTCACATCACCGGCCGCCATCATAAGGGATGCGATAGAGGCTGGAAGCCCAGTTCCCGGGGCCATTCTGCCCACCATGTCAGCCGTGTAGGTGATTTTTTTGCCGTCTTTTTCCCCTTTGACAATGACTTTAAGGCCGGAAGACTGTGGACCATTATCCCTTTCCGCAGGAATGGTCTCCCACAGTTTTAAAGCAAGGTCATAGGGGGTGACTTTGGTACCTTTGATATCAATAGGGTCTGTGCCTAAAAGACCTGAGTTTTTTTGCTCCTGTATCAGTTCGTCCACCCATAAAGGAATAAGAGCTCCCTTGATGATCACATTTTTAACCCCTTTGATGTATCTGGGCAGTGTCAAAGGCTGGGGATGTCCCACGTAGCGGACATGGCAGGTGCCTAATGGTTCAAGGAATTGTTCTGCGACAGGTTCGGTTCCGCCTTCCACATAAACCAGTTCTCCATCAATATATTGAGGGATTTTTCCCAGGGTCATATGAAGACTGTGATCCCAGGCAGCTCCTGCAAGTTCAGCAATGCTGACCACCCAGTAAAGATAGATTTCATCAACCTTGTCCAGGCGGTCTGCATACCATTTCACCAGGATATTGTTGGTGCCGGGGTCAGACCCCATGCCAGTGAGAACTGTTATACCCGCTTCTTTTGCCATTTTATCAATCTCAGAGTTAAATAGAATCTGGGTGCCTTCATAATCATCACAGATATCAATGTAATTTACTTTTGCTTCCACAGCAGCTCTGGCTACGGGAACGGCTGTCTTATAAAATGGTCCAGCCGTGTTGATAATCACATTGACTTCCTTGAATGCATTCACCATGGTGTCATGGTCGTTGACATCCATTTTAATGAGACTTGTTTTTTTACTTTCACGCAGTTTTTTTGACAGCCTTTCGGGATCTGGATACAGGTCAGCTAAAATAACAGCTGTAACCTCTTTTTGTTTTATCAGGTCCCTTGCAACGCCCTGACCCATACCGCCGACTCCGCCTATTATTAATATCCGCATGTTTTTTCTCCTGTAGTCTATATTATTTTTTTATCTGCCTGTTTTAATTATTTTGTTTAAGATCCTGTTTCCAGCACCAGTGCTGCTCAGATAACCCGTGATTAAATTCTATTAACAGCTTAATTTGTCATTGATTGTATTTTTTTAAAATAGCTTCCAGCACGGATCCTCCAATGGCCCGTGCTTTCTCCGATATCATGGCGCAATATTCGATATTTCCTCTGGGATCAATGTCTCCAATTTTCAGTTTATTTGCTACCATGGTGTTGTTTCTGATCTGTCCGCGTATGACACCGTCCATCTGTACTTTAACAGGGGTGTTGTCAACATATCCGACAATCTGTCCTTTTTTGACAGGTTCACCGATATTCAATTCAGAATGAAATATCCCTGCACATGGTGCTCTAAGGACTCTTTCATAAGTATATCCGCTGGTATTTCCCGGGATGCCCGTATCGGGTTCAGGGCAGCCCTTTAAAATAACCCTTCCAAGGTTGTGGCCCCTATTGGTTTCTATGACTATATGCACATCACAGCCAGCTTCAAATCCAGGTCCAAGTCCGATAACCAAAGGGGCTTCAAAAAGATTTGTCCCCAGATTTTTCTTGGCAATAATGGCATCAATCACCACATGGGGATGTATTATTTTTATGGCGTTCCATTCCGGATCAACAAGGACGGGGATGTGGTTGTTTTCCCATGCCCTTTGGATCTCATCTGAATGAAGGACTTTTTTGGCCTTAACCCCTTCCACAATAATTTTTCCATCATGTATGGCTTCGCAGAAACTGACCTGCCTTCTGACGGCCATGGGGCTGGGGGTCTCCATCATGAAGATATTTTTAAAATTTGATTGAAAAAGGCGATGGGCAGTACCTGTGGCCATTTCTCCTGCGCCTTTTACAGCAATAATAAGATCTTTTATCTTTTCTGTTTTCATTTTTGTTTAATATCCATATTTACAAAGACTTGTTTGCATGAAAAGGTGGTAGCTGTTTCAGTACCAGTTTATGAGAATTTTTGGGTGTGTTTAACATGATGAAACGGCCCTGAACTTATCTGCCAAAGGAACAGACGGGATAGTGGCAGACCTTGCAGTTCATGCACAACCCCCCATGTCCCAGGGCTGCAATATCATCCCCACTGATTTTTTCACCAGTAAGTACCCTGGGGAAAACCAGGTCAAATACAGTATGTTTGTAATAAAACACACAGGCAGGCAGGCTGATAACCGTTATATCAAAAAGCTGTGAGATCATGAGCATGGCCCCGGGAAGAACTGGGCTTCCATAAAACATAACATCTGCTCCAGCCTTGATAACGCCCTGGCGGGTGACATCATCCGGGTCCACGGACAGTCCCCCCGTGGTAATGATCAGCTCACACCCCAGGTCTTTTAATTCCAGGATAGCAGTGGAAATGGCTGTAATATCGTCGGGTACAAGAATTTTTTTAATAAGGGTACATCCGGCCTGGGTGATTTTTTTGCCCACGGATGGACCAAAATCATCTGTAATCAGCCCGTTATAGACTTCAGAACCAGTTACCACTGCACCCACTTTTAAGGATTTATAGGGAGTGACGGATAAAATGGTTCCAGTTTCTTTGGCCAAAGCCTCCAGTGCCTCGATCTTTTTTGTGGGGATGGTCAAAGGAATGATCCGGGTGGCAGCAATGATTTCCCCTTTTTTGCAGGGAAAGGTGTTTTTCAAGGTGGCAACAATAATGCTCTCCATCTTGTTGACCTTGAGCAGGGCATCAACATTAATGTTTAGAAGACCTGCATGGGGGGTGATAATATTGATTTTGCCTTCCTGGGGTTCGGAAAATTCCAGGGCTGGGTCTGAAATAGCCCTGGAAATTCTTCGGGCTGCATCGTTTTCATGGAGCTGGTCCTTTCCAAGATCAAGAACATAAAGGGTTTGTTTTCCAATTTTCAAAAGTTCAGGGATATCCTCTTTTTTTACAACATGTCCTTTTTTAAACCCCACCCCCTTGAATTTTCCCCGGATAATCCGTGTCATGTCGTGGGCAATAACAGTTCCAACAGCATCTTCAACTTTGATTTTTTTCATTTATATATCCTGAGTGTAATCAATTCTTTGCGTTCTTTATTGTGAATCATTCCTGGTTTTTCCTTTAATGGCAGCCAGAATTTTGTCCGGGGTTAAGGGGAAAGAGTCCATGTAAACACCAATGGCATTGCTCACGGCAGCACTATATCCTTGTGCTGCAGACATGGCAATGGACATGCCGGCTTCCTTGGCCCCGTATGGTCCTTTTGGATCAATGGATTCCACGATGATATTATTTATTTTAGGAGGCATGTCACAGGCCAGGGGCAGCTTGTAATCAAGCATGTTCGTGTTGATGCACCGGCCATCCTTCCATTCATGGTATTCCGTGAGCATGCCGCCCTGTCCGCCCATGGTAAGGGCGCCTTCAAACTGGCCTTCAAGAACCAGGGGATTTATCCCATACCCCACATCCTGAGCAGCAGTTACTTCCAGCACCTCAACCTGTCCTGTTTCAGGGTCTACCTTGACTTCAACAATGGTGGTGCCAAAGGAAAAGGCTTCGCACATCTGGCCATAGGGGTTTTTAACCCATTCACGCTTCATGTCCACCTTGGGCCAGTATCCGCCTTCGGCATTAACGGAGGTGTAGTTTAACAGAGCGATTCTCACCACTTTTTTAATGGGGATGGATTTTTCAGGATCGTCTTTAATAAAAATCAGACGGTTTTTAGCTGCAAGGGTCTCAGGTTTTGCCTTAAGCACTTTTGAGGCGACTTTAAACAATTTTTCCCGGCATTTG
>Ga0075120_10003844_pt1 | contig 10133 bp, 5 predicted proteins | sample AntAceMetag02UKL_FD_69792 | JGI IMG/M metagenome (GOLD analysis project Ga0075120, IMG submission 69792) | Saline lake microbial communities from Ace Lake, Antarctica - Antarctic Ace Lake Metagenome 02UKL | ecosystem: Environmental > Aquatic > Non-marine Saline and Alkaline > Saline | place...
GGCATGCGCGTCAAGTTAGTGGGCGTTATTCCTTTTTGAGGAATGACTTCCGCGCTTTGACTCTTTTGATGAGAAACGTATTGCGATCTTCTACCAGCCACTCCAATTCTTCGCCCTTCTGCATATTGACTGCATCCGCGATGGGTGCTGGGAAGTTCAGGTAGAACGAACGATTGGTCGGCCTGTCGACTCTCTGCATTCTGACTTTGTAGCCCATGGGGTCCTCCTGTGTTGTGTATACCCGCATTTCAAGCTGGTGAGCCAGCCCTTGCATATATAGTCTAAATACTATATATCTGCCCGAACCAAAGTCAAGGAGGTTCAGGATGAAAACATCTCGTTCTACTGTGTCTATATTCAGTGCCTGTGGACTGTCTGCGGAGGGGATCGTCCGCATCGCCCGCGAAACGGGATTCAGCCAACGCTCAGGCGGCAAGATCGCCGCGCCGGATTTGCTGAGACACTTCTGCACAGAAGCCATCAAAGGCACGGTAAGCCACAACGATATTGCCGCAACCATGCAGGCGGAAACAGACGTGTCGGCCAGTCGGCAGGCTTATTGGCTGCGTCTTGACGGCGACGGCCTTGCGTTCTTCAAAGCCATTCTGGCCGAAGTGATCCGCACCAAAGTGACCCCGGCTACTTGGGCGTTTTGTCCGTCTTACAAACGCATATTGATTCAGGACAGTACGATTATCCAACTGCCCGCGAGACTCTTCGCTTGCTTCTCTGGGGTAAAAAACGCGACCACCACCACCTGTAACGCCCGCATCCAGGGTATCTATGATCTTTGCGCCGGACGTTTTGTCCAGTTCGCAATCGACCCCTACAGCAAAAACGACTTGGCGGCTGCGCCGGAAATCCAAGTGGAAGCTGGAGATTTGGTGCTGCGTGATAGGGGATATTTCTGGCTGAGCATCATGCTCGCCAATAAGGCGAAAGGTGCCGATACGATCAGCCGCTATAAACACAATACGGTCTTATACGACGTCCAAACCAAAACCAGAATAGACCTGCTGAAACGGCTGAGAGCAGACGGTCAAATCGATATGCAGGTTCTGGCCGGCGAAAACAAAGACATGCGCTTCCGCTTGATAGCTGTGCCCGTGCCGGAAGAGATTGCCAACCTCAGACGCATGAAAGCCAAGAAGGAAACCAAAGGGCACGCGCCCTCGGAAGAGTTGTTGGCGTTGATGTCCTGGTCGGTCTTCATTACGACCATCGAAAACCCCAGCATTACCATCAAGGAAATCATGGCGTTTTACGGGTTGCGATGGCGGATCGAAAATATCTTCAAGACATGGAAATCATACTTCAGTTTCTCAAAACTACATCAGGTCTCGGAAAACCAACTCCGAATCTTGCTCACTGCCAGGCTGATCATAATCTCCCTCTGCTTCCACCACGCCTATGTCCCGCTGTGCAGCGCCATCCTGCGCCACGCGAAGAAACAACTTAGCCTGATGAAGTTCATGCGCTATGTCCGGCAAAACCCCACCCAGATGCTCCGCTTGCTGCTTCAACGCCTCTGGACCAAGCAACTGCTGGATGCGGTGGCTCGCTATTGCACCTATGACCAACGTAAACGCCGCAACTTCGTCGATAACGTTCACGCGCTATTCGCTGACTTGGCTACCACTCCCGCTCCCTTAGCTTGACGCGCATGCCCGAATGGGGGAATTGGTGGAGGGCGGGGTGATCGGAGAGTTCACCGCGCTCGATCATGGCGCGGATGAGGCGGAGGTTGATGTTGCGTGGTATGCCGGGCAGGGGATCGGAGGGAATGTCCCATTCCATGGTGGCGGCGGAGGGGGGCGCGGCTCCCGCGAGGAGTTGGAAGAATCGTTCGGTGGCGGCGAGAAGGGTTTCGCGTATGGCATTGGCGGAGGTGCTGGCGCCGGTCACGGCATCGGCGGCGGGAAGGGTGTCGCGACGGATGTTCTGGCCGATGAGTGGGCGGGATGCTTTTTCGGCAAGGACGAAGTAGACGGGTGTTTCTTGGTGGTCGAGGTAGGTGATGTCAATCAGTTTGCCCTGTTCGGTCAGGGTGATGCGCATGGGAATGGGCCCTCGAAAACCATGGATTTCCCCGGCGAGGGGAAGGGTATGGAAACGGTAAAGATGTTTCGAGGGGTCGGTGGAAAATTGTTCTTCGTAGGGGAAGAGAATTCCTTCGGAGAGTTGCAGGGTGTGTGTGGTCCAGCCGGGCGTTGTTTCTGGTGCGTGCGTAGGGGCCTGTTCAATGCGCGGCATGTGGAGGGATAACTTGGATGCCGTGATGAAGGTACGCGGTTGTTTGGCGTCGTATACGAACCAGGCGCTGATGGCCGCTGTGAGAAGAAGGAGCAGGGGCGTTGGATTGAATGCTTTGATGGGTGCGTGGGGCGCTGCATGGAAGGTCGTCCGGCAAAGGGGGAGTAGCAGTGCGGGTGCGGCTAGGGCGAGTAGAATAAGTAGGCGAGCCATGCCGATGAGCGGCAGAATGAGCAGTCCGCAGCACAGGGCCGCCAACGCACCACCGAGATGATCACTCCAGGCGATGCGGCGGGCAATTTGATCCGGGGTGAACGGCTGTTCGCGCAGGAGTGCTTCAGCAAGGGGAATGAATCCGGCCGTGGAGGCCCCGGCCAGCAGGAAGAGCAGATCAAACAGCAGGGGGAAAGGGTGCCGCAGTAAAAGCCCCGTTGCGATGCAGGTGAAAAGGTAAAGGGTCAGCTCGATGCGTGCGGCGACGGGCAGGGAGGTCTTTTGCAGGAGTCGGAGGAGAAGTGTTCCGCCCGCGCAAAGGCCGATCATAAAGAGCGCACAAAGCCAACCGATGCGTAGAAAGAGGGTGCCGAAGTACGCTTGAAACAAAATGAGAAGGAGGTAGTTCAGGGCAAAGCCGGAGAAGCCTGCGAAGAGAATAAGGCAGGCTGTGTTCGGGTGCGTCGGGTGTGCGCGGTTGGATAAGGCAGGCAGCATGGCATGTGCAAGGAACCACAGCGCCGGAAGCAGGAGCAGTAGGAAGGCGGCTCGTGTGAGAAACGGGAGGATGGTGGTGAGGTCCGGCATGTTGGGGTTGGCCTTGCGCAACATGGCGAGCGAGGAAAACAGGGTCAGCCGCGGCTGGGCGATGGTATGTGTGACGAGCGGGGCGAGGGCGGTGGATTCAATGTCAAGCGTTTGGCGCAGCATCGCGGCGCGGCGGGGATTGCACAGTTCGTGCAGCATTTCAGGAGGGAGGCCGGTCCAGTCGGGGAGGGCGGAACGCAGGTGTTGAATTAGGAGGTCAGGCTGAGCGCTGAGGGTGGGCGCGTCGGAGGCGGCAAGCCAAGAGGGAGGGCCGGCAAAAACCACGACGTTTTGGAAGCATTGATCAAGCGATCGATAGAGGGTGGTGGCGGCGAGCGTTTGTTCGCGCCCCATGTAGTTGGCACCCGTCTCGATGCTTAGATAGAGCGTGCCAGTTGGATTCATGCGTGATTTGATCTGGTGTAGAAAGGCGGGCGTGAAAAGGAGGGCATTGGCCATGGTGTCGTCGGTTGCGAGGTGGATGACGGCGGCGTCAAAGCGCTGTGTGGAATCGGCGAGTGCCTTGCGGACGGGTTCGCGGGGTGTTTGCGGTGGTGGAAAAGGGGTTTGAACGGAGCGCGGCAGGTTCTGAAGCAGTTGATGGGCGTAATCAGCATCCGGATTAAGCCAAGTAGAATGTACAGACGGAGAGCGTTCTTCCAGCGCACGAGCGAGCGGAAGCAGGCCCGGGCCGATCAGCAGGACGGAGGCGGCGTCCGGCTGCTGGGCGAGGAGCAGTAGAGCCAGGCGCTCTCCGCTGTCGCGGTTCGGTAGGCTTTCGATGATGGACGTTCCGGTCATGACGCTGAACTGATCCTGATAGGTTCCGAAGAGGTAGCGGTTGGCCGCCGTGGTGAAGGTGCCGATCCAGTGACCGCCCGGCAGAAGGTTTTCCCAAGCCCGCCGGTCTAGCGTATGCGTGAGGCGCGTATCCAGTCCGGTGAAAAGGGCATAGAGGCTAAGTAAAGCAAGGGCGGCGGGAATGATGCCGTGCCGGAGCATCCGAGCGGAGCGTGGGGGGATTATCATGCCCAGCCAGACCAACGCCGGGAGCAGAGCGAGTAACAGACTAATACGGATGGAGGTAAACGAGCAGTAGAGCAGCGCGGTGACGAGTGCACCTCCGGCAAAAGCCCCGACCGCCTCCCAGATGTAGATGTGCGAAGCCGTACGCCGTCCATCCGGCTGAATTTGTTCTGCAGCGCGGACGAGAAAGACGAATAACATCCCCGAAATCAAGGAGGCTGGTGCGTTGGCCAGGAGTACGCCGGGGAGGATGCTGAAGGCGGTGAAGCTGTCGAAAGCGGTTAGGCCAGCCATACGGCGTGAGGTATGAGCCAGATAAAATTGCAGGCCGCCTGCGGGCAGATAGCCTGTTAACAGGAGGGGCAGATAAGGTCCCGTTTGGTATGCGATCGGAACCGCCCGGGCCAGGCCCGCCCCGACGGCCCCCCAGAAAAGCCAGGAGAAAAAGAAAAGCGCCACGCTCCATTCATTGCCATCGAACACGGTGAAAAAAGAGCGGAACACGAGGGTCTGCAACACCATGGAAATCAGGCCCGAAGCAAAGGCCGCGAGCAGGACGTTCCGAAGCGAAACGCCGCCGGCAATCATATTTCCCGTGCTGGAACGTTCTTCTTTCATTCTTTGCATCATACTCGCGTCAAGCTGGTTGGCTGAGAATATTAGACCGTAAACGGCCTAACGCATTCGGACAAGTAGAATAAGATGCGTCAGTAAAAAATATTTGCCGAAGCGGTTAACTTTGTTTAATATGACGTGTAATTTGCTCAGTTCATTGCGCTCATTGTATCGGCATAAGTTTTTTTCTTTTTAAAAAGCAGTGTGCAGTACGAATGTTGACTACGATTCTATTTATTGCTGTAAAAACCTGCCTGAAGGGAGAGTAGACATCATGACGGAAGTGAGAAAGCCGGTTGAATCCGAAGAGGATGGATTGTGGGATGAAGAGGACGATGATGCGATGCGTGATCGTTATCTGACGTTTCGCGTGGGCAACGAGGTATACGGAATCGAGATTACCTATGTGACTGAGATCGTCGGCATGCAGAAAATCACCGAAGTGCCCGACATGCCTGATTTTGTTCGCGGGGTGATCAATCTGCGCGGTCAGGTGATTCCGGTGATTGATGTGCGTGCCCGCTTTCACATGGAAAATCGTTCCTATGATGATCGCACCTGTGTGGTCGTGGTGCAGCTCAATCAAACATCGATCGGCCTGGTGGTGGATACCGTCAATGAAGTGATGGATATCCCTGCAGATAGCGTAAGCCCCCCACCGAAGGTCGGGCAAAACGAGGGAGGACGTTACATCAAGGGAATGGGGAAGGTGCAGGATCAGGTAAAGATTTTGCTGGATGTGAGCAGATTGTTGTTTGACGAGGAGTTGGCCAACTTGAGTGGAGTCGCGGTTTAATACACAACGAAGGCGAAAGGGAAACGATGAAGATCAAAACAAAATTACTTGGCGGGTTTATCTGTGTGGCGGCAGTCGTGGTGCTGGTCGGTGGGATTGGAGTTTGGGGAACGAACAAGATGGACGACAGCTTAATGGGACTCGGAGAGGTTCGAATCCCCGGCGTGGCATCGCTGATGACTATCAAAGAATCGCAGGCCATGATTGTTGTACAGCAATTGTATCTCTACAGCGCGGTCGATTTTGCCCGTGAAGAGCAGAGAAAGCTGTGTTTCGACACCGTGGAAAAAGAACTGAAAGATATCCAGACCATGTGGGACGTCTACGCCCCGCTTCCAAAAATGAAAGAGGAAAGCCAAGTGTTGGCACAACTCGTGCCTATTTTCGAGCAATGGAAAAAGGCAGTGGCCAATTTTGTGGCGGTGGCCCGGAGCAAAGAAGCCTTTGTCAATAAGACGTATGCCGGGAAATCGTATGCCGAATGGAAGGATGATCCGGCGGTCATCGAACTGGATAGCAAGGTAGCGGAAGCGCTGGTTCCAACGAGAGAGTCCCGACGGGAATCGGCCGCATTGCTCGCGAAGCTGGTCGAAATAAACACTACTGCGGCCAATGAGTCGGCGGCAGAAGGCATGAAAATAGCGGATAGTCTTCGAATCATCAACGTAGTGGGGATGATCGGCGGCTTTGCGCTGGCACTGATTCTGGGTATTCCGCTGAGTGTATCGATCGCCAACGCCCTGAAAAAAATGGTGCAGGCGGCGGATGCCATCGCCCTGGGCGATTTAACGGTGAACGTTGAACACAAATCCAATGATGAGTTGGGAATGCTTTCCAAGTCATTCGGCAGCATGCTTAAATCCCTATCCGACAAGATGCACGCGGCCCAGGCCGTTTCGCGCGGTGATTTGTCCGTGAGTGTGCAGCAGGCCTCGGAACGTGATGAGCTGGGCAAGGCCCTTCAAAACGTGGTGTCGACGCTGAAAGACGTGATTCAACGCACGACAGTGACCTGCCAGGCGCAAAAAAGTGGGGATATGGATGCCCGCAATGATCTGAGTGGATTGAGTGGTGAATACGAAACCTTGGCGGCCGGAGTTAATGAAGCGCTGGACAGCATTGCACTGCCTATTGCAGAGGGTATCGCCATGCTGAATGAATATGCCGATGGCAACCTGAACAAGGAAATGCGCGAGTTGCCCGGCAAGCAGATGATGCTGACGAACGGGCTGCGGAGTGTGCGCAAGAATCTGCTCACTATCGTGGAGGATATTGGTGTTCTTTCCACCGACATGCTGTATGGCAAGCTGAACAATCGCGCGGATGCCGGACGTTTCAAGGGCCAGTATAAAGATATGATGGAAAATCTGAACGCATTGATTGGTGCCTTGGTGGGAGTCATTGACACCATCCCAACGCCCCTGTTCACCATCGATACGGAGATGAGTATCCGTTTTATCAACAGCGCGGCCGCCGGCGTAACGGGGCTTTCAGCGGAAAAATGCGTGGGCACCAAATGCTTCTCGCACTTCAAGACCTCGCAGTGCAACACAAGCAAGTGTGCGACGGGACGTTGTATGCGCGAAAATCAGTTGGTTTCCGAAGAAACCGATGCTCATCCGAACGGAATGAATCTCGATATCGAATATAAAGGCCTTCCGTTGCACGACAGCGCTGGCAAAGTGGTCGGCGGCCTCGAATTCATTACGGATATGACGGCTATTAAAAAAGCGCAACGCTTGACAGTCAAGAGAGCGGAATATCAGGCGGGCGAAGTGGCTAAACTGGGCGCTAATCTCGCGTTGCTGGCAGCGGGTGACTTTAATTTTGTTGCCGCCACCGATCAGGGGGATGCGGATACCGAAAACGAGAAAAAATCGTTTGAGAACATTAATGCGAACTTAGAGAATGCACGCAACAACCTGAATGATGCCCTGGAGCAGGTGATGGAAGCGGTGATGCAGGTGAATTCCGGTGCGGAGCAGATCAGCGATGCCTCGCAGTCGCTTTCGCAGGGCGCCACAGAGCAGGCGTCGTCGCTGGAGGAAATCACGAGTTCCGTCACGGAAATCGCGTCGCAAACCAAGACGAATGCGGAAAACGCCAGTCAGGCGAACAATCTGGCTGACACTGTGCGCAAGGCGTCGGAAAAGGGGTCGGCCCAAATGACGCAGATGGTGGAGTCTATGAGTTCCATCGATGCCTCCAGTCAGCAGATTGCCAAGATCATTAAGGTGATTGATGACATTGCCTTCCAGACGAACCTGCTGGCGTTGAATGCGGCGGTGGAGGCGGCACGTGCAGGACGTCACGGCAAAGGCTTTGCGGTGGTGGCGGATGAAGTGCGCAATCTGGCTGGGCGCAGTGCCAAGGCAGCGAAGGAAACAGCGGAGCTGATTGAATCCTCCGGCGCGAAGACGAGTGCGGGCATGCAGGTGGCGTCCTCGACGGCGGAATCCTTCAAAGATATTCTTTCGGGGATCGTGAAGACGAATGATCTGGTGGGTGAAATTGCAGCGGCTTCGAGCGAGCAGGCGCAGGGCGTTTCACAGATCAATATCGGCCTGAGCCAGGTGGATCAGGTGACGCAGCAGAATACGGCCAATGCGGAAGAAACGGCCTCGGCGGCGGAAGAATTGAGCAGTCAGGCGACGCATCTGCAGGGACTGGTGTCGAAGTTCAAACTGCGTGGCGGGAGTCGGCAGCAGGCAGCCTTGCCGCCGTCTGGCGCGTCAGCCAAGCGGGCACGCGGATTGCCTGCGAAGCCCCGTAACGAGGCACAGAAAAGCGGCTGGGGCGCAGCCTCCGCAAAGCCTTCGGCGGATGAGGGAATCATCAACCTAGACGATAGCGAATTCGGCAAGTACTGAGCAATCCGTCGGGCTTTGGGTGTCGTTTTGCTCGATCGATGTGCTCTAAAATGATGGGTGTGACCCGCTCTCGGGTGAGATGACGGATTGCTTAATGCAAACATCCGTTTGCCGGGGAGTAGCTCTCACACAAAGACGCGGAGGCACGAAGAAGAGGGATGCTCTCGGGGAGGGCCCGTGTCCCCACGGGCCAAGCGGAGAGTGAGCGCGTTTCGGGAGGGCGAGCAGCTGCCATGACGTAGCCTTGTGCGAAGTCTGGTCCTCGCGAGCCGTGCGGAGAGTAAATGCACAAGAAGAGCGCGGAGAGCAGGAGAAATAAGGAATGAGCTGGAGAAAAGTAGAAGGCCGCTGAGGACAGCAGCCCTCCCCGAATTCGCGTCCATTTGCGGGTTCCCCCCAAAATGTTCATCCCGTCAAAATTCTCTCTGTATTTCTCCTCTCTCCTCGCGCCGCATGGAAAGAACCGCCACCGACAGGACCGAATGCAAACGCCAAAGAGGTTATGCAAAAGCAATCCGTCAGGATGTCCTGGAGCACATCGCAACGATCAGAGTTGATCTGCGCGATCGGGTTTTAAACACCTGAAGTCCGACGGATTGCTAGGTCGGGAGGGGAAGGATGATTCGGAAGGTGGTGCCTTTCTCTGGAACACTTTCAATTTCGATGGTTCCCTGATACTCTTTGACAATGCCGTGCAGAATCGATAGGCCGAGGCCGGTGCCTTCGTTCATGGGCTTGGTGGTGAAGAAGGGGTCCATACAGCGTTGCTTTACCTCATCGGTCATGCCGATGCCGTTGTCCGCGACTTCCAGGACGATGGCATTTCGAGCGGCCACGGCGCACAGGGTTAATTGAATGGCCTTTTGAAAGCTGTGGTCCGTTCGGGCTCTGGCCTCAACGGCATACCGTGCGTTGGAGAGCAGGTTGACGATTATTTGCTGGATTTTATGTGGTTGAACCAGAATGGGCGGGAGGTGTTCTTCAATGGTGGTCCGTAAAAAGATTTCGTGTTCGCGGAATTGGGCGTTAAACAGCGAAATGGCCTCTCGGGCGGGGCGCTCGACACATATACGATCCGTCACGGGGCCGTCATCCTGACGTGCGAAGTTGCGCACGTGTTGGATGATCGTGGCGGCACGGTCCACACTGTTTACGATCTTTTCCACCAGCATATTGACGTGAGCGGGATCCATCTGATTGTTTCGGAGGTCTTCTCGTATGATGCCGGTGGATGTTTTAATGATTTGCAGAGGCTGGCCCACTTCGTGGGCAATGGCGGTGGCCATCTCGCCCAGGGAGGCCAGGCGCCCGGCATGAGCCAGTTGCGCCTGTTTTTTGGCTAGGTCATCCGAGCGCTCGCGCACCCGGGCTTCCAGTTCTTCATTCATCGCGCGGAGGCGCTCGTCGTTCTTTCGGTGGCGATGAAAATAGTGCAGGATGAATAACGTCAACAGGAGCCAGCCTGCCAGAAGGAGGCCTTCCACGAGGCGGATGGGCCAGATGAAGGGAAGTTCGGATGGCCAGCCCTCCTGCGGCATGCCGGCAAGCAGCCAGGTCCCCGAGGGCAGGGAGATCCCCAGTTGGACGGATGAGGTGTTGAAGAGGGACGGATCACCGAAGAATACCGCGCCTTCCGCGCCCGTGCCATCTACGCCGCGCAGGGCCAGACGGAGGTTGTTGCTTTGCGACAATCCGGCTGAATCGAAGAACCGCTCCAAATCGATGACGACGGAGACTTGCCCCCAGTAGCTGGTGGCTTGTTCGGATCGCTG
>Ga0075120_10003845_pt1 | contig 10132 bp, 9 predicted proteins | sample AntAceMetag02UKL_FD_69792 | JGI IMG/M metagenome (GOLD analysis project Ga0075120, IMG submission 69792) | Saline lake microbial communities from Ace Lake, Antarctica - Antarctic Ace Lake Metagenome 02UKL | ecosystem: Environmental > Aquatic > Non-marine Saline and Alkaline > Saline | place...
GCAACGGACCGACGGCCATGTACCTCACGGCCGAGCAGTTCACCACGTTCTTCGTCGACGCCTTGCGCGGCAGCGGTTTGCCCAGTTTCCGTCGCAAGTATCGGGGCGTTGATATTTTGATTATCGACGACATTCAATTCTTCCGCGGCAAGCGTTCGACGTTGGTGGAACTGCACTACACGATCGACACGCTCATCCGCGAAGGTCGACAGGTGGTTTTGGCCGCCGACCGGCCGCCGAGCGAATTGGACGGGCTGGGAAACGAACTGATCACGCGTATCGAAGGCGGCATGATCTGCGCCATCGAACCGCCCGACCGCGCCACGCGGCTGGAGATCGTCGCCAAGCTTGCCCGCGAGATGGGCGAGCAATCTAAATTCAAGGTTCCGCAAGACGTGCAGGAATTTATCGCCTCGCGATTGAGCAGCCATGCTCGGGAGCTGAGCGGCGCGATTTGCCGCTTGCAGGCCACGGCCGAGGCCTTCGAGCGGCCCATCACGTTGGACATGGCCGAAGAGTCGCTCTCTGACATGGTCCGACACAGCGGACGGCTGGTGCGATTGCCCGACATTCAACGGGCCGTCTGCGATAGTCTGGGGCTGGAGCCCGACTCTTTGCAATCCGCACGCAAGGCCAAGACCATCAACCACGCCCGCATGTTGGCGATGTGGCTGGCTCGCAAACATACCCGGGCCGCGTTGTCCGAGATCAGCAGCTTCTTCGGCCGCCGCAGCCACAGCACGGTAATCTCGGCGCAACGTCGCGTCGACGGCTGGATCGCTGCGGAAACGCCATCGCGGGTTTTCGAAGATACATCTACGGTCGATGAGACGATCCGGCGCATCGAGCAGTCGCTCTTGGCGGGGTGACAATTGTATACTGGGTCATGCCCCGGCCTACATTGATTATTTCGCCTAAACACTTACCCAACGATGGCGTTACCCCTCCTGCCTCTGTAAAATAAGGTTCATTGTGGGCGGACTCTTCTTTCTCGACCGCCCGATTGGTTTGGAACAGAAAACGGAGGTGAGCAGATGAGACGTTTTGTTGCATTCTTGCTGTTTTGGGCTGCTGTTCTTCTTGTGTGCCGAGTTGCTGCAGCCGAGCCGCCGCAAGGGCAATCGGCCGCAGAAGCCGGGCCGTTTCGCTATCCCGAAGCTACGCACGGCAAGGGCGAGTTGAAGTATCGCGAGGGGTTGCCGGTTCTGATGGTGGAGGGCTCGCCCAAGGAAATTGGGCAACAGATCGGCGTGCTGGGCGTGCGGCCGGCTGCGCGGGTGATTAAATTTCCGCGTGACATGCTCAAAGATCGCGGGGCCGAGCTTCTCTATCCGGTGCTGTACTATGTGGGCAAGTCGATGCATCCGCGCTTTCCCGCGCATCATAAAACTGAACTGGCCGCCATGGCCGAGTCGTCGGGTTGTAAGCTCGAAGAGTTGATCGTAATCAATACCATCGACAACATCTCGCGAATCTTCGGCTGTTCGAGCATTGCGGTCGAAGCCGAGCGGAGCCGCACGGATGGGCCGTTGCTGGGACGCAACTTCGACTTCCCCACACTGGGCTACCTGCAAGATTACACCCTGGTGACGGTCTATCGGCCCGAGGGCAAACATGCTTTCGCTTCGATCGGATTCCCCGGGCTGCTGGCGGTTCTGTCGGGTATTAACGACGCCGGGCTTTCGCTAGTTACACACGCAATGTTCTCTTCGGCCGACGGCGCACCATCTTTCTCACCCAAGGGGACGCCAGTCGGGTTGGTGCTGCGGCGTATTCTGGAAGAGTGCGAAACGGTCGAAGAGGCCGAGAAGTTACTGCGGGAATGTAAGCGGACGACGTACCTGACCATCGTCGTGTGCGACAAACGTCGGGCCGTGGCCATCGAGATCACGCCCAAATCGGTCTGCGTGCGCCCGGCCGAACGGGGCATGCTGTTTACCACCAACCACTTCCGCAGCGACGAGTTAAAAACCTCGACCGGTTGCTGGCGATACCGCTATTTATTGCAGGTCCGAAACCGCGAGGAGTTGGGCATCGACGATATCACTCGCCTGCTTCACGGCGTAAATCAGGGCAGTTTAACCATGCATACGATGAAATTCGAGCCGAAACGCTTGAAAATGCGGCTGGGGTATGGGAAACTACCATCTTCGGCCCAGCCGTTGGTCGCGCTCGAACTGGGGCCGCTGTTTGCCGACGGCAACACACCCCAAACCTCCACAACAAGATAAAAGCCCTCCCATGAAACGACGAGAATTCCTCCACATCGCGGCGCCCACCGCTGCCGCTCTGGCCCTGCCATGCATGACTTTTGCCGCCGCCGATGAGAAGCAACCCGCGGGGCGCTTCACGCTCTGGCAACTGCCGCCGCAAACCCATTCGCAAAACATGTGCTACGTTCTGCGCAGCGATGCCGGGCGGCTGATTGTGATCGACGGCGGCACGAGCGGCGACGCGGGCTATCTGCGCGGATTCCTGGCCGCCTTAGGCAACCGCGTGGACGCTTGGTTCATAAGCCACGCCCACGACGACCACTACGATGCCGTAACGGCTATTCTCAAGAAGCCGGGCAAGCTCGAAATAGACAAGTTCTACGGCTCGCTGCCGGAGGACGAGTGGATCAAGAAAAACGAGCCCCAATCGCTGGGCCGAGCCGTGGCGTTCAATCGGGCCGTCAAGGATTCGGGCCACAGGGTGAGCGAGTTGCGGCTAGGGCAAGTCTTGCACGTCGACGGCATTCGTATCGAGATCCTGGGCGTGAAGAACCCGGAGATCACGCCCAATGCGATCAATAATTCGAGCGTGGTGATGCGTGTTTCGGACCGCGATAAAAAAGTGCTCTTCACCGGGGACCTGGGCGTCCAGGGCGGTCGCAAGCTGATGAAAACGCCATACGCCAAGCAACTGACGGCCGACTACGTGCAAATGGCCCATCACGGCCAAAACGGCACGGATGAAAACTTCTACAAAGCCGTGGGAGCCAAGCAATGCCTGTGGCCCACGCCGCGCTGGCTGTGGGATAACAACAGCGGTAAGGGGAAGGGATCCGGGCCGTGGAAGACGCTGGAAGTTCGCGCGTGGATGGAGAAGATGGGGGTTGCTAAGAACTACGTTTCGGCCGATGGTTTGTTCCAGATCGGAGCGAAAGATTTGATTCAGCAATAGGTCTTCTGCCTATCCTGTCAATCCAGTTCATCCTGTCTCAAAAAAACGTTTGGACCATCGTTTTGGTGCGTTTTGGCAAGAAAGCAGATTCCCGACAGGATTACCAAGATGAACAGGATAGTCTTATGTCAACATGAATTGGTGTCGTGGCCAAATCTCAGACTACGACTAGCTCGGCGTCGGTGACTTGCGGCAGTTGGCGCAGATGCCGGTTACGAACATGCGGTGGCTGGAGATTTCGAAGTCGTGTTGTTGGGCCACGCTCTGGCTGATGCGGTCTAGCTCTTCGCTTTGAAATTCTATCAGCGTGTTGCAGACCTGGCAGTGCAGGTGGTCGTGGCGGGGGTAGCCGTAGGCGTGTTCGTATACGCTGCGTCCGGCCAGGGTCATTTTGCGGATGAGGCCGGCTTCGGTAAGTTCGGCCAGGGTGCGATAGACGGTGGGGCGGCTGACCTGGCGGCCGGCTATAGCCTCGCGTAGGTGGGCCATGAGCTCGTCGGCGTCGAAGTGGTCGTGATGGCTAAAGACCTGTTCGACGATGATGCGGCGTTGCTTGGTGACACGTTTTCCGCGCGATTTCAGGAACTGCGCAAAGCGTTCCAGGGGCGGCTGCGGAACTTCGATGGAATTCAGCGAAAAGTTATTCTCGTCCATATTCACGGCTAACCGATTTCATCGAGCAAGCGAGATACTGCCGTTTGGATTTTATCATCGGTTTCGTATGTACCGGCTTCGATCTGGGCGCGAATTTCATTTACGCGATCCTGACGGATGTCGGGGATCTGGTTTACCTGTTCGACCAGTTGCGAAGCTTCCTGCGCGGCGGACGATATCTGTAGTTCGTCGTTGATGGGCGCCGAAGGCTGGTTGGTTTCCGGCTTGGCAATTCGGTTATTGTGTGGTGAGCCGATGGTCTGTGGTCCGTGTAAGTGTGTGGGTCCGTAAATCTGCATCCTTGAATCTCCCTTGGACAATAAGTATTCTTCCCGCTCCGTTGCGTATCACGCTGAAAGCGTGTGTGAATCGAAGGCGACGGCCTTTTGCAACAGGGCGTGTGCCCTAACCGTCTCATCGACTTCCCGCTGCTTTGGATCCAACCAAAGCCACGGTACGCTGCTCGTATCAAAATACCCTTCTCAACGACCTGTAACGCCTGTGACGGCGGCGAACGCGCGGTCGTGGATCGAGTGTGTTGATTTTGTTATTCATCGTTTGGTTAAAATGGCAACACGTTAGTTGCGTTCGGTCGACCTTGTCGACGAGGCACAACTTATAGGTCAATCGGCGCCGTGCCGTGGCGCGGATTGTAGCGACCGTAGGTTAACGACCGGTGAAACTAGGCGGCCACGATAATCGTTTTTGTCCGCTTGATGGATCATGGCCGTTTCTTCCGCCACTGGCGCTACGACCGACACGTCGGTCAGTCGCCGCCCGAGCGGCATCAATTGTGTAACAACTAGTTTTGGCTAGCGGCGAAAAAGCTGAAACTTTTTGCCCCCGGGTTTGGTTCCTGAGGGATAGTCTAGTTTTTCCAGCAACTGCCAAGTATACGTATCTTCAGTTCGAAGGGTTCACCAAATCGATGCCCGAATTATAAAACCTCCCGCAAGACTAACCAAGGTCGAAGTTGTCGCAAGCTCGATAAACTCGCGATTTTACCCAAATGGTGAGCAATATCTCGCATGCCGCGGTTCCCACATTACCTATTCATCCTTTTCTCCGCAGGCCGACTGGCATTGCAGCACCATTGGGTGGTTCGATGCGGCCAAAATTCTCCCATGCTGACTTTTTTAGAAATTTTCCGCAACCAAGAGCGGCAAACGCGGTTTATCTAGGGGTAGTCAAGCTTTTTACCCCCCAAACCCAAGGAGAGAGAGTCATGCGAAGCTTGTTTTCAATGATGGCGATTGCCGCGGCGATCGTAGTTCTGCCAACAATTGCAATGGCGGATGGCGACAAAGACACGGCCAAAAAAGGCCGTAAAGGGCGCGGACGCCCCAGCGCGAAGGCCATGTTCGAGCGGCTGGATGCCGACAAAGACGGCCAGGTGAAGATCGCAGACCTGCCCGAGCGATTGCAGAAACGTCTTGGCGATAGCCTCAAAAAGGCCGACGCCAACGGCGACAAGCAACTTTCGATAGGCGAATTCGAGGCGATGTTGAAGTCTCGCATGGAAGCCGCGAAGGCCAAACGTGCCAAGGGAAAGAAAGATGGAGCCAAGAAAGACGGATCCAAAGCAAAACGTGGCAAGGACAAAAAAGGCAGCCCCAGGGCCAAAGGTGGCAAAGACAAAAAAGCTTGCCCGACAACCAAGGGGAAGAAGGGCTGCCCCACAAAGGGAGCCAAGGGCAAAAAAGGACATCCCACGCCCGACTTCAAGGCCATTTTCGCGAAATTAGACACGAACAAAGACCAGAAACTGTGCGTCGAGGAGTTCACGGTCGGAGCGAAGAAGATGCATGCACGGATCATGGCCCACATGAAAAAGGCCGGTCCGCGGCGTGGCGATCACCCGGGACATAGCGATCATATGCGTCGCGGCGGCCCGGAGATGGCCAAAAAGATACTTGCGAAAATGAAAGAGAAATTCGAGTCGGCCGACAAGAACAAAGACGGAAAAGTTTCGGCCGACGAAGTTCCCTCCGAGATGAAAGAGAAATTCGCAAAACTCTTGAAAATGGCCGACAGCGACGGCGACAAAGCCATCAGCAAGGAAGAGGGCAAGAAGCTGGCCGGCGAAATGATGAAGAAATTCGCCCAGGCCCGTCATAAGAAGGGCGACCGCAAAGGGCCCAGCGCGGAGATGATCAAAAAGATCCGCGAGAAAATGGACGAGCGATTCAAGGCCGCCGACAAGAACGGCGACGGCAAACTTAGTAAAGAAGAAGCTCCCGATCGACTCAAAGCGCACTTCGATAAGATCGATGGCGACAAAGACGGTCAACTAACCCGCGAAGAGCTGAAAAAGTCTTTTCAAGCCCGCCGTAAGGCAATGGGCAAAGGTCATAACCACGACCGCAAGGACAAAGACGGCAAAAAGAAAGCCTCTCCTCCTAAGCCTCCGAAAACTTAGTCCCGGACAATATCTCTAAGGACCTAGCCCAGGGTCGCCACCAATGGTTCTCCTGGGCTAGGGGTCCCAACCACAACGAAAAAGCCCAATGGGATTTCAGAGTCACGGTCAAAAATAGATATCTAACGAGATATTTACGCTTGTCACATGTCGTAAAAATATATTGGATGCCGGCCATCATATAAAGTAGTGGCCGACACTAAGTGTCTAATTTATTTCGCGGCTGAGACAAGCGTTTTTTATTTTCTTGTATTTGAACCCGAACGATTATTTGGTGTCTTTCGTACTAGAAGCTGGCCATAAAAAATGGAAGTGGTTAAGATTAAAGTGTCAGCCACGGCACGGCATTGGTTTTTAAAATGCTTAGGGCTTGTTCTAGCCCTCAACTAAAAAGCCGAAGGGCAAGTAGCCGCGGGGACGACCATCCGGAGGAGGTCGCTATGAGAAAGCACAAGTTCGGACAAGATCGGAAACGACAGGATCGGAGTTGGCAGGAGACGGAAGACCAACCGACGCCAGTTGTTTGCAAGGTCCAGTCGTACGCCCGCTTCAGCCGTTGGCTCGACGGCGAGTTGGCAAAGCTCGAACGTCGCTGGCGACATACCGCCGCGCCGGGCGCGCTCGACCCGCTTGCAAGAATGTCCTTTGGGAGTCAACCGTCTCGTCGACTTCAGAAGCCCAAGCCAAAGTAGTTTATTGGGGAACGGCTATTTCCCTACGCAAAAACGGCTGAAGATGCGGTCTAAGATGTCGTCGGTATAAATAGTGCCGACGACCTTGCCGAGTTCGTCTAATGCCACTCGCAGTTCGGCGGCGATAAGCTCTTCGCCGTCGATCATGCGGGATTCGTCTCCCTGGCTGGCAGCGATATGGCCTTGCACGATATCGCGGGCACGGCTGAGCGATTCGGACGCCATGCGAATGGACTCGCGGCAGCGGACGGCCGTGGGGGCAACAACCGCCGAAGCGTTTGCCACGACTGCTAGCACGGCTTGGCGCAAGCGGATGCGAAGCTGGTCGACTCCTTTGCCGGTGAAGCTGCTGGTTGCAATCGCATCGTGTTCCGCGGCGCTGTCCTCGTTTAAAACCTCGGCCACATCGCACTTTGTCAAGGCGATGATCCTCTTTTGCGTGCCGCTATCCGCTTCGCTGGGGCCACGATGCTGGGCAAGCTGCGACTCTTCCCAGGGATTGGGCCGACGGGTTGCATCGAGGCAGAGGATTCGCACCTGCGCCGTTTGGGCCTGCTGCACGGCGATCTCTTGAGATTCTCGATCGACGTCGGGCGATGTGCTCGCCACGGAGGATGCAGCGCTTTGCATATCGACCCCGGCCGTGTCTATGAGACTGCAGGACACGCCGTCGAGATCGAGTTTGGCGGTGATATAATCGCGGGTGGTGCCGGCGTGACGGGAGACAATGGCCTTCGATTTTTCAGTCAGTTCGCTGGAGGACTGGGCGCTGGAGGAGAGGGCATTGAAGAGGCTGCTCTTGCCGGTGTTGGGCCAGCCGACGAGTGCCACGCGCGGTAATTGGTCGGGCGTGGCACGGGAGCTGATTTGACTGGCGAGTTTGTCGGTGATTTCCGCGGCGACGGCCAGTTGTCGTGCGAGTTCCGCGGGCTCGATGAAAGGCAAATCCTCGTCGGCGAAGTCGAAACCGGCTTCGAGGTGGCCCAAAAGATCGAGCAGTGTGTCGCGGAGAACGTGGAGCGGGCGGGCCAGTCCGCCGGCAAGTTGCGCCAGCGCGACGTCCAACTGCTGCTGGTCGTGGGCGTCGATGACACCCAAGACGGCCTCGGCCTGCGTGAGGTCTATGCGGCGCGAGAGGAAGGCTCGTAGCGTGAATTCGCCGGGTTGGGCCAGTCGGGCGCCGGCCGTGCAAAGCTGCTCGATGAGCAAATCCAAAAGCGGTGGGCTGCCAAGCGTGTGGAACTCGGCAACGGGCTCGCCCGTGTAGCTTTTTCGGCCCGGCCAAAGAAAAACCTCGCAGGGCAGAGGAGAGGGCAGCGAATTCAAACGCAGGGTTCCAGCCAGCGCGGTGGGGCGGTCGACGTCGGCCGGACGCTGGGGTCCGTCGGCATGAAAGACGGTCGCGAGGCACGTTAGCACGCCCGGACCGCTCATGCGGACGATGCCGCGAGCCGCTCCTCCGGGTGGCGAGGCGACGGCAACAATGGTTTCTTCGAGTTCGCTCATGCGACAATCGTACTCGGGCGAGCCCGGGGTGAACACCGGTCACAATCGACCGGACAAACGAGATTCTGTTTTTTTCATTTTCAGTGGGAGACACACTAACCCGAAGCGCAAGCGAAGGGAGAAGCGACGTTTACCCTGGCTTCTCCCTTCGCTTGCGCTTCGGGTTAGTATTATCGACTGGCATTTCCCCCAGCTCCCCATACCTCCCATTTTCCGGTGACTGAAGATTTTTATGATCTTTTTGTCAGAGCATTGACGTCAATTGGCCGAAATGATAAACTACTTTGTATCACAAAGTGAATAGCCGGTTTCGGGAGACTATATCATGAATCGCGATGAAGCCCAGGCCCGCATGTCGGAAATCCAGCGTATTATGGAGCGGGCCACGCTGTGGACACTTCTGCCGGGCACGGCGGCCGTACTGGGCGGACTGCTGGTGCTGGTGGGTTGCGGGGTGAGCTACAGCATGTTCCGCTCGCTCGACTTTGCAGCCATGCTCAACATGCCCGTGAACAAGCAGGTGACGTTCTGCTTGATGTGGTTTTTGATCGGCGTGGCGGGAGTTGTGCTCGAAGCGGTGTTTACGTCGCGGGCGGCAAAGCGGCAAGGGATCTCGCCCACGGCCCGCTCGGCGCGGGTGGCTGCGTTTTCGATAACACCCAGCGTGGTGGTGGCCATGGTGCTGACCGTGAAGTTTCTGATGCACACCTATCCGAAGCCGGAGGAAATTCGCTACATCGTGCCGGTATGGATGATGCTCTACGGTACGGGGGTGTACACGGCCGGCCTGTTTTCGATCCGGCCGCCCCGCGTGCTGGGAATTGTTTTCATCGCCATGGGCATCGTCGCCCTAATAGCCTTCGAGAACTATGGCTTGGTGTCGGCCGCTTTGTCCTTCGGCATGTTGCATATAATCTTCGGTCTCTATATTCTCCGCAAACAGCGACAAGATCGGGCGCCATGAGCAAGCGAGTCAAACCTGACGACATCGACTCGGTGATCCACGAGCGAGTGCGGCTGGCTATCGTCTCGGCGCTGGCAGTTGCGCCGGAGTTGAGCTTCAACGAGTTGAAGGAAACGCTCTCGCTGACCGACGGCAACCTTAGCGCCCACTCGCGGACACTCGACAAGGCCGGGTACATCGTGATCGAAAAGACGTTCCAGGGGCGTCGGCCGTTTACAACCATGCGTTTGAGCCCCAAGGGTCGAAAGGCTTTTGAGCGTTACGTGCAAACGCTGCGTAAAATCATCAATGAAGGAGACAAGACTGTGGAGGATAGTTCTTAGTTTATTTGCGTTGCATTTACTCAGTTTCATTTTTTTTGGGCACTCACTTTGTGCCACAAAGTACTTTATGAGAGGTTATCATGAAACGCCGACTTTTACTGATTCTGCCCGCTCTTCAGCAGTTGCGTGACTGCGAGTTTCGTTTGATCAAGTACTCTCGTTTTCCGCCGCTGAGCCTGCTGACCTTGGCGGGGCTGACGCCGGAGGACGACTGGGAGATCATTGTGCGTGACGAACACGTTGAATCGTCGCAGGTTGACGGGCACGTCGATCTGGTGGGGATTCAGACGTATATTTCTTCGGCCTACCGCGCGTACGAGTTGGCCGACCGCTGGCGGGGCCGAGGGACGAAGGTCGTGCTGGGCGGGCTGCATCCGACAAGCATGCCAGACGAGGCGGCCAAACATGC
>Ga0075120_10003846_pt1 | contig 10132 bp, 5 predicted proteins | sample AntAceMetag02UKL_FD_69792 | JGI IMG/M metagenome (GOLD analysis project Ga0075120, IMG submission 69792) | Saline lake microbial communities from Ace Lake, Antarctica - Antarctic Ace Lake Metagenome 02UKL | ecosystem: Environmental > Aquatic > Non-marine Saline and Alkaline > Saline | place...
AGCGAGTTCGGCTTTGATTACCTGCGCGACATGGGCATGGCCATGCGGCCCGAAGAAATGGTTCAGCGCGGCTATTATTATGCCATCGTGGACGAAATCGACAGCATTCTCATTGACGAAGCCCGCACGCCGCTCATCATTTCTGGCCCCGCGCCGTACTCTTCCAATCAGTATGCCGAGCTCAAGCCCATGGTGGACCGTCTCGTCAAGAAACAGCGTGACCTTTGCAACAGCCTTCTCGCCAAGGCCAAAACGCATATTGAAGCCGAGGGGGAAGAAGAGGAGGCCCAACTGCTCCTCTATCAGGTGCATCAGGGCATGCCAAAAAACAAGCAGCTCCTCCACCTGTTCGAGGAACCGGCCAACCGTAAGCTCTTTGAAAAAATCGATAATGCCATGCTCACAGACATGCGCAAGGAGCAGGCACGCGCCCTCCGCGAGGAACTCTATTTCACCGTTGATGAAAAAGGCCACGATGCCAACCTGACCGAAAAAGGCTGCGAGGCCCTCAGCCCAGGAAATCCGGATGCCTATGTGGTGCCGGACCTCATCACCTCGCTGGCCGATCTCGATAATGAAACCGAGCTGACCGAAGAAGAGCGCTTTGCCCGCAAGCAGAAATTGCAGGATGAATTCGCGTCGAAAAGCGAACGCATTCACAATGTGGACCAGCTTATCCGCGCCTTCTGCGTGTATGAGCGGGATGTGAATTATGTGGTGCAGGACAATCAGGTGATGATTGTGGATGAATACACCGGGCGTCTCATGCCGGGCCGCCGCTGGAGCGATGGGCTGCATCAGGCGGTCGAGGCCAAAGAAGGCGTCAAGATCGAGCGTGAGACCCAAACCCTCGCCACCATCACCATCCAGAACTATTTCCGCATGTATGAAAAACTCGGCGGCATGACAGGTACTGCCGAAACCGAGGCGGACGAGTTTCACGAGATTTACAAACTGGATGTCATGGTCATTCCCACTAACCGCCCCGTGCGCCGCGTGGATTGGAATGACTGCATCTATAAAACCCAGCGCGAAAAATACAACGCGATCCTAGATGAAATTGCGGAGTGCCACGGGCGCGGGCAGCCTATTCTGGTGGGTACCGTTTCGGTGGAAGCCTCCGAACTGCTCAGCCGGATGCTACGCCGACGCAACATCCCGCATAACGTACTCAACGCCAAGAACCATGAGCGTGAAGCCGAAATTGTGTCGCGGGCCGGGCATCAGGGTGCGGTCACCATTGCCACGAATATGGCCGGACGCGGGACGGACATCAAACTCGGCGAAGGGGTGGTGCATCTCCCGCGCCAAACCGTGGAATCGCAACTGGCGTTGGGCGACAAAATGGAGCAGGGCGGCACGTTGCTGGAACTCCTGCAGGAAAAACCGTGCGGGCTGCATGTGATCGGCACGGAGCGCCATGAATCACGTCGTATCGACCGTCAGCTCCGCGGGCGCTGCGCGCGGCAGGGCGACCCCGGTTCCTCGCGCTTTTATGTCTCGCTTGAGGATGATCTCATGCGGCTCTTCGGTTCCGAGCGCGTGGCGAGCATCATGGCGCGCCTTGGCCTGGAAGAGGGCCAGGTGCTCGAGCATCCCTGGCTCAACCGGTCGATCGGCACGGCCCAGCGCCGCGTCGAACAGCAGAACTTCTCGATCCGCAAACGGACGCTGGAATACGACGATGTGATGAACAAGCAGCGCGAGGTGATCTACGGCCTGCGCAGCGAGATTGTCGCTGCCGAGAATGTACGCGAGCAGTTGTACGGGATTGTGGATGATGTGATCGATTCGCGCATCGACCAACTGGGCGAAAAGCCGATTGAGGAACTCTTCAAGAATTTCATCAACTGGGTGAACATGACCTTCCCCATCGGATTGGCCCCCGCAGAAGTGGACGGTCTGAAGGATGACCCGGAAAAGCTCGGTGATCTGGTCACCCACCGTATCCGCGCATCCTATGAAATGAAGGCCGGACACGAGGAGCCGCGCGCGCTCGAATCCATTGAGCGCTTCATTGTGCTGCAAGCCTGCGACACGCATTGGCAGGAATATCTGCGGGGGATGGATGCCCTGCGCCAGGGCGTCGGCCTGCGAGCCTACGGCCAGCGTGATCCGCTCGTGGAATACAAAAAAGAAGCCTACGAAATGTTTTCGGACCTGATCGACAAGATCAAGGGCGATGTGGTGCACAAGATGTTCCGAGCCTCGACCTCGTCCGCCGCCATGGAATCGTTCATTCGATCGCTGCCCGCCATGTACATTCATCAGAACGCGCAAAACGCGGGAGCCATGAGTCAGGCCGGGGCCGCACGGCCTGGAGGACGTGCCGCGCCTCCGGGTGCCGAAGCCGCCATGAAGGCCGCGCTGAATCAACCCACTGCCCCCGTCCAGCGCGATGAACCCAAGGTCGGACGCAACGACCCCTGTCCCTGCGGCAGCGGGAAAAAATATAAGAAGTGTTGCGGCGCGATTCTGTAAACACATTATTCATTGCGGGATTTTTGCCTGCACGGTATATTGCGGGCATGAAAATGAAAAACGCTACCATCCCGTTGCTGCTCCTTGCCGCTTTATTTCTGCCCCTGCTTTCCGGTTGCGTGCGCAAGCCGAACGACCACACGCCGGACGGGCGCATCATCGTGGATTACTGGGAGAAATGGACGGGGTTCGAGCAGGATGCCATGCAGGCGGTGGTGGATGATTTCAATGCCTCGCAGACGAATATGGTGGTGCGCATGCTGGCGGTGAGCGGCATCGAGAACAAACTGATGCTTTCTACGGCCGGGGGCAACCCGCCGGATGTGGCGGGCCTGTGGTCGCACTCGCTGGTGGGTTTTTCGGATAAGAACGCGCTGCTTCCGCTGAATGGATTTGCGCGCGAGGCGGGCATCACCCGGGAGGACTATATTCCCGCCTTCTGGGACCTGTGTTCCTATCGCGGTTTTCTGTGGGGGCTTCCCTCCACGCCAGCCACCTTGGCGCTGCATTGGAATAAAAAAATGTTCCGCGAGGCTGGTCTCAACCCGAACAAGCCGCCGCGTTCGATTGCGGAAATGGAAGAGATGAACGAAATGCTCACGGTGGTGAGCATCGAGCGCAACGGGCAACGCGAAAAGGTGCGTTACCGCGATTTGACGCCGGAGGAAAAGGAAGCGAAGGACTTCGACCTGATTCAGGCCGGGCATTTGCCCAGCGTGCCGGGTTGGTACAGTCAAATGTGGGGGTTCTGGTTCGGGGGGCGTCTCTGGGACGGAGAACAAACCATCACGGCGGACTGTCCTGAAAATATCGCGGCCTACGAATGGGTGCAGAGCTATCCCGAGCGATTCGGCGTGGACAATATCATGTCCTTCGGGGCGTCCTTTGGCAATGTGGCCTCGCCGCAGAATCCGTTTCTGTCCGGCCAGGTGGCGATGTGCCTGCAGGGCGTCTGGATGCAGAATTTTATCAACAAATATGCGCCTGGATTGGAATGGGCCGCCGCGCCGTTCCCCTCGTTCGATCCGGAGCAGCTCCCGGATGTGACGATTGTGGAATGCGATACGCTGGTGATTCCCAAGGGCGCGCGGCATCCATCCGAGGCCTTTGAATTCATCCGCTATGTCAACTCGCCGGGGCCGATGGAAAAACTTACCCTCGGACAGAAAAAATTCAGCCCGTTGGCCACGCTTAGCGATGAGTACATCGCACGGCATCCAAACCCGTACATCGCGACCTTTATCGAGTTGGCCCGAAGCTCGAATGCGCGCTACTGCCCGCGCCTGAGCATCTGGCTGGAATACCGTGATGAACTGACGGTGGCGGCCAACCGCGTGGAAACGATGGGCGCAACCCCCGCCGAGGCGCTGGACGTGGTGCAGCGGCGCTCTCAATCGAAGTTTGACAGAGTGAACAAGCGGTGGGATAAGGTGAAGGAAAGCCGCATCCGAGCGTGGGAAGCCTACACGCAGAATGAATAAAGGAGAATCGCCGTCATGGATAAGACACGTCGCGCCTTCACGTTGGTAGAACTCATGGTGGTGGTTGCCATCATCGGCATCCTGATTGCCATCACTCTCCCCGCCACCAACAAGGCGCTCAACCGCGCCAAACGACTCCAGTGCGCCAGCAATCTCAAGCAACTTTCTATGGCCGTGCTCCTCTACTGCAAAGACAACAAGGGGCAGTTTCCGATACAGTTTAGATTCGGCGCTGGAGGAGGAGCAGACACCCAATGGGCTACGCTCGTTGTTCCTTATCTGGGAAAGAAATTCGAAGACTGGACGCCGGACTCCCCGCCCAAGGACCGTCCGGTTTTCTTCTGTCCAAACGCCATGAAACATCATCCGGGAGTGGATGAGGATGCGCACGGCTCCTACGGAATGAATTCCGATCTCATGGTAGACGAGGACCCTGCCGGGCCTCCCAAGCGCATCAGCAGTTTCAACCGGACCTCCGCCACCATCATGATGAGCGATGGACACTGGGGGCCTGAGGATAACAACTGGTGGGCCGGGATGACGTTCAGTCGCAGCGAATATCCCGACGACTTTCCGGATGAGCCGGTGGCAGGCCGCAAGACGTTCGTCCATGAGGAAGGCGCAAATTTCGTCTATCTGGATGGACATTCCGAGTTTCTGGAATATTCGAACTACAGCACGAATAAACCAATTTGGACGGGGGAGAGCCCCTATTAAGTCAAGACGTTCCGGCGCGCCGCAGGTAGGCTTTGCCGGAAGGGGTTTGCCATGACCGATCAAATGAATGCGCCGATGATCCCATCCCATGCGCGTATGGCGGTGGTTTGGGCGGAGGATGCGAAGGCCTGCCTGCCGGGCATCGCCCGGCTTTGTCCTGATCTGCATACGTTTTTTGTGGTGTCGGACGCCGGGGAGGAACTCTCCGCCGCGGGGATTCCCTGTATCACGATTCATCCGGATCAGGTGACACTCGCGTTTCTGGCTTCCCTTTTCGCACAACACCGCATGCTGCAGTATGAAGGCCGTGTGGGTTGCCATATTGAGGAAGGCATCCAGCACCGCTTCCCGGAGCAGGCGGGCATCCTGATGGAAAGTCTGCTTGAGGCGGTGCGCTTGGCGGTGACGCAGGCAGCGTTTCGCGCCACCAAGGGCTGGCACATGCTCTATGGCTCGCTGCTGAATCTGCCGCGCGTGGTGGAGTCGCCCACCATCGAACCGCTGCTTGGATGCGCTCACGATTTACCGGTGGTGGTGGTGGGCGCAGGTCCGGCGCTGGATACCGATGCGCCACTGCTGGCGGCGGAACGCCGTCGAGGCATCGTGATTGCCTGCGATGCGGCCTGGAACACGCTGATTCGTCATGGTGTGCGCCCGGATGTGGTGATGTGTACGGACACACGCGACTGTACGTGGCAGCACATCGAACGCGGCAGCCGCGAGCAGCCGGGCGTACTGCTGGTCATGCCGGTGTGCGGCAGTTGGTCGGTGGTGCGGCATTATCCGGGGCCAATCTGTTTTTTCCGTCAGGACTGGCCGCTGGACCGACTGATCGAGCAAGTCTGTGGCACGCCCATTCCGGAATTGAATGCGGGCAAATGCGTGGGCAACGCCGCCTTCGAGCTGGCACTCCATATGGGTGCCGAGCGCATCATTCTGGCCGGCTTCAATCTTGGATTCGAGGGCGACCGCTATCATCCCGCCGATCGATCGAGCGCAGAGTTTCACGAGCATCCGCATCAGGAAAGCAATCTGCGCACGATTACCGGGAACGACGGGAATCCGATGAAGACGGACCTTTCCATGTATTATTATCTGCGCAATTTTGAAGAGCAGATTGCCGCCACCACCACGCCGGTGTGGAATGTGACCAACGGGGGGGCGCGCATTCACGGGGCGCGGCGTGCCGCATTACATCAGGCGGTGGAAAAGTGTCCTCCGCCCACCTCGCAGAAAATACCACCCATCCAAACGTCGTCATTCAATTACAACCATCCCGGCTATGTCGAATTCGCACGGGAGATGACGAAGGCCGTGACGGCCTTTCTTCGGGAGGCGCGCAATCCGCCGCCGCCGGACCCGGAGCGGTGCGATCCGAACGCGCTGATGGCGCATCACCGTCGGGTGAGCGAACTGCTGCACACAGCGGAAAACCCGGCGCTCGCTGCGGAGGTGCGCTGTATGCTGGATTTGTGGCGGCGGGACCCGGACTTGAAAGACTTGCAGGCTCGTGCGCTGGATGCGCGGGAGCGTTGGCTGGCGGCGCAGGCTTCCACGGCCGCGCTGATTCCGTCGCTGCTGGAGCTTCGTCCGACGGCGGTGCCGCACACCGAAGAATGGTTGGCCATTATTCCGCCAGGCGGGCGGGTGGGGGCGGGGCCGCTCCTGGAGATGCTGCAGCAGAGACGCGGGTTAACCCTGCGGTTCCCGGATATCGAGCCGCTGGATGCGCGCACGCTGTGGACGGCCGCTCACGCGGCGGCGGGGTTTGTGATGCTGGATGGCGGCATACTGCCTTTTGTCTGGGCCTTCACGGGGCTTCCTTGTCTGGATTTGGTGACACGCCCGGCAGATTCAGTCGCCTTGATGGAACAGTGGCTCCCGGGGTATGAAATCATCACCAACCGCGACTTCGCGGAGGCGTGGCGCAAAAAAGTGCCCGCGTATATCCCGGTTACGGCGGTATGATTTTCCGGTCTTCTCCGCATTCCTTTGTTTTATCAAAAACATCCTTGTCCTGTTCGAGGCGGCTGGTATACAGGGAGCGTTGTGTTGAGCAGTGAACTGAAACCAAACGATGGAGAGAACCAATGAATCTTCCGGCTGAATTGCGGTATGCGCGTACGCATGAATGGGTGCGCATTGAGGATGGGGTGGCGATTGTGGGCATTACGGATTTTGCACAGGATCAACTTTCGGATGTGACCTATGTGGAGCTGCCTTCCGTGGGCGACCAGCTTGCCGCGGGCGAAGAGTGCGCCGTGGTGGAATCGGTGAAGGCGGCCTCGGACATCTATGCGCCGGTCGGCGGTGCCGTGATCGAAATCAACGAGTCGCTGAATGATCAGCCGGAACTGATCAACCAGGATCCCTACGGCTCCGGCTGGATGTTCAAACTGGAGCCGGAAAATCTTGAAGATATGCAGGCTCTGATGACCGCCGCGCAGTATGAAAAGGTGGCGCCGGAAGCCGACTAGCAGGCTATCGCCTGCTAGTTAACCACAGCGGGTACGCTGTGGTGTCTTGGCCTGATAGTAACCCAATGGCTGGAATACGCAAAAATGAACCTGACCAGACCGCATCAAGGTTTGTTTTACTCTGTTCCGTCTTCAGTGCGGCATGCCGCAAACGAACGTTTGCATAAGGCAATCCGTCGTGTCGCCCAGGAGTATGTCACACCCGGCATCTTTAATAGCATCTATTGGGTCGATCTACGCCCAACATCTGACGGATTGCCGGTCGCCCGATGAATGCGCGTGCTGTCTGGATTGAATCGCCTGTACCCTATGGATTGATGAGTCGCGTGCAGGATGAACTCCTGGAAGCGCGCATCGGTAATGCCATACCCGATACGGTGCTCTTTCTGGAACATACCCCGGTGGTCACGCTCGGTCGTCGCGGGCGGGATGCCTGTCTTAAACTCGATGCGGAGGAATACGCCGCACGCGGCATGGAGCTGCATCAGGCATCGCGCGGCGGGGATGTCACCTATCATGGGCCGGGCCAACTGGTCATGTATCCGATCATTCGCCTAGGCGAGAACGAATCGGATGCGCACGGATACCTGTTCAACCTCGAGGAAATCGCGATTCGCACGGCGGCGGAATTCGGGGTGGAGGCCTATCGCCGCAAGGGCAAAAGCGGGGCTTGGACCGATGCAGGGAAGCTGGCGGCGATCGGGTTTCATCTGAAGCGCTGGGTGACCAGTCACGGCATGAGTTTCAACGTGAACCTTCCGCTGAGCGGATTTGATACCATTGTGCCCTGCGGCCTGACTGAACCGGTGACCTCGCTGAAACAGCTTCTCGCGGAGAAGTGCCCGTCGGTGCGAGACGTACGCGAGGTGATGACCCGCTTTTTCTCCTTGGTGTGCGGGCGCCCGCTGGCCGTGCAAACCCTGGACTTGTCAACTGCACCGGGAACGGCTACCTTGAGCGCCACCTTGCAACGCATGTTGCGTGGGTAACCGGCAACCTCAACCATGGGCGGTTTAATGGACAACGTGTTCATAGAAGGCTTCGAGCTGATTGAAAAGCTCGGCGAAGGCGGCATGGGGGCCGTCTACAAAGCGCGACAGATCTCACTTGACCGCATGGTCGCCATCAAAATTCTTCCGCGCCATGTGGTACAGGAGTCCGACAGCGTGGAGCGCTTCCTCATCGAAGCACGTATCGCCGCCGCCCTGAAGCACAACAACATTATTCAGGTCTATGAGGCGGGCAAGTCCGGCGAGGACTATTTTTTCGTCATGGAATGGGTGACTGGCTACACGGTGGGGGAATGGATTGAACGCAGTGGGCAACTCAGTGAAGCCGATGCCCTGCTGGTGGTGGAAAGCGTGGCCGACGCCCTCGCTTACGCCTGGGAAAAATCCTGGATTGTGCATGGCGACATCAAGCCAGCCAACATCATGGTGGATGGCGACGGCACCATCAAGCTGGCCGATTTCCTGGCCCTCACGCCGCCTGACGGAGGCGAGCGCCCAGAATCGCTCCGGGAGCATGTCGTCGGTACGCCGAACTACATGTCGCCCGAGCAGGCACGCGGTGTCGGCACCCTGAATTTTCACACGGATATTTATGCCCTCGGCGCGCTGCTCTATCATCTGGTCACCGGGTGCATCCCATTCGAGCAGGAGACTGATCCGCGCGAAACCATGCGCAAACAGATAACCGATTTCATCCCCGATCCGCAGGATCACACGCCGGAGCTTTCCGAGGCGTGCGCCTGGCTGATTGAAAAAATGATGGTGAAGTGTGCCCGGCAGCGTTATGGGAGCTGGCAGGAACTACTGGCGGATATAGGGCGGGTCAAACGGGGCCACGCGCCGGCGTATCCTTTGCCGCCGCCGGGAAGCAGCACGGTCAGCCGTTGCGCCAAACGGGACAGCGGGGTGATCAGCATCCCGAGTGATCAGGCCATGCATCAGGCCTGCGATACAATTCAGCATCGGGGTGATCTCGGCGTACGCATACGGTCTGCCGCATATATGCTCTGCTTTGTTCTGGCCTTGGCCGCCGTGTCGCTTTTTTGGCTTCACCATGCCGGATGGCTGCCGGACTGGTTCGGCCTAGCAGACGTTGCCGAAGAAGGAAGCACCGAGCAGAATGAGATGTTTTTTCCGCCGTCCCTGGCACCGCCTCCGCTTCCACCCGAACCAGTTCAGATCATTCCAGCCTTGGCACCGGCCCCATTCACCGAGGAGGTGAAACCGGTGGCCGGCGTGCAGAAAAAGCCGGTGGTGAAAGAGTTGAACGACCCATCGCAGGCCCAATCGCTGCTCGAATATTCGCGCGTGTTTCAACGTCTCATCCCCCTCTTGCGCAAGCGGCAGTATGGGCCAGCACTCGAAGCCTTGAATGCGGTCATCCCGGCCTCCGAAGGGGCCCTGCGTGTGCGTGCCGAACAGGACGCCGCACGTATCCGCCTGCTGCAAGAGCAGCAGCAGAGTCTGGTGCGTAATCGGCATGCCCTGAAAGGACAACCCGTGCGTGCGGAGCCGAAAATTTCGGGTACGCTGGCCGACGTCGGGGAGGATACGATCTCCGTACTCTGCTCCACGGCGGGGGGCAAAGAGGCCATTGTGTCGGTACCGATGAATCGCGTGCTGGATGAGAGTGTGGATCAATTGATACGGGCGGCCAATCCCGAGGAGGCGGACCGCATCACGGTGTGCCGAACTCTTTCGAGAATGCAGTTCAGCGATGCGGAGGCGGCTCTGCAACGCCTGCCGGACGGCCCAGAGCAGGCGGATTTGGTCGGCTGGTGGCATGATTGGAGCGGGATGGTTTCAACCCTTCGGGCACTCGAAGTCCTAGAGCGGATTCAAGTGGAAATCGCGCAGGGACGTTGGCAAGAGGCTCACCGACTGGCCGAGGTGGTGGAACAGCAATATGCAGATACGGATGTCTTCTCGCGCATCAAAAGAGAGGAATGGGACGCGGTCAAGGAGC